>Ga0306920_100002188_pt1 | contig 24617 bp, 20 predicted proteins | sample flu12Cox44000170_FD_204666 | JGI IMG/M metagenome (GOLD analysis project Ga0306920, IMG submission 204666) | Lab enrichment of tropical soil microbial communities from Luquillo Experimental Forest, Puerto Rico - flux4day.12C.oxic.44.000.170 (v2)... | ecosystem: Environmental > Terrestrial >...
CCGGTGCGCGCTGACGCCGACCTCTCGTCGGCCCCGCGACAGCTCGCGCCGTGCCTTCGTCGTAACTTGAAGCTGCCGGGTCATCCGATGGCTTTCTAAAGACGCGTGTCGAGGGAACCCTGTGCGTCGGCTAGTCGTAGGACGCGAGGAGGTTGTTCAGACCTGAGCGGTCGGAAGTAGACACCCTGCGGCAGCCGCGTGCACCCGACGGGTACATCTGCAACGCAGCGAGTCGGCATGTCTTTGTTGACCGACCCCGTGTCGGTCTGGGCGCCGTGCTTGAGGTCATCCTCCCACGCAAAATGCGCACCTGCGTGGACCTTGCCCTTCGGGTCCAAGCCACGCTCTCGCTTTTGTTCGCTGAGCGTCGCGAGCGGCACGATTCCAATCGCGACCAAACGTCATCTCGCGACGACGCGGTGCTAACGGGTAGCGAGCAAGCGAACCGGGCTCGCACCCGCGATCGCCCCGACTTCTGCCGCGTGAATGCGATCGCGCAGCGTCTCGTCACGGCGTCACTGCAATGCCACGCGCTCAGCAGCCTCGTCGCGCCCGGCGGGACGACTGCATCGCCCGGGCGATGCGCAAGCCGAATCACGCGAGGCTGACGGCAGCCGTCGCACTGCTGCTCTGATCGGGCGTGAGACTCCAGGTTCGCCACGGTTGCGGTAGCGGCGTCGAGCGGGTGGTCGTTGAGCGTCGGCGATCGCCGAGTTGTGCTGTTCGCACGACTGGCGGCTGCTGACAGACGATCGCCGGCTCGCGGCGTCCCGGCTCCGCAGCGGACGAAAATGGCCACGGATTCGCGTGAAGTTCGGGCCTTCATCAGAGTGTCGCTGTTGGTGAGAGCGGGTGTCCAGATCTGCGCGGGTGGCGTCCGGTTCTTCGGCGCGCCGGGGCGTCGGGACCGGCATGGTCTTCCCGGGAAGGGGCTCGGGTCGACTCCGACCGTATTGCGGTGGCTGTTGGTGTGCCGTCTCTCCCGAGGTGTTCGTACCTGTTCCAACGTCGGCGGTTTCGAGGGCTACGTGGGATCGGCGTCTTCCTGGGCTAACAACATGTCGCTGCGCTGGTCGAGGGCTTCGGCCGCGCCGCTGATCGCGACAGACAGCTCCCGTCCGCGAATGCCCTCTCGCTCGGAGCTGATCTGCGAGCTTGTCGACCAGGCGCGTGCCCAGCTCGTAGCCGCGAGCTTCGGCGCGTTCGAGCGCGGGATCGCGAGAACTGCCTGGTTTGCCGCTCGCTCCCGGCAGCGGGAGCAGATGAGTTCGTCCTCGGGGTTGAGTAGCTGCTCGCAATGGATACACCGCTGGGTCGCAGCCACCACTGCTCGCCGAGGACCTCGCGCATCGCACCGACGGCGCGGTCTGGATTCAGCGCCCGTGGTCGGACGCTCCCCAGGCCCCACATGTTGCCTATGCGCAGTTGCCAGCGGAGGGTGCGGAGCGCCGCGTGGCAGGCTCCGGGGTGGCGGGAGATCGCGCCGAGGAACTGCTCGCCGTCGGTCAGCGCGACGATCGCGCTTTGTTCATCGAGCAGCTGCTCGGCGAGCCGGGGATTGGCGGTCATCTCGCGGGCTGTGAGCACCCACACGGATCTGAAGGCGCTCATCGGTCGCCGTCCGTCTTTGGTGTCTCGCGCCGGGTTGTGGTGCGTGTGCGCTCCGCGGGGCTCGGTGGTGCTCCACGCGCGTGACTGGGCTGATGGGCTGTGTTGGATCGCTGAATCACGCGAGACGGATGGAAGACGTCTTGGTTGGGCACCATATCCGTCTGCGGTCACAACTGCCGATCGGCCTTGCGGGGGTTTCGTCCGGCGGCGGCGACAGTGGGCGGGATCAGCTGCGCGCCGTCGAGGTGAAGCGTCGTGTCGCCGTCGCGATCCCGGCGGGCCTTCGGGGGCAGCTCGGGAAGCGCGAGGAGCTGCAGCGAGCCGCGGTGGACGTGGTCTTCGACGGCGAAGAAGGTGTGGTCGCGGCCGGCGTGATACCACTCGGGCGGGGGCTGGCCGATCACCCCGCAGCGACCGGTCAGCACTTCGTCGGCGGTCTGAGCGAGGTTGAGCGCGGCCCGCTGGTTGCGGGAGACCCAGACGACGATCGGCGGGCCGCCGAGCCGCTGGTAGCGTGGGACGGTGCGCCACCAGGCGCACAGGAATGCATCGTACGCGGCGAGTTTGTCGCGGTTGTAGGCGGGCCGCTCGGTCAGGTCGATCTCGACGAGCATGTCGAAGACGATCTCGCCGGCCTTGAGCTCGAGCGTGACGTCGGGCTTGATCTCGCGCGGCTGGGGGATCTGCAGGTCGATGGCGGTCTGCCCGTGCGGGAACGCCTCGGCGATCGTGACCTGGCGTCGGCGTGGGCCGGTGCCGGTTTGCGGGGCGGGGATCCGCCCGGTCTGGTAGCGCGGCGTCTTCCAGTTGTCGGTTGCGACATCGCCGATCGCGTGGTGCAGCGCGACCGTCCACCACAGCGCGTGCAGGTCGTGCGCGACCCGCATGCCCTTGGAGGCCTCGATCTCGCGGAACTCACGCTTGGGGTGGATCGCCGGACGCGGCGCTCTTTGCTGGGCGGCTTTGAGCCCGTCCTGGGTGAGCGAGTACAGGGCGGGCGGGCGTTGGGCGTCGTCGCGCTGGCCGCGCAATGTCGTCTCGTGCCGGGCGACCAGCCCGTTGGCGTGCAGCTTCTCGAGCTTGTACTCGACTGTGCGCTCGGTCTTGCCGGGCATTACGGCGCGGGCGATCAGCGTGCTGGGCGCGAGCCCGGCCTTGTCCAGGAACGCGAGCACCCGGTAGTCCTCGGCGTACATTCGCGGCAGCGCTTGGTGGGTCGGGTTGCGCTTGGGCGGGGCGATCTCGCAGATTCGGTCGGCGACCGTGAGCTCCCGGACGCTCGGGGGCGCCGGCTGCTGCGCCTCGCCGGCGGCCAGTGTGCCGGCGGGGCGGCCGGCGACGCGCCTGGCCGGGCTGTCCTTGACGCTCGGCGGATCCGGCGGCGGCTCGTGGCTGACCTGCGGGCTGACCTCGCTGTCGCTGGGCGCGGCGGCGTGCGCCTGGTCCCGCGGGCTCGTTTTGCGCTGCGGGTTGTTTTCGCGCTGGCCGCCGGAGCGTTTGGTCGTCTGGCCGCGTTTGGTTTGCTTGCCGTTCGTGCCGTCGTCGTTGCCGAGGAGCTGGTCGGCGTAGGGGGTGATGACGCCGAGCTCGGCGGGGTAGGCGCCGCAGCGCTCGGCCATTCTCGCGAGGTGCTGGCTGGCCCATTGTTCGGTGTAGCCGTCGGGGTTGTCCTTGGCTGCGGGCTGTGGGGACGGGAACGTTTTACCGGTGAACGCGACCCTGGGGGTGCCGTCGACCATGATGTGGGCGATGCAGAAGTGGTTTGGCAGGTGCAGGTACTGCTCGGGGGTCACGCGCATGTACTGGCGTTGCGCGACCTGCGCGCTCATCCGCGACTCGTACACGCTCATCACCGCGCGAGCGGCGTCCTCGGCGTCGTGATGGTCGGCGAGGCGGAAGATGAACTTTGACTGCAGCATGTTCATGAACCCCTTGAGGATCTTCTCCCGATGGTGGGAGCCGGAGCCGATCTGCGCCTGATACTGGACGCTGAACGTCGGGCACAGCCCGCCAGCGCGGTGGTGGGCGAACTGCTCGACCACGTGCTCTGACTTGGCGACGTGGCTGGCCTCATCGACGTACAGGTACACGCGCGGGCGGGCGGATTGCGGAAGCTTGACCAGCCGGTAGAGCTCGCGGTTGAGCATCCGGAACAGGAAGTGCGCGGTGGTGACCGCGTTCTTCTCGTCGGCGCGCTCGAAGTTGGCGTCGACGATCAGGATGTCGCGGGCGTCGATGATCGACCGCAACGCGACGTTGGTCGGGTGGCTGTAGAAGCGGCGCATGGCCGGGTTGCGCAACAGCCGGGAGATCTTGTTGCGCGGCGCGTCCATCTCCTTGGCCGTAGTGGCCTTGGCATCGCGGAGCTTGGCCGGCAGCTCCGCGCCGTAGAACTCGGCGATCTCCTGCAGGTCCGGGATGTCCGCGCACGCCCGCGCCGCGGCCGCGTGATAATCGTCACGATCGTGGCGCAGCAGGCCCGAGACGTCCTGGAAGCGAGCATGACGGCTGCCCTGCTTGTGCGCGATCGCGAGCGCGGCGCCGGTCGCGTAGTCGGTGTAGCGGTGCGAGCTCTCGAAGAACTGTCCCTCGCTGGTGTCCGCCAGCGCGCCGGCGACGATCCCCCCGATCGCCGACACCTGATCGACGAACGGCTCGCCCGCCTCCATCACCAGCGGGTTGATCCCGAACGCCGGCTGCCCGAGATCCAGGTACCAGATCCGCCTGGGGCAGTCGGGCGGGGTCAGGTGCAGGCACAGGCTGGCGAGCTCGGATTTGAAGTCGATCACGATGATCGCCGCTTCCAGGTCCCACATGTCGTTCAGGTACATGGCCAGCGCCAGCGCGGTCTTCCCGACCCCGGGCAGCCCGAGCAGCAGCGCCCCGTACTTGCGGTCCCACGGTGCCAGCAGCACGTTCCCGTTCTCCGCCCGCAGCGTGCCGTGCCTGACATGGCCGGGCAGGTCCGGCGAGCGGTAACCGAACGGGTCGCGCTCGAGGCTCACGCTCATCCGAGGATCTCCTCATGCCGCCCCGCCGGGCGCGCTCGCCGCCCGGCGGCCGGCGCGCGTGTGGGCGGGTCGCGTTCGGCGTCGTTGTGGGTCCTGGTTGGCCAGCTCGGTTGCAGCTCGCCGGCGCGGCGGGCGTCGGTGTCGGCCGGCAGCCTCGGCACCGCGTTGCGTCTGACCGCGACGCCCTTCATCGCGGCCGAGGGCAGCTCGAGCAGGTGCGCGAGCTCCGCGGTGGAGACGAGCGAGCGCAGCGACGGGGAGCGCCACAGCGGCGGCAGCGCCCGCGGGAACCGGCGGCGATACAGCCAGCTCTGCAAGAGCATGTGCCTGACCTGCAGGCGGTTGGCGCCGCGCTCGGCCGCGAGTCCCTGCGCGAGGCGCCAGCACTCCTCGCGATCGGGCGAGCACACCTGCGCCTCGAGCCAGAACAGCGCCTGGTTCTGGGTGTCCTCGGCGCTGTTCATCTCCTGGCGCGTCAAAGGGGAGAAGAGCTCGAGCCGGTCGCCCGCCCCGCCCCGGGAGGCCTCCCGCCGGCGGTAGGCGGCGCGGGCGAGCAGCTCGGCGCCGAGCGGCGCGGGCGCGATCTGCAGCCTGACCACCGACCCGTGCGCCAGCGCGGTCTGCACCGTCGCCAGCTGCTTGAGCGGCGGACCCTCCTGCCCCTCCGCGGTGGCAGACCCACCGAGGGGCAGCACGAACGTTTTCGCCTTGCACAGCCGCAGCACATGCCGTGGAACCTGCATCCGCCCCTGGAGCGGTGTCGGGGGCTCGTCGTGGACGCGGCCGAGGCGCACGTCGGGGTAGCAGCCGCGGATGTGCGCCTCGATCGCGCGCACCGCTCGTGGCTCGCAGCGCACCCCGATCCGCCACTGCATCTCGGTCGGGCCGCTCATCGCGATCGCCTCGAACGCGACCAGCGGCTGGCCGCGCGCCAGCCGCTCGCCGGGTCGCGCCCTGAGCGTCCCGCCGATCTGTCGGACCATCGCCATCACCCGAGCGAACGGCGCCTCATCCTGCAGCGACAGATGCAGCTCATACAAGGCGTAGACGCGCTGGCGGCGCGCCCACAGCCGGCTCGCGACCAGCGCCCCTAAGAGCAGCGCCGTCAGTGCCGCCGCGAGCACAACGAGAAGCCCCTTCAGGGAGTGGGAGCGCGAGATCGCTTCCGGTCGCCGCGTCCGGGGGCGCGCGCGCCCGCCACCGATGGCGTGCGGCCGCGCGGCGCGAGAAGCAAGATGCTCGGGGTGGCGCGGACGGTGACGCGCATGCGGGCCGATCCGGCGGGTCGGCGGCCGGGGGGCGGGGACGCCGCCCACCAAGGCGCGATCGCTGCGGGCCAGCTGCCTGACTGTCGACTCGAGGCGTGGCAGCGCCCACAACAAGGTCGCTCCCACGCCGGCGGCCGCGAGTACCAGGCCGAGCGTCGCCCGCGAGCGCACCCTACCCCCTCTCCCCCTCCCCGGCCGGGTTCGCCGCTGCCAGCGCTGGCTGTAGCGCGAGCGCGAGGCGTGCGTCGCGGCGCACGCGGCGATCGCGGGTCAGCACTCCCAGCACCCGGCCGTCGTCGAGCATGATCACCGCGCCGCCCAGCGTCAGCGCGGCGAGCGCGTGGCGTGGCGCCGCCGCGAGCTGCTCGACCGTCATCCGGATCGTCGGCACCGGCAGCTGCGGCCCGCGGCGGCCTTGGCAGCGCCGGCGGCGCGACCGCGTTCCCGAGCGTCGGATCATCCTTCAGACCGTAAGCGCGCCTGGCACCGAGTCCGCAGCCATTCGCCACCCGCTCCTGGGAAAGGGTGTCGGGTGCCGGCGCGACAATCGGTCAGCCATGAGACCACCGGTCCGCACGCAGTTGAGCTATCCGCGACGCCAACAACGGCTGTGGGCGCGCAAGGCGACGCTCTACGAGCTAGCCGGGACGGCGCTGTTCGTCGCCGCCTTCGTCGCGCTCGGGACCGGGCGAGCCGCACTCGCCGCGGTGGCGTTCCCCGCCGGCTGCGCACTGATCACCGCCTACACGAGCGCGGCGGGCCGCGCCGCCCGCCACCGGATCGGCGCCGACTCAGAACAGCTTGTCCGGGACACCCTCGACCAGCTGGACCCCCACGCCTACACGGTCACCCACGGCGCGCGCTGGCACCCAGGCGGGGACATCGACCACCTCGTGCGCACCCCCGACGGGCTCGGGATCTGCATCGAGACCAAGACGCTGACCTTCGACCCTACCCACCTTGACCGGCTGCGTCGCCAGGCCGACTGGACGGCAGGACGCCGTGGGTATCCCCGCGGGGTGCTCCCGGTCATGTGCGTAGCCCGTCGGCGCGGCTGCCAGACGCTCGCCGACGGCGTTCTGATCGTCTCGCCGGACCGGCTGCTCGACGCGATCCTCGCCGCCGACGCCACCGCCTGAGATGAGCCGCTACCGATGATCCTTCACGAGGGGCGGTCTTGTTTGCCGCCCGTCGCGGCCCTGGAGGAGTGTTGGGGCCAGGGCTCGGCCCCAGCGCCTCGACGGTGGAGGGGTACCCGGTCAGTCCGGTCGAGCTGATCGACGGTCATTGATGGCTGCGGGAATGCTGGTCGTCGATGGGTCGGCGCTCGGGATCTGAGAGCAGTTCGTAGGCGGAGTGGATCGCGGCGAACCGCTCGGTGGCCTCGGCCACGAACCCCGGATTGTGGTCTGGATGCATCCGCATCGCCAGCTCCCGGTATGCCGTCCTGATCTGCTCCGGGGTCGCGTCGGGCTTGACGCCGAGGATCTCGTACGGCGAGCCAGCCGTCGCGCTGCCCGCCTGCTCCCGGCGTTGGCGCTCGCTCGTGCCCTGATCGTCGCGATCCGCCTGCTGGCCGCTCGTCTGCTGGTAGCGCAGCGCTCGCTGCCAGGCGCTCTCCCACTCCTGGATTCGCCGTGCGCTCACCCGCCGGGTACCCGGCGCCCCGCGGATACGCGTCAGCTCTCGTCGTGGCCGACCGGCCTGCTGGAGGAGCCCTCCGAGCAGCCAGAGCGCCGTGGCGGCCAGCCACGCCCCGATCAGGACCAGCCAGACGACCGGCGGCATGGCTACGGTGAGGGTGCGCACGAGGATCGCGTCGACGATCACGACGGCGGTCGTCACCCACACCAGCCGGAGGGCCGCCCGCCCGATCCGGTGCAGGAGCGCGCCGAGCGCCTGCCCCAGATCCCGCACGACCGCGCCCAGCAGCCTGGCGGGCAATGCCGTTGGCACCCGGAGGACGGTCATGGCGACAGCTTCCCACCGGAACTGGACACCCAGACGCCGGGGGCTCACATTCGTGGCGGACTGGGCCGTGATCCGCGCCGGTCAGAGCGGGGCACAGGTCGCCTCGAGCACCGCGGCGAAGGCCAGCAGCACCAGGGTCGCGAGGCTGAGCCGCCAGGCCGATCGCGCCCGCGCGCGGCCGGTGCGGGCGGAGGTGTAGACGGTGAGCGCGCAACAGTAGCCGGCGAGCTCGACGGGCCCGTGCGGCAGCACATACCGGATCATCCGCATCCCGTAGCCCCCGAATCCCGCGGCAACGACCACCACGTTCCCCACCAAGATGGTCGCGATGATCGCGTCCAGGAGCGCCCGCCCGGGTCTGAACGCCCCGGGGTCGCGATCGGCTAGCTGCAGCAGCCGCGCGCCGGCCAGCGGCGCCGCGGCGAGGCGGAGATTGCCGGTGAAGATTCCCCAGGCGGCCCTGAGGCCCGGCGGATCGGGCGGGAACGCGAAGCCCAGCAACCGGCGCGCGATCGCCGGCCCGATCAGGTGCACGATCACGGCCACCACGATGAGCGCGACCGTGACGACGGTCGCGATCCCCGCGAGCTGCCGCACCGCTGCTGCGTCGGACCGCGTGGGCGCGGCCCGCTTGCACCCGGCACGCGCGGCAGACCCCTCAGCTGCGGTGATCTCGCCTCGGCGCGGTACAGTCAGCTCGACCTGCGCCTCGGCCCAAGGGTGTGTCTCCCGGGTCATCTGGCCAGCACCCCGCGCAGCGCCTGGAGCGTGACCCCGGCGCGCTCGAGCGCGTACTGGACCGGCCGCTCATATAGGTCCTCGAGCTGGGGGCACAGCACGACCGTTGCCCCGATCGCCTCGGCGATCGGGGCAAGCTCGCTCACCAGCGCCTTGCGCTCACCAGGGTCAAGCCGGGCGATCACGGTCACGCCCGCTTCGGCGCAGCAGAGCTCACGTGCCTGCGCGGCGAGCGGGCCACCGCGCTCGATCCCCGAACGGGACGCGGGAATGACCAGCAGGACATGCTCGGCGCTCCTGAACGCCAGCCGCTCGAGCTCGCCGGCGAGTGTGCCGCAGTCGATCACCGTCAGCGCGTGCGCAGCGCGTGCGTCCGCGAGCAGCCGGCCGGCGCCCTCGACAGCAAGCAGCGGCCGCTCCAACGACGGCGCCCGGCACAACACCCTGACCCCATCCCTCGTGGTGGCAAACAGCCGGCCGGGCTCAAGCGGCCGGCCGGCCTGAAGCTCAACGCTCGCGCGCGCGAACGAAATCCCCGCCTGCGCGCCCGCGCACGCGGCGATCCCGCCGCGGCCGGTCGCATCCACGCACAACACCGGCCGCCTCCCCTCCACGATCGCCGCGCAGCACAACAGGTAGGCCAGCGTGCTCGCACCGGCCCCACCGCACAAACCCACGACCGCGACCAGCCGCCGCGAGTCCTCGCCAGGCGCGGCGGGCTGCTGGACCCGAGCTTCGCCGACGGTCTTGTCGGTCACGACGCTCACGTGAACTGCTCACCTCCCCGGGTACCAGCCCGACACGACCCACCTCGGCCCGTCCCGCCGCACCGTCGCCCAGATGACATGACTGGTGGCCGGCAGGCCCTCGTACGGACCGTCACCCGAGGTCTGCTCGTCGGTGATGACCGCCCACTTGCCGCGCTCGGCCCCTTCCCCCCGCGCGATCGCAACCACTTCACCCTGGTTCTTAACCGCGTAACGACCCAGCATCGGCTCAGGCTGCGCGGCGCCCGCGAGCGCCTCCAGGTGCGCCTGCCCAACCGACACGGCGGCGAGCCGCCGCTCGACCGCGGCCACCGTCTGCCAGCTCCAGTTCACATACAGCCGCGCGTACCGCGACAGCGCCGCGGCCGGGGTCGCCTGCGCCGCTCCCGCCCCAACCCTCGTCGGCAGCGAGGTGGCGGGACCATCGCGCTCGCCCGCGGCGATCGTCGCCGTCCTACCAGGCGCGGCGCGGCTCGACGAGCTCTCGTAGTAGGGGTCGCTCAGCCCGCAACTCGACGCCAGCAGCGCACACGCCGCCGCGAGGATCACGACTGGCGGGCGCGATCTCGACGCTCGACGCAGCAGCCAGTCGCCTGGGCAGCTCGCCATCAGCATCCCGATCCGACGATGCGTCCGCCCTGCACGATTCCGGGCGGCCCGCCGGCCGCCTGGATCAGCTGGCTCATGCTCCAGCCGCACGCGGTGCTCACGCACCCCGCATCGCCCGACGAGCAGGCCTGCCCCAGCGCCGCGGCCATCGGGTCAGCCCCCACGCCCGTGCCCCACCCGGTCTCGACACAGCCGGTGAAGCTTGCGATGGCCTGCCCGGCCCGCACCTGCTCGCCCTGCGTGACCATCGGAATGATCCCCTCGGTCACGTACACGTACCGGCCGGCGTCGGGCCCGTCGCCCAGCCGGTAAACGACCGCGCCGCCGTGACCGCCCGAGCATGAGAACGGCCCCCAGCCGGCACCATCGGGCGCCGAGTAGGTCACGGTTCCATAGCCGAGCGCGTCGATCGGGCCGGCGCCGTCATAGTCGACGCCCATATCGACCCGCTCCGGCACGACGCTCGTCGAACTCGCGAACGGATTGCGGTAGCCCCCGTCCGACGAGGGCCCGCAATCCCCGCCGCCCGGCGGCGGCGCCAGCGCCGGGGCCTGCACCTGCCCCAGCACGTTTCCGGTGCCGGGATTCGCCGCCGGGGTGACGCTCACCTGCCGGGCGCCCCACGCGTCCTGCGCGGCGCGGCCCCGCCAGTCGTAGATGTCCACATGCTGACCGACGATCGCCCCGCCGGTGTCGCCGGCGTAGAACGCACCCGCGGTGTTGAACGGGTTCGGCTCAACATGCACGAAGCGTCCGAGCGCGATCACGTGCGGGTCGACCGCCACCTCGAGCATCGCCGGCCCGGCCATGAGGTTGATCCCGGTCGCCGTGACCCCGTCGCCCTCGATCCCACCCCACGGCGGGCCGTACGCCGTCGCCAACCACAACCCCGAACCCGACCCGGCCTGGTATCCGACATCGCAGCCGCCTCCCACGGTCGACAGCAGAACCGCGGGCACGACGGCGAGCGCGAGCACGGCGCAGCACGCGACCACGGCGCCGACCCACGGCCAGCGCCGCGCCCCGCCGTTCATCGCCCCCTCGGGAAGCGACCGGCGCCAGCGGTCACACGCCGACGCCCGACCGTCGGCACCGCGTTGGGCCGCTCTGCGCGCATCACGACTCAAACGCTAAGAGCGACCCGCACCCAAACCGCAGGCAATCGGGCAGAACCGTCGATGGACCAGACCGAGCGCCCTCACATCTTCATCGTGCTTCGCTAACACCGAGCCGCGCGGGCGACACGCGCCCACCGCCCCCATCAAAGCCCCTACCGACGGAGCCCTCTTCTGTCGCTCCGCCGTGACGTTGCGAGAGCCTCCACGCGGTCCACCGGGCCTCCGCTCGCTCCCCCCTCTCGTCCGATGCGAGCGCGTCGCGAGGCCGCGGCTGGGCTACCGGAACGCCTGGCGAAGCAGAAATCTCGACGCCGGCAACGAGGTCATTGCTGCCGTTGCTCAAAACCCGCACAGGGCGCTATCTCTGCGCGATTGCCCGGAGGATGCGGGCAGACACGGCCGCGCTCGGCATGCTGTTGGCGCTCGCTGGCTGCGACGGCCCGCTTGAGCTCCCCGCGGACAGGGCCTCGCCGACCTCAGCTTGAGATACCCGCGTGCTGCGTGTGGCGTTACGCGAGGGCGGCGAGGACGGCCTCTCCGAGATCGCGCAGGAACAGCACCTCGCGCTCGCCCAGTTGCGGCCGCTGCTCGTGTGCCAGACAGCAGAGCACGTATAGGCGGGCATCGAGCCCGGTCAGGGGAACGCCGATGTAGGCGCCGAGGCGGGCAGCGCGGGTGATCTCGAGGTCCCTCACGTGCTCGTTGGCCTGGGCATCCGGGACAACGTTCGACAGCCTGCCGGTGAGCAGGCGGTGACAATAGGTGTCCTCGATCGGCATCGAGGCGCCGGGGGTCAGGCCGAACGACCCGCCATCCCCTGCCAGATAGCGCACGATTTCACGCGCGTCACAGACCTCGCCGAGCACCGCGACGTCCATCTGGGTCTCCGTGTGAGCTAGTTCGAGCATCCCGGTTATGGGGTCCTCTCGTGAGCTGCGACGGCGGGTAGGCGCGCCGGTCGCGCGGGCCGGTCGCTTGCGGCCCGATGCATCTGAGCCTGGCATTCCGCGCTGCTGCTCTCCCCGCGCCAACAGCCCCGGCGCCGCCGGTTCGTCGGCGCTCGAGCCGCGAACGCCGTGGAGTTCCCGATCGATCGGCGGGGGCGAGTCGCCGCGCCGAAGCTGATCGATCACACGGTCGACCAGGCGGCGATGCAAGTATCGATACTCGCTCATCGTCGCCGTCGCGGGATTTGATCCGGCTCGCGCCAGCGCGGTCGAGGGTCGATCGGAAGCTCGCGCATGATGGGTCTCACGAGACAGCCTCCCCGCCGCCGGGGAGGGGCCGGAGGGCCGATCCTAACAGCGGTCCGGGAACGTCCGGGGCAGCACAGTCCGCTGGTGGCGAGATCGGTCCGATTTGAACCATGTGTGAACGCTCACCAGCACAAATCGCCGCGATTTCCGGCGGCGAATGCAGCCTGCGGTGGGCGACGACGACTCGTTCCATGATCCGGTACACCGCGCTGTCGCGCGACGCTACGGTCGAGGGCCGATCGGGGTGCGCTCGCGACAGTGGTGCTCGCGCGGGACCGCACGGACGTCGTGAACGCTCGCATCGCCGACGGCCGCTACTGCAACCGGAGAACGGAGGAGTCTCGATCGATTCATTCGTCGCTTCTCAGGCTCGCGCTTTGGAACGATCTCGAGCGCCTCGGATCCGCGACCGTCGTGAGCGCCGAGGATTGCGGCGTCGTTCCACAGCGAGAGCGCCGACGCGGATCGCGGAGACTCTTGCTCGGCCGCGCGATTGCGAGAATGCGTCCGCGGGACGGGTCGCCGAGACGGAAGTCTCGGTCCGACCCACGGCTGCCGGCTGCTGCGCGGGAAATCGCACGACTGGCGCGCGGACCGTTCTGCTCGGCGTCTTGCTTGAAGACGGGCACGCGGTTAGCCTTGGCTAGCCGCGCAGTCGACCAGAAGAGGGGGCCCCATGGCTGAGCTTGTCGGGGAGCGTTTCGAAAGCCCGGATGAGGTTCGGGAGTTCACCGATGGGAAGGGTCGCGTGGACCTCGTGGACCTGAATGGGCATGCAGTCGGCCTGGGAACGTTCGAACCCGGTTGGCGCTGGTCCACGAACGTGAAGCCGCTCGCGGGCACCGACTCGTGCCAGGTCGAGCACATCGGCTACGTCCTGCAAGGCCGCATGGCGCTGAAAATGGATGATGGAACCGAGCGCGAGTTTGGTCCCGGCGATACCTTCCACATGCCGCCTGGGCACGATGCGTGGATCGTCGGCGACGAGAAATGCGTGCTACTCGACTTCGGTGGCCTCAGGGGCTACGCCACGCGAAGTTGACGTCACGCGACTGCGGCGCCAGCTCGCCGCTCTGAGCATCGACTCGACACGTTCGGCTGGGACGACGCCGAACGCGCATCGGCGCGGCGCTGCGGCGAAGGGCTCGACGCGCCGGTGCGGGCCGCTGCCCTTGATCGAGAACGAGACGCACTCGTGCGGGTGGCTGCTGATGGCGACATTCCGCCTGGACCTTCCTGAACTTGATGCCCATAACGGAGGCGGCTAGGGTCGGAAATCCCAACGAACGGAGGCGGTCAGCCCATGTACGCAGCGATCCGCACGTACGAGACAGTCGATGCTGGCGAGGTGACGCGCCGCGCGAATCGTGGGTTCGTCCCGATCCTCCGCGGTACTCCGGGTTTCATCGCGTACTACATCGTGGACGGCGGCGACGGCAAGCTCGCTTCGATCAGCGTTTTCGAGGAGCGGGCTGGGGCCGAGGAGTCGACGCGGCGCGCCGCGGAGTGGGTCGCGGACAACCACGCCCAGCTTGTGGAACACGCTCCGGTAGTCATCGCCGGCGAGGTCACCGTCGAGGCTCGGCGCTGAAGGTGGTCGTCTCGACCGATCGCCAACGATGACTCCCCTCTGCCACTAATCCGGCAGTCTCGGCGAGACCCGCGCAATCCCACGGAGCTGAAGTGCTGCCGTCCCGGACGAGAGAGTCGAGACTGAGCAATGGGAGCACTCCGATCGCTGACGATGCCAAGAGTGCTGCTCGGCCAGGCGTTCCGATAGCCGGGTCGCTGGCCGATGAGGTGCTCGCATCGGACGAATGTGAGGAGCGGCAGGTCGCAGTGTCGAAAATCGAGAAGGCAGAAGCCGCGGTACCTGATGGCCGCTCATGAGCGAGATGCGCGTGGTGCGATCGCCAGCTCACCATCCATAACACCCCCCGGCGGCGGGGTCGGCATCCCGCGCCGCAGTCGACGGAGATCGACGCCGACGTGCAAACAGCTCGTCAACCCTACGGTGGCTCGGGCTTGTCGCCTGCGCCTCGCTCGCGTTGTTTGCTTGGGCCAAGCGCGCGCAGCTCTTCCGGTTCAGCCGCGGCGATCAGAGCGTCTCGCCGATGCCGTGTTTCGCGAGTTCGGCGATCGCCTGCCACACGTCGCCGCCGCAGCGTTCGATCATCGCGTCGCGGATGGGGACGTCGCGCAGCGGGTCGGAGGTGTAGGCCCAGTATTCCAGCCAGCCCAGCTTGAGCTCGACCTCGCCGCGGCCGCGTTCGCCGTTGATCCACAGCATCGGCGCGCCCTTGCCCTTGACCGTCTTCAGTCGCTCGACGATCCGCGCCTCCTGGTCTGAGAGCCTGAGCATCTCCTGCAGGTGGGGGATCTCGTCGGCGTGCTGCTGTAGGAGCAGTTGCATGGTGGAGTTGCGGATCAGCGCGCGGCCGTGCTCGGTGTCGAAGTCGGAGAGCTGCTGGGAGATCGCGATCAAAAACAGCCCCCAGTGGCGTGCGCGCTTGGCCAGATCGTTGGCGTACTCGCCGGTCTCCTGGCGGCCGACCAGGTGCCAGGCCTCGTCGATCAGCACCACCGAGCGGCCGGCGAACATCGGCGCGTCGGGCCGCGCCCGGATCGCCTTCGCGTTGTCGTAGTGGGTCTTGACGGTCTGTTTTACGTACTCGAGGATCTGGAACATCGCCACTCGCAACAGCTCCTTGGGGCAGCTGCGGGTGTCGAACACGACCAGCGGCGAGTCAGGCGGGACGTTGGTGTCGCGGTCGAGCAGGTAGGCGTAGGAGCCGTCGGCGCAGAACTCCGAGATCCGCTCAGCCAGGTTTCGCAGCGTGCGCGCGAGATCCGGGTTGCCATCGCGCTTCTCGGCCTCCGAGCGCTCGATGAGCACCTCGTAGAGCAGCGACTCGCGCGCCCGCTGCCCGGTCAAAGCGGCCCGCGTGTAGACGTCGCGGATGGCGCGGTCAAGCTGGGCCCGCTCGAGCACGGTGAGTCCCTGTTCGCCCATGATCAGCCCGTGCAGCGATTTGAGGAACGTGACCTTCTCCGCGCTCGGGCTGGCCGGGTCCTCGAGATCCCAGGGGTTGATCGCCCACGGGCTGGCGTCGGCGCCCAGTTGGATGTGGCGGGCGCCGTGGACGAGGCGGGTGAGGATCTCGTAGTGCCCGGCGCGGTCGAGCACGAACCCGCGGGCGCCCATCGCCAGGCAGCGGCCGAGAATGGCGCTGCCCGTGACCGTCTTGCCCGCGCCCGACTTCCCGTTGATGAGCATCGTCTGGTTGGCGTGCGAGCGGTCGTAGGGGTCGAGCAGCTCGACCGTGCGCCCGGGCTGAGAGAGCGCGAACCCGATCCCCTGCGGCGAGCCTACCCTGGTGCCGAGTAGCGGGACAGTGTCGGCGGCGTTGCGGGTCACGTACTTGCGCGAGCAGCCCGCCCCATCGCGAGCCAGCGGCAGCGTGGAGGGCCACAGCCGCTCCTGCTGGAACTCTCCGCGCGAGACCTTGCAGTCCGAGCTTGCGGTCATCTGCCCGGCGCAGTACTCCACCGCCTCCGACAGGGCCGCCAGATCCGGCTCCGGTCCCGAGGCGCGGATCGCCTGATAGACCGACACGCGCCACACGCGGGCGCGGTCCGCGCCGGCCATCTCCCTTAGCAGCAGCTCTGACTCCTGCTCCTGGGCGTAGCGGTCGAAGTCCGGCACCCGCCCCTTGGCCTCAGCGGTGCGGTTGAGCATGAACGTCCGCCGGTAGGACAGCTTCAACCTGGTGCGCTCCCGGCCGCGGTCCAGTGCGTGTACGAACACCGACAGCACGTAGGGCTGGGCGGTCATCATCGCGCCGAGCAGCCACCCGAGCTCGGTCGTCTCCGCCGTGGTCTTGGCGTAGATCACCTGCTCGGCGTCGCGCTCGATCACCCCGTGATGACGCGAGCTCGAGAAATCCAGCGGCGAGCGAGCGAGCTGCTCGCGCAGCCGCACCGCGGCCTGCCGAGCCTCGTGCGCATCGGCGGGGCCGTCGAGCTCGCCCGCGATCTCGAGTTCCCCCAAACGCCCCCGGCCCGCGTCGGCGCGCGTCGGGTTAAACCGCCGCCAGATCAGCGCCGCGACCTCCTCGCCGTTGAGCAGCCGAGCCGACATCCCGGCCGCCTCAAGCTCGGTGCGGATCGCGTCCGTATGGGCCAATGACTGACGGGCGGCACGACGGTGCGCGCCCAGGTCACGGTCAAGCGACGCCGACAAAAGCCTGCTGCCGGCCGGCAGCTGCTCCACGCGCTCGCGCAGCGATCCCGGCCTGGGCAGCGTCGGCACGACCACGACCACCCGCTGCTGCACCGCCGCTTGCTCATCGGCGTGGCGGCGCAACGAGTCCTCCATCGCCGCATACAGCCGCCAGCGCGCCAGCGCCAGCGCATCAGTCCCCGCCCTGGTGCTGGACGGCGGCTCGCCCGCGAACGCCATGACCTCGCCGCGCAGCCGCTCGAGCAGCCGCCCCAACTGCACCGGCCGGGTCTCGACGTAGAACTGAAGCCACTGCCCCCCACGCAGCCGCGAGATCAACCGGCGGAGCGCGGCGGCGAGCTGCTCGCGCTCGCGCTCGCCCATGATCAGCGGGTTCGGCGGGCTCACCTCCAGATACCGCAGAAACACGCCCGAGGAGTTCACCGCCAGCCCGGTCTGATCCAGCGCCTCGAGCGCGAGCAGATCCCCCGCCTCCTGCTCGGGAACTCGCACGCGACCGGATCGGCGCGGGCTGCGCCTCTTCGGCGAGCGATTTGTCCGCTTGCCTACGGCCATCGAAATCCCCCAATGGTCGATTCCGCGTCTGTTTCTTCGACCCGGGTGACCCGCCACGGCTGGCGGGTGGCGACACCATCGCTGTGTCGGCCGTCCCACAGCGAGCCGAGGTCAAGCGCCCCCGCTGGGCGGCGAGGATCGGCGGCTGTGCGGATCGTGTAGCCGCGGGCCTCTCGTCCACCGCCGGGCAGGTAGCGGCCATCGGCGCGGTGAAATCGCAGCGCCGAGCGGCCGATCAGCCAGAAGTCGACCTCCGAGATCGACGCCAGGAACACCGCCGCGGCCGGCAGCCCCCCGATGTAGATCCCGAGCGCCAGGTTCACATAGCCCGAGAACGGCTTGAGCACCAGCGCGAACACGACCGCGACCAGCACCCCGGCCAGGATCCCGGCCCACTGCCCGAGCGTGAGCTCCGCAATCCGGGTCTTTGCCTCCAGATGCCGGTAGGCGGCGTTCACCCCTCGCCCCCACCCTGCGGCCGCGGCGGCGGCGGCTCGGGAGGCCGCGAAGCCCCCGCCGACGGGTCGGCCATCGCGCCCGACGCCCGTGCTCCGCTCGCGGGGGCGGTGCCCGCTGCCGCCGGGCCGTTAGTCGCGCTCAGCGGGGGCTGGTCAGCTCGCGGCTGAGCCTCGCGCGTACCGCCGCTGGGAGCGACCAGGCTGGTGGTCGCGGGGGTCGGCGCCGCGGCGGAGAACGTCCAGCGCGCCGGGTCCGTCTCGCAGGGTGCGGCGGCGAACAGCCCGTCGGCCCGCTGGAGGTCGGCCAACCGCTCCGAGACCGGGCTTGTCGCCAGCGGCGGCGCCTGGCCGAGCACGTGCTGCAGCTGCGGCTCGGACAGCCCGGCCAGCGTCGCGAGCGCTTCCCGGCGCTCGGCGTCGAGTTCCACGCGCCGCGAGTTGTACGCCAGCGTCAACGCCGTCGGCTCAAAGCCGTGCTCGCGATAATGAGCGGCGAGCTGCCCGCCGGCGTTCCCGGCGAGCGTGGCGAGCGCAGCTCGCCCCCGCTCGATCGTCGTCGGCCGCCGGGCCTCGGCAAGCGCGCGCCCAGCCGCCGGCGCGCGCCCGGCGTCGTCGAGCGCGAGGGCGAGCAGCTCGACCTGAGCCGCCCGGCCCGCGGAGCCGCCACGGTGCGCTCCTCCCCCGTTGCTCTCTGGGGCGAAGGTCGAAGCGTCGCCCCCGGTCAGGACGTCTGCTAAGTCGCCCTGGCCTGGCATCCTTCCGTCCGCGAACCGCATGGCCGCCTGACGCGCGACCGGGTCGGCCGGGTTGACCGCCAGCCGCTCCAGCACACTCGTGCGCCCGTCCCGGTCGCGGGTCAGGACCGCCTGCACCTCCGGGGGCGCCGGCGCAGGCTTGCGTCCGCCCAGCTGCGCCGGGATGCGCATCGATACCGCGCCCGCGGCGAGCCGCAGGCCGGCGTACCCTGCGAGCATCCCGACCGGCTGGCGGCCGTAGCCGCCGTGCGTGTGGCGCAGAAGCATCAGCGGGATCAGCAGCGCCAGCACGAGCATCGCGACCGTCGCCAGCGGGTGCAAGAACAGCTTGTCGACCACGCCGCTGCCGCCGAACAGGTTCGCGCTCATCACCGCCGCGGTCGCGAACAACAGCGCCCAGATCACGGGGGTGCACAGCGCGACGAACAGCACGCGCATGGCCCGCTCGGCCAGCCATCCCAGCTCGGGCAGCACCCACAGCGCCAAAAGCAGCGGCATCGAGATGAAGATCACCGTGGTGGTGACCGCCAGCGCGACCTTCAACAACAACAGCCCGACCACCGTGATCGCCTGCAGCCCGAACAACAGGATCCCGAAGATCCAGCCGACCTGTCCGACCTTCGGGATCTTCGAGACGCCGAACAGAACCGCCAACGCCGCCGCGTTGAACCCGGTCATTGCGAACATCGAGACCTGCACCGTGTGCTGATCCAGCAGCGCGTGCGTGGCGAGGTTCAGCACCGCCGCCAGGTTGTCGAACAGCAACGGCCACACGGCGATCAGCAGCGCGGCGCCGACCGCCCGGACCAGCGCCTGCGTGGCCGCGAACGCGCCCTGCCCGGCGATCCCGGCGACCCAGAAGCGAAACGCGCTCAGGGTCACGATCAGCCCCAGCACCGCGAACGCCATCGCCCGCACATAGCTCTCGAGCCACGCGGCGCCGCCCGCCCGCGAGGAGGCGCCGTAATCCGTGATCTCCGCCAGCGCCGGCGCCAGGATCGGAGCCGCCACCGCGCCGGCCGCGAACATCCGCTGCAGGATGCTGCTCATCGCCTGCACCGGATCGACCGAACCGCCGCCCGAGTCGCAGTTGCTCGTCAGGCCCGTGAGCCCGCCAAGCAAGCCGCCGATCGGAGTGCTGTTCACCGCGTTACACACCGCGCTCTTGATCCCACCCCCGCCGCCCGACTTCGCTCCGGATGAGGCGCCCGAGCCAGAGCCCCCCGGAGCCGGGCTCGCCGCGGCCCCGGACCCCGCCGATCCCTTCACATCGCCACGCGCGAGCGCCGAGCTCACCGGCATCGCCGCCACCCCGACGCATACGCATACGCACAACCCCAGCGCCAGCGCCCGGCGCCACGGCCCACGCGGGCCCACCCGGCGGCGCTGAATCCGCTGGCGCCGCCACCCCCGCCGCCGCCGGCGCCGCCGGCGCCGCCGGCGACGGCGTTCGCTCAGGGTGTCCGTCCGCGCCATCGGCCCGAGCTACTCGACAAACCCGCTGCCCACGCCGATGATCAAAAGGCCGGCCAGCGTGCCGCCGAGGATCCGCGTCCCGAACCGATGCCCCAACATCACCGCCCCGCCCCCCAGTGCTATCCCCAGCGGCGCCAACGCCGCCGCGGCCACCATGGCCGGCTGCTCCAGGTTATGCACCGCATTGATCAACCCCGCCAGCCCCTGCGACTGCCTGGGGATCCCCAACGCCGAGCGGATCACCTGCGCCACCGGCAACCCCGCCAGCCCCAGGACCAGCACGCCGAGCGACGCGCCGGCGACCAGCGCGGCACGATCCACGGTCCCACCACGCCCCGCCAGCCGCACCGTCCCACGAATCCGCGCGACGAGCGCGTTTGCTCTTCCAATCACATCGAACCTCCCAGCTCGGACTCTTCGCCGGCCAGGTTCGCCGACGACCTGCGCCCGAGGCTAAGCACGACCTGCACCCAAATGGCCAGCAAATCCGACAACAGACCCCCTCCCCCCGCCGCCGACATCGGCCAAGCCACATGCCGGCGCGAACCGTAGCTCTCGAACTACCGGGTCCTTGGCGTGTCTTCGGTCGAGCCTCTAACCCGGCAATCAGTTCACCGGCGAGACTGCGCGCGACTCACTTCCTCACCGCCTGGCTTCGTGGGCGGCGTCATGTCAAACGAGTCGGCCCGGTTAACCGTCAGCGCGATGCCGACTGAGCACACTCATCCCCCGCCGGCGCTCATCCCCCGCCGGCACCCCGTGTCGTCGCCGGTGCGCCAGTTCCTCCGGCACCTCCGAGATGAGGGTGTGACCCTGGGGGGCGACTAGAGCCAGTCGAATTCGCACGGCGTGAAGCCCATTTGCCTCAACACCCGTCCGGCCAGCTCAATGTCGACCTTGCTCCGCCTACGCCCATCCTTCGTGACCGCTCCGAGCGCCCGCCGCAGCGTCACCTCCGAGCGGTAGCGCATGCGACGCGCGAGCTCAGCCCACGTGTTGTACTCCGGCGCGCGCTCCTGCCAGCGCTCGACCGCGTCCAGCACGACCTGGACTGGCACCTCATCGCAGCGCAGCGACTCGCGCTCGCGCATGTCGTACTCGTCCGCCAACAGCTTCCGGGCCCAGCGCTCGGTGATCCCCTTCTGGCAGGCGATCTGCTCCAGCGACAGGCCCTGATCGGCCAGCTTCCCCACCGCGCGGCGGCGACGACTGCAATACGTACACCGGGTGCGGTCCGGATCAGCGGCGCATTTGCGGCAGTGGTCAAGACGCTCGACCGAAGCCCCACTAGGCAACGCGACCATCAACCCCTCCCCTTCCAGCCGGAGCGTTCACGTGTCTGCTGCCTCGTCGGAACCGTGCACATCTCTCCCCGCGTTGTAACCGCCCCTAAGGACGGAAAGACCGGACGGCCCTCGCAGCAATCCGCCACCACCACAGCGCCCCGTGACGGCGCCGCGCCCACACCGGCTCGCGACCGCGCCAGCCGTCCCAGGGACGGCACTCGCCGCTTACGCCGACGGCCGTCTGGCGGCCCCGCCGCGGGCGCACAAAGACATCGCCACCGACTGACCGTAACGGTCACCGTCGTCCATCTCGCGCCGTAGTCGTTCACCCGCTGGCGGGCGCGCCGCCCCCGATGCCGATCAACAGCACCAAAACGCTCCCACAGTTGCCAGAGCGGCGATCCGCACACGCTCGATTCGCAACCTCAGCTCCACCCGCCCGCCACAGCCGCCACAAGCTCCTTGAACGCAAGTCGCGTCGGACGGGCGAGCTTCTCGACCCGCAACGCCGCCCGATCCAGCTGGCGCGCGAGACCTCCGTCGTAGGGAATCTCAACCCGATGCGCCTTGCGGCCCGGAGCGAGCGGGACCGACATCACGCGCCTCGTCGGCGCGTCCGGCCGCGGCGGAACCTTATTGAGCACGACCGTGACCGCCGTCTCAGGCACCATCACGCACAGCTCGACCAACGCCGTGCGGGCCTGGACGGCGTCCACCCGCAACGGAACCGCAACCGCGACGACGTCGCTCGCGCGCCGAAGGATCCATTCCTGCACCCGATCCCGGTCCCCGATCCCGGGACTGGTGTCGAAGATCACCACCGGCCAGTAACGGATCAACGTCCCAAGCAGCCGCTCGACCTGCCCGGCGTCGACCAGCTGCCGCTGCTCTCGCCTCGGCGGCCCAGCCAGTAGGGCGGCACCGCCGCCAAGCGGCGCGAGGAAGCCAGCAAGCTCGGCCGGCCCATGCACGCCGCCGGCATCGATCGCGTCCACCACGTCGACCAGATTCACGGCGCTGACCGGATCGCACCCGCGAGCATGCAACCCAGCCGTCCCACCCGTCAGGTCAAGGTCAACCACCACCGCCGGCCAGCGCAACGACGCGAACGTCTGCGCGAGCCCGAGCGCCAATGTCGTCTTGCCGCTGCCGCCCTTCGGCGAGCAGACAACCAACACGCGCTCACGCGGCAGCGCGAACCCCGACAGCTCCGCCAGACGACCGTCAACCGCCCCCTCACGGCGTTCAGTCTCACTTTGCAACAACCGGCGCAGAGAGCGAATCACACGACGCCCGGCAGAGGCCTCGGGATACACCTCCTCGGGAAGCAGCAACAAGCCCGGGTCCACTACCTCGACACACGCGGTCCTTTCGCGCGCGGACGTTTCCACCGCCCCTTCGAACGGCTCGACTACTCCAGAGCCACTCGCAATGTCGCCCGGCTGCGGTCGCCCGGCCGGGTTGACCTGCGCCGACGGCTGGGGCGGCCCTCCCTCGTCCAACACCCCGCCTACGGGCGGCTCGATGGACGGCTCGACCAGGCGAGCACTCCCGCCATTACTCGACGCGGCAGCAGGGTCTTCGTCGAACACATTCTGAGTCACGAAGATCCAGGCTAAGCGCGCCCTGCACCGATACAACCGCCAACCCAACATTCACCAACGACTGCGCGCCGCAACCGCGCGCGAGACTTCCGCCTTCCCAGTACGAACGCGGCAGCCAACGCCTGCCCAATATGCGGCTCGTGCCACGGTCAATAGGCGGCCGGACGCCTCACGGCGCCCGGCCTATCCGACATTTGGGAGAGCGCGCGGCCTATCGCCCCGAGCCTGCTCCGCCTGGTGAAGGAGCTACGTGCGTCGGTGGACGCGGTGCAGCTGCATTCCACCCGGTAGAGACGAGTCGTCGCGTAAGGCGTCGCGTTCGCCGTCGCCGCGTACATTCGCTTGCGCACTTGGCGGCGTGGGTGAGCCGCCTGCGCCTGGTAGCGGCCGGACGCTTCTGGCCCGCCCAAGCTCGACGTCGGCTTGGCTCCGGCGTGCTCGCCGCGTATTGGCACGATCGGCGCGCCGGGCAGACCCACATTGCATCCATCGCGGATGACCTTGCGGAGCTCCGCTGGTGAGACAATGAGGAGCATGCAGTCCGCGTCCGCCGGCTCGGGGGTCCGGCACGATAATGAGTCGATCGAGACGTCGGGACGTCGTGCCTCAGACTCGGCTGCTTCCCGCGCCCGAGTAGGCGGGAAGGTCCAATGTCGCCTCTGCGGGCAATGGCTGAGCGAGGTCGGAAGCCGGCATGTGAAACGAGCGCACGGGATCACGCTCGCGGAGTACTACCGCGCCGTCGATGAGAAGCGAGCCGCTGACGCGGATGGAGTCCTCGAGGACGGCACCCCGTTCTTCGGCCGACTCGGCGAGATGGTCTATGACGAAGACGAGGACAAGATCCAATGCCACCTATGCGGCGACTGGTTCAAGTGGGTGGGAGGACTACATCTCAAGTACCGACACCCCGGATGGACGATCGACGAGTACCGCCGAGCGTTCAAGCTCAACCACTCGCAGGTGACGATGGCCGCCGCGAGTCGACAGATCTTGCGGGCGATCGCAGTCGATCGCCTGACCGCGGGCCAGATCGGGTCGCCGCTGGGCGACAGGCGCGGTCTTCAGCATGTGCCCTGGCGCTCCCTGGTTGAGCGTCGCCCCGACCTCGCGGCCGAGTTACACCCCACCCGCAACTCCAAGCTGGAACCCGAGCGCCTTGGCGTGTGGTCCTCGGAACGGGTGTGGTGGCGCTGCGCTCGATGCGGACGCGAATGGCAGATGACCGTAATGGGACGTAGCGCTCAAGGTGGCGGATGTCCTGACTGCGGACCGCGCGCCGCCGCTCGGGTACGGCGTCACGCTCCGCGCGGACCGTTACGCGAGCGGTCGCTCGCCGCGCTTCGACCGGATCTAGTTGAAGGGTTGCATCCCAGCCGCAACGCCGATCTTGAGCCTGGAGCGATTGGCGTGTGGAGCAGGAAGCGAGCCTGGTGGCGCTGCAGGGACTGCGCGCACGAGTGGGAAGCCACGGTGATGAACCGCCACCAAGGCAACGGCTGCCCTCGATGCGCGGATGCCCGTCGGGCCGCGACGTACAAAAGGAACCGAAGCTCGGGCGCGTGAAACGGACAGGACCGGTCGCCAGTATGGCCATTGCCCGCAAAGCCAGGGCGTAAGCAGCTATGAGGCGGCCACGAGCCGTGACGCACCACGCTGGCCCAAGCCAGATGCAGGGGCCGACCGGGTCGCCGACGCTGGAGGCAAAGGCCGCGCATTCGCGACCGACGCGCTTGTAGCGATTCGCCGGCCGCGTGGAGGGCCGCGAGGCGCGAATCCGATCGCGCCATCGACCCATATGCGTGATCGGAAACGTGGCAAACGAGCAGTCTCAAGTCCGATAAGAGCAGCAGCGCGGCGACTGCCGGGAGCTTCGTGCGGTCCGGCTTGC
>Ga0306920_100002190_pt1 | contig 24614 bp, 20 predicted proteins | sample flu12Cox44000170_FD_204666 | JGI IMG/M metagenome (GOLD analysis project Ga0306920, IMG submission 204666) | Lab enrichment of tropical soil microbial communities from Luquillo Experimental Forest, Puerto Rico - flux4day.12C.oxic.44.000.170 (v2)... | ecosystem: Environmental > Terrestrial >...
GGTGCGATTCGAACACACACTGCCCAGCGCCTCATGCTGGTGCCTCCTGCCGATTGGGCTACGAGGACGTCGGAGCCGCCGTCCGGTGCCGATCCGGACCGCCCGCCTTACGAGAGCGGGGCCGCAGCCGTGCGCGGCGGCATAGCTTCCGGGGCTGGGCTCGAACCAGCGAAGGCAGGGGTCAGGGCCCTGCTGGGGACGCCAACGCCCCACCCGGAACGGGTACGGGCGGAGAGATTCGAACTCTCAAGCAGCCGGGTTTGAGCCGACTAGGTATTCCCAGGTTCCCGTCACGCCCGCGTGCCGCCTAGAGGACTTGAACCCCTTCACGCCAGATTAAGAGTCTGGTGCCCGGCCAGTCGGGCGCAGACGGCCTACTGCTCTGCCTGATGAGCTAGAGAACCATCGTCGGGATAGCTGGACTCGAACCAGCGGCCTCGCCGCCCCGAACGGCGCGCTCTAGCCTCCTGAGCTACATCCCGATAACAGGAGAGATCTGATCCAGGTACCTGCCCGATAGGAAGGCGACCTGAATCCGGCGCCTACCCTGCCTTGTCTCTCCGAGTGGACCGCCCCGGATTCGAACCGGGAAACCTTCTCCTTGCAAGGGAGTTGCTCTACCAATTGGAGCTAGCAGCCCAAGGGCCGCCCGGCCTGGTACGACGAGCGGCCAGGGCAGGCCTCGCGGGCGTGGGTGCGCCCGCGAGTGAGCCTGCCTCGTTCTTTGGTGTTCCGCTGTGGAATTGTCAACATGCAGGCACTTTCACCCCGCCGGGTGGTGCTCCGCATGGACGGCAGGAATCGAACCCGCAACCACTGGTTTTGGGGACCAGCGCTCTCCCAAGTTGAGCTACGTCCATAGATCTGACGCAAATGAAAACCGCCCGCCGGGCGTATCCCCTGCGAGCGGCTTCCGGTCGGTGCCTACACCTCTATCCAGAAGCCACTCCTGCGACCAGGGCAGTATTGGGCAGCAAGCACGAGAGCATGCCGAGATGCCCCTCGCCTTGCTCGCACCGGTAGCCTGACCACGGTTTCACTGTGTGATTCCTTTCTTCCCTGCTATTCAGGGTACGTGCCCTCGCTCAGAGGGGCAACGGCATTTCCGGCCGGATTCTTCCCGGCCTGCCACATGAGCCGTGAGGACGTGAGGCGCGACCGTCCGTTGGGGAAGATCGAAGGAACCGCTGGCCGTACGGGGCTCACGCCGCGCGGAGGCCTGGGCGGTTGACCCAGTTAGTAAATCTGTGTTTACTAACTGGCATGACGACCGCATCCTCTGGCCTTCCGCTGGCTGGCGAGGTGGCCTTGGTGGCGGGCGCGACCCGGGGAGCCGGGCGGGCGATAGCCGTGGAGCTCGCCCGGGCAGGCGCCTTCGTTTATGCCACCGGGCGCAGCAGCAGGGTCGGCGGGCGCTCGGAGATAGGCCGCCCGGAGACGATCGAGGAGACCGGCGAGCTGATCGACGCGGCGGGCGGCCAGGGGCGCGCCATCCGGGTCGACCATCTCGAGGCCGGCCAGGTGGCGGACCTCGTGGCCCGGATCGAGCGCGAGCAGGGCCGCCTCGACATCCTGGTCAACGACATCTTCGGCGGGGACCGCTACGCGCAGTTCGACAAGAAGCTCTGGGAGCATGACCTCGACGGCGGCCTGCGGATGCTGCGGATGGGCATCGACACTCACCTCATTACCAGCGCCAAGGCCCTGCCGCTGATGCTGCGCCGCGACGGCGGCCTGGTCGTGGAGATGACCGACGGCACGTCGGAGTACAACAAGAACTTCCGGCGCGGGGTCGGCTTCTACTACGACCTGGTCAAGGCGGCGGTCGAGCGGATCACCCTCGGCCTCACCGCCGAGCTGGAGGGCCGGGACTGCACGGCCGTCGCGGTCACCCCGGGCTGGCTGCGCTCGGAAGCCATGCTTGACGAGTTCGGGGTCACCGAGGGGAACTGGCGCGACGCCCTGCCGAAGGTGCCGCACTTCTGCATCTCGGAGTCCCCGGCGTACGTCGGGCGGGGGATCGCCGCCCTGGCGGCCGACCCCGGCGTCGCCCGCTACGCGGGCCAGGTCCTGACCAGTGTCGAGCTGGCCCGGACCTATGGCCTGACCGACGTGGACGGCTCACGGCCCGACTGCTGGCGCTACGTGGTGGAGGTCCAGGACGCCGACCGGCCCGCCACGGAGATCGGGTACCGCTAGATCCGGCCGGTCACGCTCCACGACGCCAGGATCGCGTCGATGTCGGCCTCGAGCCTGGCCATCAGGGAGCCGACCGGGGCGACGGACCATTCCACGCTGGCACCGTCCGCTGCGGCCCGCAGAATCCGCGCGACCTGCTCGGCGGGGAGATGTCCGGAGAGCTCGCCCGCGGCGATGGCCTCCCGGGCGAGCCGGGTGAGGTGACCCTCCATCTCGCGCCAGCCCGCGACCAGCAGTTCGCGCATCTGCTCGTCCTGGAAGTCCAGCGCGAGCCCGGCGAGCTGGGTGGTGGCGTTGGCGGGGGAGTCGAGATCCTCGAAGCCCCACAGGGCTGCGGCCCGCAACCGGCCCAGGGCCGTTTTCTGGCCTTCGGTCGCGGCAGCCACGCCCGGCCCGATCGAGGCGACCCATCGCCGGTTGAGGGCGAGCAGGAGCTGCCGTTTCGACCCGAACCTCTTGATCAGCGTGGCGGCGGAGACGCCCGCCCTCGACGCCGCCTTCTCCAGGGTGAAACCGGCCGGGCCGACCTCGTAGAGCAGCTCCTGGGCGGCGCCCAGGAGCTGCTCGTCGGGGATGCCGCGCGGCCGCGCCATTGCGGGCAGGTCACCAGACGCCGTACAGAATCGACGTGTCATAAGCGGCGGTCATGCCGCCTGCGTACTGCACCCCCCACAGCCCGGACGTCCAGTTGGGTGAGAGCTTGTTCCCGTCCAGCGTGCCGATCCACACCAGGTAGTGCAGGCCCTCCAGCACAGACCGGACCCTCGGCAAGGTCGACCGGTTGCAGTAAACCCGGGCCCGGGTGCCCATGTTGATGCGGCCCTGCACGTATTCGCGCAGCGCACCGGGCCTGTTGTACACCTCGTTTCCCTGCTCATAATCAGCAATGCCGCAATGGCGGTAATCGCCAAGGACGGTGATCCACCGAACGGCCGCGAACCGCTTTGCCTGCGCCGGCTTGGCGGCGAAGCGGCCGTCGAAATACAGGCACGCGTGCGTGCCGGCCGGAATCTTTTCCGGCGAGACCGAGTCATAGAAATCCATGCGGGTCACTCTAAACCAGGGGATCAAGGCCGGTCCGCCCACCTGACCAGCACGACCGGTCCTGTTGCGAGGCGTCCTGCGCTCTCCGGCGCGGGGCGCTGTCCTCCTACGGGAGCACTCTGCGTTCGTGCGCGGCGCGCTCGGCCGCCATCGGCACGCTAGAAACGTGAGCAACGGTAAGCTTCCCGAATCACTGTTACCTCAGAGGCTCCACTGGTAACGTGACGACCTGCCGTCCGCTCTGCGGGCCGCTGCCGCCTCTGACCGCAATCAAAGGCAGGCAAACGAAGAGGCCGGTTCCTCCCCGCGGAACCGGCCTCTCGTCATCGAGGACCTGTGCGGTTCCGGCGGGCGCGTTACCGGTGCCGACGCGGCTGGAGCCGGGCTCAGGCGGGAAACCGCTGGCCGCCCACGTCTACCTGACCGTGGGTGACAAGCCAGGTCAGCGCCTCATGCAGGGCGTCGAGGGAGCTGTACCGCGGCGCGTAACCGAGTACCTCCCTGGCCCGGCTGATGCTCGCGGTGATGCTGCGGAAGGTGTGCTCCCGGGTGGCCTCGGCATGCTCGGGAGCGACCCGGCGGTCGAATTCCGCCCAGTCCACGAACTCCAGCACCGGCTCGCGGCCGAACCACTGCGCGACACCGGCCGCCAGGCCGCGCAGGGTCATCGCCTGCTCGGTCACCACGTGGAAACTGGCTCCGATCGCGGCAGGCCGCGTGAGCGCCCGCTCGAAGGCCTGCGCCACGTCGTCGGCGTGCACGTGATGCAGGACGCCCAGCCCGTGATCGGGCAGCGCCAGCGGCCTGCCGGTGGCCAGGGTCGTCCAGACGGAGGGGTCGAGGTTGCCCGCCGGGGTGATCACCGGCCAGCCCGGGCCGCTGATGTGACCTGGGTGCAGCACGACCGCGGGAACGCCGCCCGCCAGCGTCTCGCGGTGCAGCAGCGACTCGATCTCCGCCTTGCCCTTTCCGTACTCGCCGTAGGCGGTGCGGGGCTCATCCTCGGTGAGCGGCACCCGCAGCGCAGGGCCGTGCACCCAGATGGTCCCGCAGTGGAGCAGCAGCGGACGGGACGGGCGCAGCGCATCGACGAGCTGCTGCGCCGAGGCCGCCGTGAAGCAGACCAGGTCGATCACCACATCGGGGCGCAACGAGGCGACGTGAGCGCCGAAGGCTCCCTCGGCGTCCTCCGCCTCGCGGTCCACCGTGACCCTGGTGACCGAGTTCCACTGCGGGCTCGCGTGGTAGGGCTCGCGGGTGCCACGGCTCATGGCGATCACCTCGTGGCCGCCGCGTACCAGACGCGGCACCAGGTAACTGCCGATGTGCCCGGTAGCTCCGATGACCACCACGCGACTCATCCTCAGCCGTCCTTCCTGGGGCTACGCCAACTGCCACAGCGTATGCCCAGGATCCCTGCCCGCCGCTGGTTGACCGCTACCCAGGCGGGCCTGCGAGGCCGGCTTTCCCGCTCCGGACCGTTGCGTAAGAATTCACGCCCTTAACGGCGTTTGCTCGGTCCGGTGCAGGGGACGCGGACTCGCAGCAGGGCCGGATTCCGGCAGCCGGACCGGGAAGGAGCTTGGTCTTGGCTCAGATCCGCATCGACGTGGACCGCCCGGTCGGGCGGGTCGACCGGCGCATCTTCGGCGGGTTCATCGAGCACCTGGGACGGTGCATCTACGGCGGCGTGTTCGACGAGGGATCCCCGCTCGCCGACGCGCGGGGCTTCCGGACCGATGTCCTCGATGCCGTCCGCGCCCTGGCGCCGACCAACGTCCGCTGGCCGGGCGGGAACTTCGTGTCCGGTTACCACTGGGCGGACGGCGTGGGGCCCCGCGCGGACCGGCCCCGGCGCGCCGAGCTGGCCTGGGGAACCGAGGAGTCCAACCGGTTCGGCACCGATGAGTTCCTGGCCTGGTGCGAGGTAGTCGGGACGGAGCCGGTGATCTGCCTCAACATGGGCACGGGCACTCTGGACGAGGCCATCGCGTGGGTGGAGTACTGCAACGGCTCCGGGGATACGTACTGGGCCAGCCGACGGCGGGCCAACGGGCACCCGGACCCCTACGGGGTGCGGTACTGGGGGCTCGGCAACGAAATGTACGGCGACTGGCAGCTCGGCCAGCGCAGCGCCGAGGATTACGTGTACACGGCCCGGCGGTGGGCGAAGGCGCTGCGCAGGTATGACCCGGGCCTGGTGCTGGTCAGCTGCGGGCGGACGGGCCTGGACCGCTGGGATCAGGTAGTGATCGACGGCCTGGTATCGGTGGTCGACCTCCACTCGGTGCACCTCTATACCGGGTCCTCCGACTACTGGTCCAACGTGCTGGCTCCGCACCACGCCGAGCGGGTGCTCGGCATCGTCGGGGCACTGATCGACCGGGCCAGGTACGAGCAGCGCATCGACCGGGAGATCGGGGTCGCCTACGACGAGTGGAACGTCTGGTTCCGGACCAAGGACAGCCGCCTGGAGGAGGGCTACAACCTGGCCGACGCCCTGGCCGTCGCCACCTTCCTCAACGTGTTCGTGCGCCGGTGCGCCACGGTGCGGATGGCCAACCTGGCTCAGCTCGTCAACGTCATCGCGCCCATCGTGACCACGCCGGAGGGGCTGTTCCGCCAGACCATCTTCCATCCGTTCCGCCTGGCCTCGGCCTACACCAGGGAGCTGTCGGTGTCGACGTTCGTGGATTCCGGCACCCACGCCTTCCGCCCGGCGCCGGGCGGGCGCTGGACGCACCGGATCGACGACCTCGGGCCGTTCCAGCTACTCGACGTGGCGGCCACCCGGGACGCCGGAGCGCGGCACCTGACCGTCTCGGTCGTCAACCGCGACCCGGACCGGCCGAGCCGGGCGAGGATCAGTCTCGGCGGGCACCAGGCCGCCGGTCCTGTCGTGGTTCACGAGGTCAGCGGCCCGGCCGTCGACGCCACCAACGGCCCGGATCACCCCGGGACGGTGAGCGAGCGCGTGCGCGAGCATCCGGCCGGCGGGGGCCACGTGGACATCGAATTCGCCCCGCACTCCCTCAGCGTCCTGGAAATCAGCCTGGCCTGATCCTCCGGCTCACGACCCGGCCGGGGCCGCGGCCGCTGCCTCCGGGGGCACCCGCTCCCTGCGGCGGCGTTCCGAGATGAAGTAGATGGCGAGCCCGATGGCGATCGACGCCACCGTGATCACCCCGACGGCCAGGGCCCACCCGGACTTGGTGAAGATGGGTGCCCACGGGGCCCAGAACAGCAGGAACACCGCCGCGGCGTCGGCGAGGATACCGACCACTCCGCACACGGCGAGCACGCCCCACGGAGTCCGCTGGGCCTCCTTGAACCTCTGGGGGAACGCGCGCCGGACGAAGAACACGTCGCTGAAGAGCAGCACCATCGACGTGCACCACACCACCGTGACGCCGGCGAGCAGCGCCAGGTAGACCTTGGTGGAGTAGTTCCCGCTGGCCGACTGGTTCGGGAAATAAATGATCAGGGCGGCGACCGAGGCGATCACGGTCTGGCCGAGGACGGCGTTGGCGGGAACCTTGTTCCTGTTTACGCGGCCGAACTGATGGGGCAGCCGGTGCTCCAGGCCGGAAACGAACATGAGGCGCGCGAACGAGTAGTTGTACACGACGATGTCGGACACGAAGATGAGCACGAGAATGAACGCCACCCACGATCCCAGCGTGTGACCGATCGCGATCTGCACGGCCTGGACCACGCCATAGGTGGCGTTGTTCTTGGCGACCGGGACGACCACCATGGTGGACCAGGTGGTCCACAGGTAGGCGACAATCACGACTAGGCAGCCCCAGAACAGGTAACGTTTGATCGACTTCTCACTCTTGATCTCGACACCCATGTTCAGGGGCACCTCGATGCCGAGGAGGGCGAGAATAACGGTCGAGAAGAATGTCCATTGGCCCCACCCTCTCAGGCCAGAAAGATGGAAGGCGAACGAGTTGGCCGAGGGGTGCCCCTTGGCCAGCCAGACGATGCCGGAGACCCCGATGAGGATAAGGCAGGCCGAGTACAGCACGAACTGGACGTTCACGTAGTTCTGAGTCAGCCGGAAGCGGAGCGTCCCGAGCAGGCAGGAGAACCACACCACGGCCAGCACGATGAGCCCCTGCTGCCACGGATGGCTGAACAGGCTGGAATTGATGGCCTGTGACAGCGTCACGACCAGTGACCCCGTCAGGACCATGACCAAGACACCCGGCCACCACGCCACGAACCCGGCGAAGAATCCCCAGAACGGGCCTAGGGCCTTCTGGGTCCACACGTACAGCGAGCCCTCCTCAGGGAACATCCGGCCCAGTTGTGCGGTGACGAGGGCCCCGGGGATGAGGAACGTCAGAAATCCGAGGACCCAGAACACGTAGATGGCAGACCCGGCGAACTGCACCGTTGACGAGTTCGATATGAACAGGACCAGGGCTACGAAGATGACCACGAGGTCGAAGGAGGTCAGCACCCTGGAGACCAGGGTGGGGGCCACCTTCTCGGAGATCATGGCCCGGTCGTCGGACATTTCTGCGGCCATGGAGCACCTCACATGGAGTTCCGCTGGGAACTTGGCGCCGCGTGACGTGGCGCGGAAGGCAGGCGCGACAGTGCGCAGCAGCCTCAGCTTGTGCATTTGTTCCCTTGCTAGCTTGCCACCTCGGCGGCCCGTTGCCCACCCCCCGCCGCTCGCGTCCCTTCAATGCGGGGCGCCCGGCGTCGGAGCGCGGCCGGTGCCGGCGGGCCCGCAGGCCAGCGCGCTTGGCGTCTCCCCAGCCGATGAGAACGGCTCATGGTCGCGGTCTTACGTGTGCGGCCCATGCCGCTCCATGAGCAGCGAGCAGCAGGACTTGATGACAGCGGAGGTTGACATGGCCAAGCTGATCTACTCGGCCATCGCGTCGCTCGACGGTTGCGTCGAGGACAAGCAGGGCAAGTTCGACTGGGCGGCGCCCGACGACGAGGTGTTCGCGTTCGTCAATGACCTCGAGCGGCCGATCGGCACCTACCTCTACGGGCGCCGGATGTACGAGACGATGGTGTTCTGGGAGACCGCGAGCACCGGCGCCGATCAACCCGCGGTGACCCGCGACTTCACGGAGATCTGGCGAGCGGCCGAGAAGATCGTGTACTCCCGGACGCTGCACGCGCCATCGAGCGAGCGGACGCGGATCGAGCGCGATTTCGACCCGGCGGTGATCAGACGGCTCAAGGAGTCCTCGGCCCGCGACATCACGGTCGCCGGTGCCGAGCTCGCTGGTGAGGCGATGGCCGCGGGCCTGGTCGATGAGTGCCACCTGTTTCTGGTCCCGGTCATCGTCGGGGACGGAAAGCGCGCGCTGCCGGACGGCGTTCGCGCTCAGCTCGAGCTTCTGGCCGAGCGCCGATTCCGAAGCGGCGTTGTTCACCTGCACTACGGGCTGCGCGGCTTCTGACCGCCGCCGTTGACGGCGCAGCCTCGCGGTACCCTGCGGTCGTTCCTACGGGCTTGCCGTCCGGGGATACGTCCATGCCCAGACGGTCCTGGGGGTACGCTCGGCGGCCTCATGGCCTCGTCCCAGCCCGCCGGTGGCGGCGGAGGGACCACTGGCCGCCGTCTCGACCACGTTGCCGGCACGCTGTACGATCAGGCCACTTGACGCGGGGAGCGGGCAATGTCCTTTGGGAACAACCCTGCCGAGGACGCAGCTGGGAAGCAGTATCGCGACCAGCGCATGGCCCAAGCCGACGCCGAGCGGGCTGCGCGCTTGGCGGGGCGCAAGTCGCTCTTCCGGCGTCTACTCGAACGCCTGCGACCGCATCGTCAGGAACCGGGCAGTGACTCGCTCGGCTCTTACGGCACCCGGGGGCCGTAAGAGCCCCCGTAGTCACTCATGATCTACGTTCCTTGACGATCTGCTGGATGCGTTCAAAAGCTTCGACGTTGCCCATAGCATCATTGACAGGATTATGGCCATGAGCCGTCCTTCTAAACCGCTTCCAGCTTTGGGTGTCACTCCAGTCAAGCTGTACTCCGGCCCAAAAGTCGCTGATACGGCGCGCTGAGTGACCGAATGGGTTGGGCATATGTGCGCGGTCGAACATGCCTGCTATCCACTGCCAATCATACGCTGGGTTATCACTAACGAAGACTGGCCTGGTGCTGCCTATCACTGTTAGTAGCCAGTCATTGAACGCGCCGGCTACCTCTTTATCAGTTGCAAGCCGCTCTCCCACAATACTGATAGCCGGGTTCTCGGGGTCCGGTGTAGCCTCAAACAGGCGGCCATAAAACGTCTTGCGCGTATCGTAGTGGACAGCTCCGAACTCCGTCAGCACTCCATTTACCGGGCTCGTGCCTCGTGCCTCACAGTCGACAAAAACCCAAGGCGTCTTTTCCATTTCCTTTTCTCTCGTTGAGAGACTAGGTCGTCTATCAGGTCATGAAGCTTGAGCTGTTGCGCGTAGCGCTCGGACAGCAGCGGCCAGTTGCTTGCTTGAGCTGACCGACTGGCGGTTGGCTGGGCGCCTCAGCCCGGCGGCCGTCTACGGTGTCACGATAGGCGGCCGTGGACATGCGCAGTCTCGTCCGCCAACTGGCAGGACGGAGTTGACGTCAGCTCACGCGGACGAGATCACTGGCGGCCGTAGGTGCTTGTGGCTCTTATCTGCGCCGACATGCTGCGGTATCTGTTCACCGCAGCCGTGCCCAGGCCGGCGACCGCGAGGACGACCCATACCATGATCACCGCGGTGAGGACGTGCTTGCTGCCGTGTTCGGCGATGAGGTACACGAAGCCGGTGAGCGCGGCACCGATCCCGGCGCCGAGAAACAGCGCCTGGACCTTACCTGACTGCGAGGACTCTGCCGGCGGGCGAGAACCTGATGATCCAGTGCGTAGCCTGGCATCTATCCGCTTGTCGATCTCCGCGCCGATCCGATCGACCAAGCCCTCTGCGACCGCGTCGTCGTAGTCGCGGCCGAGTTCGTGGTGCGCCGCCGCCGCGGCAGCGATGTCATTCCGCGTCGCCTCATCCACGGCATCACGATACATCTCGAATACTCTGCGGTCCATCACCGACGGGCTTGGCCGCGAATTCCTGGCCAAGGAGGCGCAGCGGATGGCGACCAGCGGCCGTGGCACTTTGATGGCACGGCGTTGACCAGATGTATAGAGTTTGTCCCTCTTCTCGCCATGGGCCGTTCATCTGCACGTTGAACTCCGCTGCACCGTGCGTCACTCAGATCGCATACAAAGAGCTTCGTGAAAATCTTCAGCCTGCGAACAGCTACCTGGCTGGGCGCCACGGTCGTCGCAGCGGGCCTGCTGGGTACGGCCGGATGCTCCAGCTCTACCACTACCTCTGCCGCCGCGAGCCCCACCGCCGGCGCCTCTAGCCACACGTTTACCGTCAGGCAGCTCGCCTACGGCACCACGATCAAGCACAGCTTCCAGCCGAACGGCACAGGCGCCGCGACAACCGGACGCCTCAGCCAGCCGGACGACATCGTGAGCCTGGGCGGAAAGCTCTACGTCGGGTTCCAGAACGGCGTCGGCTCGCAGGGAGAGGCGGCCCCTTCCGGCAACCTGGACAGCACCCTGGTCGAGTTCACGACTTCCGGTTCGGTCGTGAAGCAGTGGGACATGACGGGCAAGATCGACGGGATGGGCGCCGACCCCGCTACCGGGCGGGTCTTCGCGAGTGTCAACGAGGACTCGAAGTCCAGCCTGTACGTGGTTTCCGGCGGGACCGCCACGCACTACACCTATACGCAGTCGCCGCTGCCGCACAAGGGCGGTACCGACGCCATCTCGATGTTCAACGGGAAGATCCTGATCAGCGCGTCCGCGCCGGGTACCTCCGGCAAGGCGCCGGCGAACGCCCCGGCGGTGTACGTGGTCACACTGAACTCCGGGGCCATGACCGCCGCGGTCGCTCCGTTCTTCGCGGTCAACGCGACGGCCACGGCGGTAAACGGCCCGAACGCCAGCAAGACGGTCACCCTCGCGCTCACGGACCCGGACTCGAACATGGTCGTCCCGTCGAGTTCGCCGAAGTTCGCCGGGGACTTCATGCTGAACTCTCAGGGCGACCTGCAACTGATCTTCTCCGATGCTAGTGGCCAGAACCTGCAGGTCCTGAAGCTTTCTAACCCGGTCGACGACACTGCTATCGCGACTTCGGCCAGCGGCACGCTTTACACAACGGACTCCGGTGCCAACTCGGTCGATGCCATCACGGGCCCGTTCAAGCCGGGGACCGCGTACACCGCGGTGGCCCCGTGCAACGCCAACAGCGCCCCGGCCGTGTGCCCTGCTCCCCCCTACGGGCCTAACTACTTCGGCGCGATCAACCTGGAGACCGGTGCGGTCAGCAAGGTCACCGAAACCGGCCCAGTCGCGCCCAAGGGCATGATCTTCGTGCCGTAACCCCGGTGCGACCCGACCCGACGGGGGCCGCCAGCACCCTGGCGGCCCCCGTCGAGGCTTTCAAGACGGCAATCTGACCGCTCTTGGCCAGCGGCACTCATGGCGGGCCGGGCACCAGGCAGCAAGCACAGCCACGCAGGGATTACAGGGCTTGCCGCCGGTCCAGGCCCAGACCTCACGAGTGAACGACTTCGGCCGGCAGGATGCGGTCCATGAGCCAGGCAGCGCCGGCAGCGAGCAGGAAAAGGTCGAGATAGTGGCAGGCCATCGCGCCTGCGTAGCTGGGCCCGCCCCAGGCATTGACCGTGAAGTTCGGGTCGAGGCCGGCTGTCACCTGGACGCCTGCCCGCCAGAAGCAGAACAAGAACAGCACAGCAGCAGGAAGCGCGAGGAACACTCGGCCCGGCTGCGCGGCTTCGCTGCCGAAACCGAGTGCACGCGCGACCCGGCGCGCAGCATGCCGTCCGAGCGGCGCAAGCAGCCAGAGCCGACCCGAGCGCGGGCCGAACCTGCGCCGGTGCCGCACCTGGGCGGCGCTCAAGATCACAACAGTGCCGAGCGCCAGCGCCAGATGCGGCCCCCACGCGGCTGACCCGGTGACGTGTTCTTGCCTGACGGGCGAGCGCTGCAGGAATTCGAGCAAGCCGTAGAGGACTCCGCTGGTGAAGGCGCTGCCGACCAGGGCCGTCAGCGGCCCGGACAGCTGATAAGCGACTCTCGTAGAGCTGAGTTCGCCCTTGTCGTGGCCCGGCTGGAAGGTGGGCTGTGTGAACTCTGGTTGTGTACGCACATCCCCATTGCATGCCATCCGGCATGTCGCCCGGCAGGCCGATCGGTAGGGTCCTGCCGCTACCAAAGGCGCAACCTCAGGTCCGGCCATGCAACTTTCGTCTGGTCCTACGGGCCGAGGCTCCCCGGACGGGGAGCAGGATGGGCTGATGAGGGTCGCGGTGACCCGGATCGAGCGGGACGGCGCGATGGAGCGCCGGGTGGTGGATACCGGCACTCCTGGCTGGGGCGACGGGCCCGAGTGGGAGGACCTGGCCCGGCGTGCCCTGGCGGTCCCGCCGCCGTACCGGCCGGTTCCCGGCTGCCGCCTCTACCAGGTCAGCGTGGACAGCGGCAGGCAGGTGCTGGTGGCCGAGCACGACCTGCGCGGGGCGCTGCTGGATCTGGTCACCGCCGTGCTGGCGATGGGTGAGCAGGTATAAGCGCGGGGTGTTGGAGGATGCCGCTGGCGCCCGAGCCGGGCAGGTTCTGCTGGCAGCGGTCCTTCCAGGGTGCTGATGGCTTGCCCGGGTGGTCACGGGGCGGTCCGCGCAGCATCGGCGTGCCGATGAGCGTTCATGATCGCGCCCCGCGCTTGCGGGACGGTCGCCGGGCGGCGAAACCGGGAGCGGCTGGTTTTGCCGTCTGGGTTGAGGGGACTGGGATCGCGCTGCTTGGCGAGGCAGCCCCAGCGTCCTGTACCTGGCGCGGGGCTTGTGTCCACCGTTCGGCGCAGGCACGGGTGTCCCGGCAGTACCACCGGATGTCGTCACACGCGCTGCCCCCGTCGGGCATCATCTGGTCCTGGGGCAGGGGAATGCCGCACAGCCAGCACGAGACCACGGCGGCCTGGTGGGCGGCCGGGCCTGCTGGGGAAGAGGTGCCTGTTGCGTCGGCCATGACTGCCTCACCTCCGCATCGCGAGCCGCTTTCCGTGCGGGTGGGTGTGGGGCAGCCGCAGGAGCCTGCTCCGACCGCGGCTGCCCCCGCTGTGCTCGCTTGCGCGCTCCAACTTCCTCGCGCGAGATGCCCAGACCGGCCCTCGCCCGGCGCCCGGCAAGTGTTGCCTGGTGGGCTGGTCGTGATCCCCGCACGATGCTCCCTGGCGGACGCGGCCCGCGCCGTGTTGCCCCCATACGCGGCGCGGGCCGCACCTTTGGCAACATCCCACGATCCCGCGTCAGTGCCAGCGGCGATACCCAGCAGACGAAGCCTGCGCGTGCGGATGTACCCTCAGCGAACCCGGCGCGGGGAGCCGGGGCTAGTTACGCAGGGTGTGGCTGGGAAGGACGCCGTAGGCCTGGCGGTAGTAGGCGGCGAACCGGCTGGAGCTGGCGAACCCCCACCGGTAGGCCACGGCGGTGACGGACTCGTGCCGCGGGTCGGCGGCAGCGAGTTGCCGGTGGGCGTAGTCCAGCCGAACCCGGCGCAGGTAACCCAGGGGCGTGGTGTCCAGGTGGCGGCGGAACGCCAGCTGTACGGCGCGGAGGGTGACACCGGCGGCGGCCGCGATATCCGCGCCGGCGATGTCCTGGTGGGCGTGCTCATCGATGAACGCGATAGCGCGCCGCAACGTGGCCGGGGAGGCATCGCTGCGGTCCCGGGCGCCCGGGCCGGAGAGGACGGTATTGGGAAAGGTGGCGAGCGCGGTGGCGGCCAGCAGCTGCGCGGTACTGCCGATAACCAGCGCGCTAGCCGCTGCCTCAGGGTTGGCCAGCACGCGGTCGACGTAGTCGCTGGTGTTCCGCCACTGGGCCCGGGCGGCGGCGCCCGCCGGGAGCATCGACAGGAAACGCAGCGGTGCGGGCGGCGCGCACTCGGTGCCCGCGACGGCGTGAAGCAGTGAGAGGGGCAGGACAATGCTGCGGGAGCGGACATCGTGGGTCTGGGCGCGGAATTCGGTCTGCGGGATGCTGCGAATGTAGACGTCGCCGGGCCGGTAGCCCCCGGTGTCTTTGGCCCACTCGGCCCACATGGTGCCCTGGATGACCGTGGTGACCATGGCGGCGTCCCCATCGCGCACCCGGAAGGCCAGATCGCCGGGCAGAGTCACACTGTTAGCGCTGAAGGAGCCCGCTTCAACCTGCGTCAGGGCAAACCCAGTGGCGCTCTTCCCGTTTCTGGTGGTCAGCACAACCCCGTCGTACGCCTGCCCGATGACCTCGCGCATCAGCTCCGGGTCGGTGGCGGAGTACTCCCGCCGCTGCGGGCCGCGCCATTCTCCGGCGGTCACCGGGAACATCCTCCGGACACCCCGCCCTCATCTAGTGCTGCAGTCGCTGGAGGAACAGGAACGAGAACAGGCAGCCCGGGACACGGACCGGCTGCCTCGTCAACCGAGCTGTGATGTTACTGCGCTCAGATGGCGAATGTCGAACCTGTGAAGACGACCCGGCCGACCTTTGATGACGGAAGTTGCCGGCTGTTTGCCCGGGCCGACTTCCCACCGGGCGTCCTGGCGCTCGTGTGGCTGAGTAGCGGTAACTCAGCCACGGCGCTGCGACGGCAGGTGCTGCAGCAGCGAGTGGGTCAACGAGTCCATCAGGAGATGGCCGGATCGGAAGTAGCCTGCAGTAGGCCGGATGAGCTGGTCAGGGACGAGTTCGAGGGCGGTCCTTGGGAACGACCTGGACCAGGGGTCAATGTCCAGCCTCATGCGTAGCGGCGGGCGCAGCGGACCCCGGGCCAGGCCAACCTCGATCCGGCATGTACCGTACTCGCGGTCGTGCTCGATCGGCCAGCGCAACAGGCTCTGGCCGATGCGCAGTTCGCCGTCTGGCGCTGTGCGCTGCCAGCTCTCCAGCGTGGCCACGCAACTCTCGAACGGGACGTTAATGATCCGCGCGAACGACAGCCAGTACCCGGCAGAGCTCATGCGCTCGGGCGGGTATGCCTTGCGCAACTGTTCGGCGGTCACGCCGACGAATCGGTTATGCACGTCCATGAACCTCGCCATGCCACACCCCTGTCATCCACCAACGGGATGGCCTCAGCTTCGGTCTAAGAGACCTGCGATTTCATCGGTAAAGTGCCCTAGTCCGCGGGTGCGAGATACCTATCTTCTGAGGCGCGCGGCGGATGCGGGCTCGTGGCGTGACCCAGTCACCGCGGCATAGCGCCGCGCGACGGCCGTCACCGGCCCCCGAACCCCCACATTAATGATCTTTAGTTGAACATCTTTTCCATCGCTTCGGCGCCGGTGGTGATCACGGGACGTGCCCATCATGGTCGCCAGGCGGTGGCCGCCGCCGTAACCGCGGAGCCAGCGCTGGACCGCGACAATGGGTGATCACGATTGCCCGCAGCACGTCGTACCAGAGGGCCCACTGGACCGGAGTCGCCCGCGGTGCGCGGGACGGTTTCAGGCCTGGGTTAGCTGGCTGGCCAGGCGGAGCGCCAACGCAGCCAGAGTAAGGCTCGGGTTGGCGGCCGGCGAGACGGGGAAGACCGAGTTGTCGCACGCGTAGAGGTTCTTGTAGTCCAGGAACTTCAGGTTCGCATCCACCACGCCGGTTCCTTCCCCCGCCATGCGCAGCGTGCCGACTTCATGGGCGACCCCGCCGATAGCGGCCGTCTGCAGGGCCATCGACTGGTCTTCCCCGTATACGGGCAGCGCGCCGAAGGCGGCAAAGACGTTCTGCGCGATCTGATCGGCCTCGCTGCGCAGATCCTGGGCCGGGGTGGCGGGCGCCATGTACAGGCTTACCGGGCTCGCCGGGTCGGGCGGGTTGCCGACGGTCGCGACGTAGTTCTCCTCCAGGAGCGCCGAGTAATACTGGAACACGATCTCGCAGAGCATATAGCCGTTGCGGATGTTCTCATCTTGGGCTAGATGCGTCGGGTCTATGTAGCGGCCCTGGTTGAACTCGGCGCCCAACTCCACGATGATGTCGAACGCGTGCTGGTCAACCGTGGCCGCGGGATTCTGCAGCAGCAGCTTCGCCGAGTCGGTGGTGCTGGCGTTCGGGTGGCCCGGCGGGACGACGAAGTGCCGGTAACGGATCATGTGATCCGTGATGCCTTTGCCGATCATCCCATTCGGATCGCTGAGACCGGACTGCAACGCGATCTTCGCTGACTCGATGGTCCCGGCGGACAACACCACGGCGGCGGCCTGATAGGTCCGCTGCTCCTGGGCCAGCAGATCGAAGCACCGGACGCCGGTGACCCTGGTCGCGTCGTTCGGGTCGACGGCGACGGTCCAGACGGCGTGATTCAAGTTGACGGTCAGCGGCACCCTGCCCGGTGGGTTCAGCTGCTGCGGCTCCTGGACAAGGACGTCTTCGAGGAGCAGGTCAGCTGAGGAGAAGATGCCGGCCGGGATCGACCAGTTGGTCGCGCCCAGATACTGGATGGCGACCGGGCCGTCCACGGCGTTCCAGCCGGGAACAAGCGAGTCCAGGTAGGCCCGGGAGGAAACCTGGAAGGCGCTGTCTGGGTTCTGGTCGGCATTGAACGTCCTGAGTGCGGCCAGGTATCCGCCCTGGTTCAGCAGGTAGTCGCTCACGGCCGCAGGCCAGGCGGCAAGCTGCCAGGAAGCCAGCTGCGGGATCAGGCTGCCCCAGAAGATAGACCGGCCGCCCAGGTTGAATCCCTGCGCTCCCTGATACTGCGACCCGTTCACGTTGGTGTAGTTGATCACCCCGAAGTTCTGCCACAGCGACCAGACCTGCTTTTGGAACTGCCCGATGAGCAAGCGCCGGGGCAGATTGCCGACGTGAGTCGGGAAAAGCAACGATCCGGCCTCCAGCACCAGGACCCGGGCGCCGGCATCGGCTAGGGCGCTAGCCAGCACGCCGCCACCGATGCCCGAGCCGACGACGATCACGTCGTAGGTGATCGCTGGGTCCACGTTCCGGTTGAGCAGTGTCCGCGCGACCGCCCCATACTCGGTAACGAGCGCGGAAGCGAAGGGGAACTGCACCTCCGCGTTGTTGTACGACAGCACCGCCCCGTCAGCCTGCGGACCAGCGGTCAGATTGCCGCCGAGCATCCACCGGCCGGGCGGGATCACGAACTTGAACTGCATCCCAGCCGGGAAAGCCTGCTCATCAAGGACGAACTGCCATGCTCCGTTGACATACTCGCCGGCTCGGTCCGTCCAATTATCCACCGAGGTTCTTAAGACAACATCGGTGTCGGGAATGACGGTATCCGTCACAAACCTGATAGTGAACACGTTGGCTCCTCGCAGGCGAGCTTGTTACTCGGAGACGTCAGCGCGTCGTCACCGACGGAAGCGGAGGTGAGTCGTCGCTCACGGGGACCTCGTGCCTGGCCGGTGCCGTCAGGAAAAATCCCGCCAGCAGCCACGAGATGCCGAAGGCCCAGACGGAGACGACCTCGCCGATGTAGAGCGGCGTCAACTGCCATACCCCGGCACCCCAGAATGCCCAGGCACCGGCGGCCAGGATGATCAGCCCGCACACGATGTAGATCCAGCGGCGGGCCCGGCTACTGAACCAGCGCTTGCCGGGGACCATGACCCGTCCATCCGTGGACTGCACCTCGCTGGCGGCGAAAAGAAAACTCATGACGGCCAGGGAGACGATGAACGCCACGGCGCACCCTGCGTGTATGAGCGCCGTGGTGTGTTCACCGAGTTGCTGCTCCACGAAGGAGCAAGAAGGCGGCTGCGGAAGGCTGCCGCACAGCGGCGCGCCTTTGGGCAGGCCCGCCCGCATGGTGGGGAAGAAGACTACTCCGAGAACCGCGACGCCCCCGATGAGACTCACCCAGAAATCCCATGTCTTCCACTCGCCGGCCATGTACGTCGCCAGGAGCACGCCGATGACGCACAAGCCGCCGACGAAGACGTCCTGCAACGGCGAGTGGTAGTACGCGCTCAGGGACCCCCGGACGTGGACGCCGCCTTTCAGCAGGTACGCCTCCACGAAGATGAAGATAAGAGGCAGCAATATACCCAGGAACCCCACCATCAGGCGGATGACCCGGTACGAGCGAGTGTACGCTTCATCCCGATTGCCGGGATATCTACTGTGCGTATTTTCAAGGATTGATGCACTCTGGGTCACCATGGACCGTCTCCTCATAAGCGCTAAGTGATCCTGTGATAATTCTCTCGCCACTGGTTTCCCCCCACAGTGGCCTGGGACAGGAAGCTACGTACGCAACGGGGATCTCCGCTCCCATCACAGTAACTACTCTTGGTTGCTGAGGCCGTCAAGAGTACAGAGTCCCATCATCGGGAATTTGATACATGCTGGAGCTCGGAATTTTGACATGAAGCCTTGGCGGCGATCTCCACTTCAGAAAGCTGGCGGGAAGGCGAGTCACGGATCAGTACGAGCTCAAGGCACGGTGTGCCTGGCGCTGCCGGGTGCGGTGGAGGACTTCCCGTTCGGCGATGAGGTATCGGTCTTCAAAGTGGGGCAGGGGAAGGGGAGAAGATGTTCGCGCTGTGCGCCCTGGACGGCGAGCCGCAGCAGCCGCGGGCGCATCGTGCCCAGCAGAAACGCGAGCGGCTTGCCGCCGCCAACATGTGGGAGGACTTCGGCGTCGTCTTCGCTCAGGAGAACCGTCGGCCGCTTGACCCGCGCGCCGACTGGCAGAAGTGGTCGGACATCCTGGCCGCCGCGGGCGTCCCGCACGCAGGGACGCACGCGATGCGCCACTCGGCCCCGACCATCGGTTGGATGAGGGGACGGCGCTCGCTGTCGTCCAGGAGCTGCTCGGTCACTCCGACATCCGGGTCACCCGCGGCTACACGCACGTGTCCTCGGCCCTGGCTACAGATGGCGCCGAGCGAATCGGCCGCACGCTCTTCGGGACTGCGCCATGAACAGCCGCTACAAGTAATTGGCTCCCCGACGGCTACAAGCGGGTCCTTGCCGATGATGAGGTTGATGACCGTGCCCTCATGGCCATCGCGGCTAGCCTGCGCGACATGACCACCCAGATCTCTGCCGATCAGTACACGCCCAACTCGCTGACTTGGTGATGAATGCTGGCAACCTACGGATGCCCTGGTCACTCAGTCCGGCCTCGGGCCGTGTCTTACCTGCTTCCGGGGCTGCCAGTCACCGTAACAGTGACGTCGAGGGTCTCGAAGTCGACCTCCAGCCGGAAGCCTGGCTGTTCGCGATTCCAACGCCGCCCTCGGAGGGTACGGTGGCGCCGCCATGTCCGGGGTAGGTAAGGAGGACACCCCTCAGGTCACACAGAGCGTGCGGGATAGTCACAGGCACTTGCCGCACCGTGACATGAGCACCGGGGTGTCCGCAAGCCGACCAGAACTCCGCCGGGACGGCCGCCCGGCCCCGCCCCGGTCCTGCCTGCCCCATCCCGCTGGCCGCAACGTCTGGCACGCCTTCAGTCTGGCCTGTCATCCTCGCCGATGCCAGGGACCGCTTGCAAGGAACAGGCACCTTGCGGCATACCGTGGACGCTGGCCGCGCTAGGGGGGAAGGTCGGCCGAGCCCCTGCATACAGTTACAGACCGAGGCACCGAACGATTGCGGTCGGTCGGCTGCATATTGCCTGGCTGGCAACGGCGACCGAGGTGCGCATAGCGGCCCAATTTGGCAGTGCTGGCCGGTGCATGGTTGTCCTCCGTCCGCTGGTGTGCGACGGTTGGCCACCGGCTGGTCTGCGACGTCCGCGTACGAAACGCGGATGATGCGGGCACTCCAGCACGGACGGCTATGCACAAATACACGGCCCTGCGGTCACGCCCTCCGCGGGTTGTCCCGTGCCGCCGCCGTGGGTCCGCGTGCGACGGTAGGTAGACGGCAAGGTCGTGCGCTCATATCTGCGTGCGGCATGCCTGGCGCTTGATCGTAAGCGGATGTAGGCCGCCTCATGGAGTTGGCTAGATCTACCGATACCGCCCGCACGCCCAAGCGGCGGAGTCCAGTGATCTGGTCTTGCATCCGGGCATCCGGAACGCTTCGGGATCGTGCTTAACGGGCGTATTCTCATGTACACGGTCCGACAGAGGCCCCGGGGGGGATATGCGCATAAAACGACCGGTCGGGATGGCTGTAAACCCTGAGGTTAGCCAAGATGAAACTCAGTCGTCTTCAGAAGTCATTACCGGAAACAATAGACGCGGCCAGGGCCTCGATAGGACAGTGCCGATTATTGGCCTGATAGTAAGCGGCCTTGCTATATTCTCCACTAGATTGTCAGGTTTGCTCAATGGGCCGTTCCGTTGGTTCACAATTGCTGCGGGTATTCTTGCAATAGTTGCGGTCCTATTGGCTATAACCGCGCCGCTTTCGCGTAAGCGCGACACCACCAGGATCGCGATTTGGCTGATCGCGGGATCGGTCTTCCTTGCTGGTATTGCTGCATTTGACGCCCTGCTCCTGGCACGGTTTAGCATCCCGTCTATGACGATTACACAGATTCGTGATTCCACTGGGGCGGGCAGGACTGGCCTTGCCGCGTCTGCGCAATCAACCACCGTCACTATTACGGGAACATTCCAGAACCTTTCACCTGGAGAGGCGGCAGAAATATGGGTCCGTGATGAGAACACCGGCTGGATTCTGGCCAGATCCACTATAATTGCTAGCCCCGCTGGCGAGGGTACGTTCGCGCTGGCCATACACAACGTTTCGATGTCTCATCGTATTATAATTGGCGTCTCGAGTAGAAGTAAGGCCTGCCTGATTGCGCTCAACCCGAACCAATATAATGCAACTACACAATGCGGCTGAATAACAGCGGCTCACCGCATCCGAGCTCGTTGGTGTGGGTGCTGGGTGTCAGCTCGGCCGACTGAGCCTCTCGGTGTGAACTCTGACCACGATGGTCTATCGAGGTCGTTGCCGCTGGTCGGGTGTCAGTCTTGGCTAACGCGAGACGGCTCCAGACGACTCGGTTGCTGCACCAGCTGCACGTGATCCCTCGTTTGTAGGGTACGACCCTCGCGTCGGAAACCGTCACTGGCCTGGGAGTCTGCCTCTCCCCCGGTCGGTCCAAGTAGGCCACTGTCGGACCGTGTTGTGGTCAGACATAGTGGTCAGCTTCCGATGCCACCAGTTCCACGCCAAGCGAGTCTGCGGATTTGAGCTTGACCTTCACCGACACACAACTCGTTCGTAAACGCGCCGCGCAGGTCAGCTGGCCGCGTGCCAGTAAACGGGAGCGGCCGAACGCGAACTGCAACTCTTCGGAGCTGACGATCACCCTTGGCGGGCTCGAAACTTGATAACTCAATAGTGGTTCGGCTGCGCTGGCATTTCACACCAAGGTGCAAGAAGTACCGGGCGGCTTGATCACATGGGGTAGAGCTGGCCATCCGGTGATGGCGTGCTACCGGCCCGCCACCGGTTTCGACGGCGCCGGGCTGCGCCCCTTGGTGTGGTCCGTCAGCGGCGGCGCCACGGGGCTGCGCCCCTTGGTGTGATCGGTCAGCGGCGGCGCCACAGGGCTGCGCCCCTTGGTGTGATCGGTCAGCGGCGGCGCCACAGGACTGCGCCCCTTGGTATGGTCCGTCAGCGGCGGCGCCACAGGACTGCGCCCCTTGGTATGGTCCGTCAGCGGCGGCGCCACAGGACTGCGCCCCTTGGTATGGTCCGTCAGCGGCGGCGGTACCGGGCCGCGCCCGTTAGGGAAGGCGTTATCGTTCGCTCGGCTTGTTGTCGCGCGATAGTGCCCTGTGCTGCTTCCACCAGATTCGAGCATCTGACCCGCCGGTTCTCTCGGCAGACGGTCTCGACCAGCCATGATCGCTACACGCCTCACCTACAACGGTACCGCGGACTGGGCCCATCCGATTCCCCTGAGCTTCCTGCGGTCGTGCCACAGCCTCGGCGGCGTGAAATCGTCATGTCCGGGCCAGACGTGGCCCTGACCGCTTGCATGCCATCTGCTTGCAGCAAGGTCGTCTAGAGGCATCTATGCATGTGAGAAGGTCAACGAGAGTCGTTGACCGTCATCTTGGGAGAGCTACGGCTGCTGTACTTTCGTGCTGTGTGCGCCACGAGGCGCCGGATTGTCGAGAGGGGTGAAAGTCCTCTCCGTTGGGCCGTCGTAGCGGCCTGATTGAAGCTGGGGGCAGCCTGATCCGGGGAACGCCGGTGAGGGTGGGAAGCAGCCCCGACAATGCCGGGACGTGCTGGTACTGCCAGACGGTACGGGTTCGGCTAGCAAGGCCAGTGGGCGTAACGCGAGTGAATCAGTGGCTGAAGCCCCGTAAGAAGTGCCCGGCTCAAATCTGGCGGATAGGGGCCGGGGGTGCAGTGCGTGACTTCCGCGTTCTGGGGGTCAACTCCGAAGCCGTGTGCAGCAGACGGTGGGGAGGCCACGCTGAAGGTCTGCGGCGTAGGCGTGGCGAGACTGCCGGGGTATAGCTGAGCGCCGGCCTGGCCGATCGATGATCTGGTGAACGTGGGAACCATCCGCGGTTGCCCTGGCTGCCAGGCATCCGGCCTGGTGGTGGGCAGGCTCGTTGCCGGCTGTTGGCCGCTGGGTGGGGCGGAGGCTCCGTAGTAGTCCGGGCGTGCGAGAGGCACGTGCATGGCGAAGGGGGCCAGTAAGTCCGTAGCGGAGATGCTGGAATGCCAGGAGGGCGCTGGTGAATACCGGTGAGCTGGAGGCCGCCACCTATGCGGCGCGCCGACGGGTACTGGAGATCCAGGCAAAGCTGCACCGTTGGGCCCGCGATGATCCTCATCGCCGGTTTGATGATGTGTTCAACCTTGTTGCCGATCCCGCCTTTCTGCTTGTGGCCTGGGATCGGGTGCGGCACAACAGGGGCGCCAAGACGGCGGGCGTGGACGGGCAGAGCGCCCACTACGTGCAGGCCGCCGTGGGAGTGGAGGAGTTTCTCGGCCGGCTGCGGGCGAGCTTGAAGGACCGCAGTTTCTGCCCGGTACCGGTGCGGGAGCAGATGATCCCCAAGGCGGGCGGCAAACAGCGCCGCCTGGGGATCGCGACCATCACCGACCGGGTGGCCCAGGCGTCCTTGACCCTGGTGCTGGAGCCGATCCTGGAGGCGGATTTCCTGCCGTGCAGCTACGGCTTCCGCCCCGGGCGGCGGGCTCATGACGCGATCGCCGAGGCCCGGTACCTGGCGGCCCGCTCCTATTGAGTGGATCGTCGAGGGCGACATCACGGCATGCTTCGACGAGATCTCGCACCCGGCCCTGATGGGCCGGCTACGCGGCAGAATCGCCGACAAGCGCGTCCTGGCCCTGGTCAAGGCGTTCCTGAAGGCCGGGATCCTCGGCCAGGACGGGACGCTGCGCGACAGCAACACCGGGGTGCCGCAGGGCGGCATTCTGTCCCCGTGCTGGCCAACCTGGCCCTGTCGGTACTGGACGAGTCGGTCGCCCAGATCCCCGGCGGCCCAGGTAGCACCCAAAGCCAGCGGGCCGTCCGCCGCCACCGCGGCCAGGGCAACTACCGGCTGGTCCGCTACGCGGACGACTGGCTGCTCATGGTCTCGGGCACCCGCGAGCACGCGCAGCAGATGCGCGAGCACGCGGCGGCGGTGCTGGCCCCGATGGGCCTGCGCCTGTCGGCGGAAAAGACGAAGATCACCCACATCGACCAGGGCCCCGGACTTCCTCGGCTGGCACATCCAGCGCCACCGCAAACGAGGCACCGACCGGCAGTACATCTACACCTACCCGTCGCGCAAGGCCATCAAGGCCGCGACGGCCAAGGTCAAGACCATCTGCCGGCGCAACGTCAACCAGCCGCTCCAGGTCCTCATCCGCCAGCTCAACCCGGCGCTACGAGGCTGGTGCGCCTACTTCCGGCCCGGCGTGTCCGCCGCCGCCTTCGCCGACCTGGCCCGCTACACCCTGGACCGGTTCTGGCGATGGGCACGGCGCAAACACCGCCGGATCACCGTGAAGGCCATCCGCCGCCGCTACTGCAACGGCGGATGGTGGCCGGTCACCACCGAGACCGGACTGTTCAACCCGGCCAAGGTAGGCACCACACGCTACCGCTACCGGGGAACAGCCATCCCGGCCCCATGGCCAGCCAGCGGATGAATCACCACGACAATCCCAAGGGGACTTGCGGACAGCCCGGTGCCGGGATGACTGGCACGCCGGGTTCGGGAGGCGACTCGGGGAAACCCACCGGTCGAAATACCGGCAGGGCGCCCCGTGTTGGCGGCCACGCTGTTTGCACATGATCCGGCAGTGCTCAGTGTGCACGTTATGGCAGGTCTTGGTGTTGACGGTGTCGGTGGCTCGGATGTGGGTG
>Ga0306920_100002192_pt1 | contig 24608 bp, 21 predicted proteins | sample flu12Cox44000170_FD_204666 | JGI IMG/M metagenome (GOLD analysis project Ga0306920, IMG submission 204666) | Lab enrichment of tropical soil microbial communities from Luquillo Experimental Forest, Puerto Rico - flux4day.12C.oxic.44.000.170 (v2)... | ecosystem: Environmental > Terrestrial >...
CATAGCGCGCCAAGGGCTCAGCGTGGCGCGGCGGGCACAGGAAGCGGTGGCGCACGGCCGCCCGCCAGTTGGGCCGGTACTCGACGGTGCGTTCATGTTGCTGGCGGGAGCTTTGCTGATCATACCTGGGTTTATCACCGATGCGATGGCCCTGGCGCTGCTGATCCCGCCCATCCGCCGTAAGGTGGCGCGGTGGACGGTGCGGCGCCTGGTCGAGCGCGCAGGTGTGCGGCTCAAAGGAGATGGCCCGGGGAGGGAGGCCGCCGCGGGGGAGACCGAGGGACCCATCATCGAAGGCGAGTTCGTGCGCCTCGGCGAAAAGTCGCAGGCGCCGCACCCGGCCACAGATGGCGATCGGGCACAATCCCGGTCGCGGTGAAAGAAAGCCCGCAGGGAAGGAAAGGGACGCATGGCACAGCCCACCGACAGCACAAACGGCAACACGACAGGGGCGGGCGCGCAGCCGCCGGCAGTGCAGGTGCGCGTGGCCGGCCAATACATCAAGGACCTGTCGTTCGAGAATCCGAATGTGCGCAAGCTGCTCGAAGGACCCGGAGAGAAGCCGGCGCTGCGCATCGAGGTAAACGTCAACGCCACCAAGCTGACCGACAGGATGTTTGAGAGCGCCATCCTGTTCAAAGCCCAGGCGACGAGCAAGGCCGGCGTGATCTATGACCTTGAGCTTGCCTACGCCGGTTTATTTGAAATTCAAAACCTGCCGGAGCAAGCGCTCGAGCCGTTTTTGCTGATCAACTGTCCCTCGCTGCTGTTTCCGTTCCTGCGGCGGATCGTTGCCGATCTGACGCGGGAAGGCGGCTTCGCGCCGTTGCTGCTCGACCCGATCGATTTTGCTGCCCTGTTCGTGCAGCGCCAGCAACAGGGCCAGCATCAGGGGCAGCAGGGTGCGCAACCGAAGACGAATTGACGCCGGACAGCGGCGTGACCCCGCTACCAGAACCGAAGCCAGAGCGCCTTGGGGCCGAGGGTCTTGACGAACTCGCGATGGCGGGCCTCGGCCTCCTCCACGAGGCGCGATGGCAGCGGCTCGGGCCGGGGCCGCGCCGGCGCAATGTTGAGCTGGATGGATGCCTCAGCTCCGCCTTGCCCGCCGAGCCCCAAGGTGGCCTGGCGCTCACCCAACAGCTCGACGTACACGCCGGCGAGCAGCAGCGAATCCATGAGCGCGCCGTGCTTGATGCGCTCGGAATCGTCGATCCCGTAGCGCTTGCATAGCGCGTCCAAGCCGTTGGGGCCTGCCGGGTGACGGCGCCGTGCCAGGGCGAGCGTATCCACCATGCGATCCGCCCGCAGCGGCGGCTTGGCCACACGTGCCAGCTCGGCGTTGAGGAAGGCCAGATCGAAGGTGGCGTTGTGGGCAACGAGCGGCGCATCGCCGATAAACTTTAGGAATTCATCGGCGACGTCCTTGAAGAGCGGCTTGTCCTGCAAGAACTCTTTAGTGAGGCCGTGCACCTCCACAGCATCGCAATCCATGTCCCGCTCCGGGTTCAGATAGCGGTGGAACTCGCGACCCGTGGGAATGCGATTGACGATCTCGACGCAGCCGATCTCGATCAGCCGGTCACCGTTGGCGGGATCAAGGCCGGTCGTCTCCGTGTCCAGCACAATCTCGCGCAGCATCCTCGTCCCCACACGCTGTACGCGCGCACATGCATCCTCTTGGCCTTCCCTTGGGTATTCCCTTGGGCATTCCGTTGGCCAAGCCCCGGGCCAAACTCAGCCCAAACTTCTGGGCCAAACTCTGGGCCATGCGCTGAGCCGCATTGGCAATGCTGTGGGCCCATCCCGGGCCCACGTTCCCGCGCCAGATTCCTTGCACCCATTGTTGGGGCGATTCTTTTGGGGCCATGCTTGGGACCCATACTGGCCCGTTCTTGGGCCCCCTTCTTGGAGCCCCTTCTTGGGGCCCATTCTGGCGGCAGTGTCGGACAGCCGTTTCAGGCCCAATGCCTCGCGTACGCCGTTCCCTGTCGCCCTCTCAACGATTCGACGATCCTATCGACTTGCGCCTCGCTCTCCGCAAACGATCCGCCGGTGTCCACAACGAAATCGGCGCGGGCACGCTTCTCTGCATCGCTCATTTGCCGCGCCAGCATCTGCTCGAGCTTCTCCAGCGTCATGCCGGGGCGCTGCATGACACGCGCGCGCTGCACCGGCGCAGGCGCGCTGCAGACAATGACGCAGTCGACGCGGCCCTCGCCGCCGGTCTCGTAGAGGAGCGGCACCTCGAGCACCGCCAACGCTGCCCCGCGCGCCGCCTCCCCCTGCAGAAACGCGCGCTCGGCCGCGAACACCATCGGGTGGACGATGGCCTCGAGGCGCCTGAAGCCGCCGGGGTCGGCAAGCAGGACTGCGGCCAGTCTCTGCCGATCGACCTTGCCGTCACCGGTCGTGCCCGGAAACGCCGCCTCGATCGCGGCAACCGCCGCACCATCGTAGAGCTTGTGCACCTCCCCGTCCGCGTCGCACACACCTATGCCGAGCGCCCGCAGTCGCGCCGCCACGGTCGACTTGCCCATGCCGATGGAGCCGGTGAGGCCGACGAGAAGCATCAGCGGCCCTCGATATCGGCGACGATGATGGCGCGCAGCTCGTCCGTGACCTCGGGCGTCACGCCGAACCATCTGCTGAAGCCTGGCACCGCCTGGTGCAGCAGCATGCCGAGGCCGTCGACGGTGGTGAGGCCGCGCGCCCGCGCGGCGGCCAGCAATGGCGTCTTGAGGGGCACGTAGACGAGATCGGCAACGACGCAGGCATCGCTCAATTGCGCAAGCGGCATATCGAGCGCTGGTGCACCCCGCATGCCAAGCGACGTGGCGTTGATGAGGAGCCCGACCTCGCGCGAGCGATCGGCGCGCTGCTGCCAGTCATGGGCCTTCACTGCTGGCCCGAAGTGCCGGGCGACGGCTTCGGCGCGCTCGCGCGTGCGGTTGAAGAGGCGCACCTCGCGCACACCTGCCTGCAGCAGAGCGTGGATTACGCCGCGCGCCCCTCCGCCGGCGCCCAGAATAGCAACGGCCGAATGAGCGGGGGCAAATGCCGGAACCGTCGCCCGCAGATGTTGCAGGAAACCGGCCCCATCGGTGTTGTCGGCCAAGAGGCGCGAGCCCTCAAACCAGAGCGTGTTGGCAACACCGACTGCGCGGGCATCCTCGGTGCTCGCGTGAGCGGCGGCGAGAGCCGCCTGCTTATGGGGGATCGTGACGTTGCAGCCGACGAAACCCTCCTCGCGCATGCGGCGGAAGAAGGACGCCTCCTCGCCCGGCGCGACGGCGCGGCGCGTATAGCTGCCATCGATGGCGTAGGTCTTCAGCCAGTGGCTGTGAATGAGCGGCGAACGGGAGTGCTCCACCGGCCAGCCGACGATGCAGACGCGCCGGGTGCTCATGTGGCGACCACCCCCCGCGCCCGCAGCTCAGAGAGCAGCGGCAGCAGCGGCAGGCCTATGACCGTGAACATGTCGCCCTCGATGCGCTCGAACAGCTGGATGCCGGGCCCCTCAATCTCGTAGGCGCCGACGGTGCGGCAAACATTCTCACCCACCCGCGCCAGGTATTCGGAGAGGAACGCATCAGTGAAAGGCCGCATAGCGAGGGTAGCCGTTTCCACGCGCGTCCATGCAGCTCTCTCGTGCGCGGCGAGGGCAACGGCCGTGTGCAGCTGATGGGTTTTGCCGCGCAGGTAGAGAAGCTGTTCGCGCGCCTGCGCAACGCTCGCCGGCTTGTTGAAGATCTCCCGACCGCAAGCGAGCACCTGGTCGGCGCCGATGACGAGGGCGTCGGGCAACCGCGCGCTGACGGCCTCGGCCTTGGCAACCGCCAATCGTTGGGCAATGCCAGGCGGGTCCGCTCCGCACCCGAGCAGGTCGCCCTTGACGGCGGCCTCGTCGACGTCCGCCCGCGCCACCGCAAAGGAGAGCCCCGCGGCCTCGAGCATGCGGCGACGGAACGGGCTCGCCGATGCCAGGACCAGCCGGGGGCCACTCGGATCAACCATCCTCCAACTCCCGCGGATCCTCTGCGGCGGCCGCCTCCTCGCGGTCGTGCAGCAGCCGGATGATGGTCGCTGCCGTCTCCTCGATGGATCGGCGCGTCACGTCGATCACCGGCCAGCCATGCTGCGCGCAAAGACGACGTGAGTAGCTGAGCTCGTTGGCGATCTGGGTGCGGTCCACGTATTCGTCGAGATCGCGGTCCGCCAACATCCGCACGCGGTTGCGCCGGATCTCGGCGATCCGCTCGGGGCTTGCCACCAGACCGACGACGAAGGCGCGGTGCGGCCCCAGCAGCGCCGGCGGCGGTTCGATGCCGGGCACCAGCGGCAGGTTCGCGGTCTTGTAGCCGCGCTGGGCGAGATAGATGCTGGTCGGCGTCTTGGAGGTGCGCGAGATGCCGAGGATGATGATGTCCGCCGAATTGAGGTCCTGCGGCAGCTGACCGTCATCGTGCGCCATGGCGAAGTTCAACGCGTCGATGCGCCGGAAATAGTCGGCGTCCACCATGTGCTGGCCAGCTACCACCGGGGTTTGCGGCGCACCCAGGTAGGATTCGAAAACCCGCATGATCGGCTGCAGCACGTGCAGGCTCGGCACCTTGAGCTCGCGACAGCGCCGTTCGATGGCCTCGATCAGCTCGGACTTGACGATGGTGTAGAGCACGATGCCGGGCGACTGCTCCACCTCCTTCAGCACGCGCTCCAGTTGCCGGGGCGTGCGCACCAGCGGATGCACGTGCTCGATCGGCCGTACCTGCGAATATTGCACGGTCGCGGCCTTGGCCATGGTGGTCAAGGTCTCGCCCGTGGCATCGGAGATGAGATGCAGATGGAAGTAGCTGGGCAGCTGGTTGGGCATGTGTGGATAAAGACCAGAGTTCTAGAGCGCTGCCAAGCCGGGCCCGCCCGCTCTCCCGCTGACCCGTGCCGCTTTCCACACAACGCTCCACAGCCTGGCCCGCGGGGACAAGAAAAGCGCCCGATCGCCCTCCACGGGGAGGAGCGCGAAATGCCCGCACGATAGAGCGCCCGTCAACAGCTTATCCGGATGGCGCCAGCTGCGGCGGGCTGGTATTTGCGGTTGGCAGCCATCGGCTTGCGCCGACGTGGTATGGGGGCAGCCTGCCCCGTCCAGATCTTGGGCCCGCGCGCGGCGCCCGGGGCAAGCTGTTGGCAAACGGCGTGCGGGCGAGGATCTTCGCAACTCAAGGGCTAATAGTCATAACAACAACATGAGAGTCTAGACTCTTTTATTGGAGTTCCGCGATGCCTGCTCGGATCGAGGCCAACACGCCCCGGCTGCTGGGCGTGTTCGCCGGTGAGGCGCTGAAGCCGCCGCCGATCTGGCTGATGCGGCAAGCCGGGCGCTATTTGCCGGAGTACCGCCATGTGCGGGCGCGAGCGCGCGACTTCTTGGAGTTGTGCTACACGCCCGAGCTCGCCGCCGAGGTGACGCTGCAGCCGATCCGCCGCTTCGGGTTCGACGCGGCCATTCTGTTCGCCGACATCCTCCTCGTGCCGGATGCGCTGGGCCAAGCCGTGCGCTTTGTCGAAGGCGAGGGGCCGCGGCTCGATGCCATCCGGTCGGCAGCGGACCTTGCCCGCTTGAGGGAAGACGCGACTGGGGCCAAGTTCCAGCGCGTGTTCGAGACCGTTTCCAGGGTGCGTCAGGATCTTGCGTCCACAACGGCCCTCATCGGGTTCTGCGGGGCGCCCTGGACGGTGGCAACCTACATGGTGGGAGGACAGGGCAGTGTCGATCAGGCGGCCGCGCGGCTGTGGGCCTACCGGGACCCCCAGGGATTTCAGCGGCTGATCCGTCTGCTGGAGGACGTCTCCGTTGAATATCTCAGCGGACAGATCGATGCCGGCGCTGATCTCGTGCAGATCTTCGATAGCTGGGCCGGCAGCCTGCCCGACGATCAATTCCGCCGCTGGGTCATCGAGCCCACGCGACGCATGGTAGGTCGGTTGAAGGAGCGGCACCCGGGCGTGCCGGTGCTGGGATTTCCACGCGGCGCTCATCTGCGGGTTGGCGACTATGCAGCTGATACGGGTGTCGATGGGGTAAGCTGCGATACGGCAGTAACGCTGGAATTCATGGCGCGCGCATTGTCATCCTCCACCGTCGTGCAGGGCAACCTCGATCCGCTGCTCCTGGTGGCGGGCGGACCTGCGCTCGACAGCCGCGTGGCCCAGATCCTCTCGCGGCTGGCGCAGCGACCCTTCATCTTCAACCTGGGCCACGGCATCGCACCCGAGACGCCGCCCGACAACGTGGCGCGGCTGGTCGCCCTCGTGCGTGGGGCCGAATAGGCGCGCCATGTTGCTTTGGCTGAAGGCGCTGCATGTGATTGCCGTCATCTCGTGGATGGCGGGGCTCCTCTATCTGCCGCGGCTCTTCGTCTATCACTGCGAGGCCGAAAAGGGCTCGCGCCAGTCCGAGACCTTCAAGGTTATGGAGCACCGGCTGCTGCGCTACATCATGAACCCGGCAATGCTGGCGGTGTGGGTAACTGGGCCGTGGCTCGCCTGGGCGCAAGGCATGCTCATGGACCGCTGGCTGTGGGCAAAGCTCGCGCTTGTCGGTCTACTGACCGGCTATCACCACGCGCTGGGCTATTGGCGCAAGGACTTTGCGGCAGACCACAACGCGCGCGAGCAGCGCTTTTACCGGCTGGCCAACGAGGTGCCGACCCTGTTGATGATCGGCATCGTCGTCCTGGTGATCGTTAAGCCTTTCTAAGGAGGACGGCCGGCGGGGTGAGAAAAGCCTGCCGACAGTCTCTTTCATTTGTCTGCGAACCTTGCTATATGTGTGTGGTCGCCATCCGCTGCCGGGTCTAGGCATGCGGATGGGCTCGTGGGCGCCAACGAGGCGCGCACTGAGAGCCACGACCTTCCGGAACGCCGTTCGGCATCCACCCTCTTCCTTCCGGCCCCGCGCGCGATTCTCTCTTCCCACCTCCCACAGCGCGGAGCCCATCCGGAGACTTTGCTATGCAAGACGTTGTCAAGGAGATGAAGCTGCAGGACCTCAAGGTCAAAACACCGACGGAGCTGTTGAGCTTCGCGGAGGAGGCCGGGGTCGAGAACGCCAGCGCCATGCGCAAGCAGGAGCTGATGTTTGCCATCCTCAAGCAGCTCGCCGCCAAGGATACGGAGATTATCGGCACCGGCGTCGTCGAGGTGCTGCAGGACGGCTTCGGCTTTCTGCGGTCGCCCGACGCCAACTACCTCCCAGGCCCGGACGACATCTATGTGTCGCCTTCCCAGATCCGACGCTTTGCCCTGAGGTCCGGCGATACCGTCGAGGGCCAGATCCGCAGCCCCAAAGAGGGCGAGCGCTATTTCGCGCTGCTCAAGGTCAACAGGATCAATTTCGAGGATCCGGACAAGCAGCGCCACAAGGTGCACTTCGACAATCTGACGCCGCTCTATCCGACCAAGTGGCTGAGGCTCGAAACGGACGACCCGACGGTGAAGGACCTATCGCCGCGGGTGATCGACATTGTTTCACCGCTGGGCAAGGGTCAGCGCGCCCTCATCGTGGCTCAGCCGCGCACCGGCAAGACGGTGCTGCTGCAGAACATCGCCCACTCCATCACCGCCAACCACCCCGAATGCTACCTGATTGTGCTGCTGATCGACGAGCGGCCCGAAGAGGTGACGGACATGCAGCGCTCGGTGAAGGGCGAGGTGATCTCTTCCACCTTCGATGAGCCGGCCTCGCGGCACGTGCAGGTATCTGAGATGGTGATCGAGAAGGCCAAGCGGCTGGTGGAACATAAGCGTGATGTCGTCATCCTGCTCGATTCCATCACCCGGCTGGGCCGCGCTTACAACACGGTCGTGCCCAGCTCCGGCAAGGTGCTGACCGGCGGCGTCGACTCCAATGCGCTGCAGCGCCCCAAGCGCTTCTTCGGTGCGGCGCGCAACATCGAAGAAGGCGGCTCGCTTACGATCATCGCCACGGCCCTGATCGACACGGGCAGCCGCATGGACGAGGTGATTTTCGAGGAGTCCAAGGGAACCGGCAACTCCGAGATCGTGCTCGACCGCAAGGTGTCGGACAAGCGCGTATTCCCGGCGATCGACATCGCCCGCTCCGGCACCCGCAAGGAGGAGCTGCTGGTGCCGTCCGACCAGCTCAGAAAGATCTACGTGCTGCGGCGCATCCTAAACCCGATGGGCACGATGGACGCCATCGAGTTCTTGATCGACAAGCTGCGCTCGACCAAGAACAACGCCGAGTTCTTCGCCTCGATGCAGACCGGCAAGAACTGACGGGCTTGCGCGGCAGCGAAACTCGCTTTGAGGCCGATCAACGAGCCAAAGTCGTCACGACATCCAGGGTGTGAGGCGGCACACATCGACGTGGAAAATTGCGCCGGTGCGCCGACCTCATACGCGCCCGGCCGCAAATACGCCGGCCTCAGATACGCCTCAGCGCCACGCTCTCGATCTTATGGTCGGGGCCTTTGCGCAGGATGAGGCGGGCGCGCTGGCGGGTGGGCAGGATGTTCTCGTAGAGGTTCTTCTCGTTGATGGTGCGCCAGATTTCGAGCGCCTTGGCGCGTGCCTCATCGTGCGACAGCTGGGCGTAGCGGTGAAAGTAGGCCGCAGGATCGCGGAAGGCGGTGTGGCGCAGGCGCATGAAACGCGTGACGTACCACTCCTCGATCACGGCCGCTTCGGCGTCCATGTAGATCGAAAAGTTGAAGAAGTCCGACACGAACGGAATACCCTCGCCGCCCCTCGGCATCCGCGCCGGCTGCAGCACGTTGAGGCCCTCTACGATGAGGACGTCGGGGCGGTCGATGATGATCGTCTGGCCCGGAATGATATCGTAATGGAAGTGGGAATAGACCGGTGCCGAGACGTTGGCTTTACCGGATTTTACGTCATGCAAGAAATTGAGTAGCCGGGCGGTGTCGAAGCTTTCAGGAAACCCCTTGCGCTCCATGAGGCCCCGCCGCTCGAGCTCGGCGTTGGGATAAAGGAAGCCGTCTGTGGTGATGAGATCCACGCGCGGATGGTCCGGCCAGCGCGCGAGCAGCGCCTTCAACACGCGCGCCGTAGTGCTCTTGCCGACCGCGACCGACCCGGCGATGCCCAAGATATAAGGTACGCGGCCGTCGCGGCGCCCGAGAAAACGGCTCGTCACGGCATGCAGTTCCTGGGCGCCGGCCACGTGCAGGTTGAGGAGACGCGACATCGGCAGATAGATCTGCTCAACCTCCGTGGTCGACAGCTCCTCGATGAGGCCGGAGAGCTGCTCCAGCTCGCGCGCCACCAGCGTCATGGGTGTATCGGCGCGCAGCTTCGCCCACTCCTCGCGGTCGAATTCGCGATAGGGCGAGAAGTGGATCTGCGAGCGCGGCAGAGGATCGTCCGCGGCGTGCGGATTGGCCAAGTCTGGCGCGGCCAGGCGGTCGAGCGGGTTCATTGCGGCTTCACTTCCCGCGCAGCTTTCTCCGCATGGCCCGACGTACCCATGCGCGATTTGAGCTCGGCCAAGACCTCGTCCAGCGACACGCGCTTGCTCTCCAAGAGCACAAGCAGATGATAGATCAGGTCCGCCGCTTCGCGCGTCAAGGCGCGGTTGTCCTGGACCAGGGCGGCGATCACCGTTTCGGTGGCCTCCTCGCCCAGCTTCTTGGCACAGCGCTCTGGGCCGCCGTCGAGCAGCGCGCGGGTGTACGACTTGCTCGCGCTCTCTGCGCGCCGTGCACTGATGAGCGATGCCAACTCCTTGAGCACATCCTCGGTCATGGGTCGATCACGGCTCGCTCAGGGATCGTGCTAGGGCTCGTTCATGAGCTCGTTCGTGGGCTCGCTCATTGGAGCGTCGGCCCCTGCCCAATGAGCGGGGCGACTTCTCCAGTCCAACAACGCGGCTGAACACCCGTCAAGGGCCGTCACCTTGCCAGTCCGCGAGGCGCCGCCCGCGATTCATGATTGACGCAGAAATTGACGGAGAAAATCACGGGACGGCGCCGGGCGGCGCTGGGGCTTGGCTGCCGGCTCCCGCCCGAGGGCGCCAGCCCTTGGTCGCATGGAAGAATGCAACCGATGCTCGCCTAGCGCTCCGGCGGGCCCACCAGCTTTGTGCGGATATAGTCGAGTTGGTCGAAGTTACCGTACTTGATGCTCAAGGTGCCGCTCTCGCCCGAGCCCGGTTTGATTTCGACCTTGAGCCCCAGCGAATCGGAAAGGTCCTTCTCGAAGGCGCGGGCGTCGGCGTCCTTCTCGCTATCAGCGCGGCGCTGCGAAGTGGTGCCGCCGCGGCCCTCGTCCTGCACCAGGGCCTCCACCGCTCGCACGTTGAGGTTCTCCTCGACGATGCGCCGCGCCAGCGCTTCCGCGTCGTCCCGCCCGATCAGCGCCCTGGCGTGACCCGAGGTCAGGCGGCCGTCCTGCAGCAAGGTTTGCACCGACGCCGGCAGGCGCAGCAGGCGCAGCGTATTGGCGAGATGGCTGCGGCTCTTGCCGATCACCTCGGCCACCTGCTCCTGGGTGTAGCCGAATCTCTCGATGAGCTCGCTGTAGCCGGTGGCCTCCTCGATGGGGTTGAGATCGGTACGCTGCACGTTCTCGATCAGCGCGAACTCGTGCGCTTCTTGGTCGCTGAGCTCACGGATGATGACGGGCAGGGTGTGCAGGGCGGCCTTCTGGGCCGCGCGCCACCGGCGCTCACCGGCGACGATCTCGAACCCCCCGCGCTCCCGGTCCGGGCGCGCGATGATGGGCTGCAACAGGCCTTTTTGGCGGATCGATTGGGCGAGCTCGATCAATTCGGCGTCGTCAAACGCTCTGCGCGGATTGCGGCCGCTGGGGTGCAGCTGGTCGAGCGACAGCAGGCGCTGCTCGCCGTGCACCGAAATCCGCCCCTCGGCCTGTGGCGCCTCGCCGATGAGCGAGGCGAGCCCGCGTCCCAATCGGCCTTTTTGGATGGGTATGGGCATGGAGGGCCCCCAGCTCTTGCGGCCGTCAGACATTGGCCGCGCCCAGCGCGGATTTCGCGCTTGCGTCGAGCGCAGCGACCCGCAAACCGGCGCGCTGCAGGTGATGTTGGGTTCGCAGTGGTGGTCCTCGATCCACGTCAGGCGGCCCGCAAACGCCGCTCGCGCTCGATGATCTCGGTGGCGAGCTTGATGTAAGCCTGGCTGCCGGGGCAGTCGTAATCATAGAGCATGATCGGCTTGCCGGCGGAAGGCGCCTCGGCCACACGCACGTTGCGGGGGATCATGGTCTCGTAGACCTTGGCACCGAAGAAGGCTCTGACGTCGGTGGCGACCTCCTTGGAGAGGGCTGTGCGCGCATCGTGCATGGTGAGCACCACGCCCTGGATCTCGAGCGCCGGATTGAGGGTGGCCTTGATCTGATCGATGGTTTGCTTGAGCTGGGCGATGCCTTCCAAGGCGAAGAACTCGCATTGCACGGGCACCAGCACGGCGTGCGCTGCCACCAGGGCATTGAGGGTGAGCAGATTGAGCGACGGCGGACAGTCAATGAGCACGTAGGAATAGGGCACGTCGGCGGGTCTGGCTTGCTGCTCGGCCAACAAGGCGGCCACGGCGTCACGCAAGCGGAAATTGCGGTTGGGCTGGCTCATCAGCTCCGCTTCCAAACCCACGAGGTCAGCGTTGGCCGGCACGATGCTCAAATGGGGGACGAGGGTCTTGGTCGCGGCCCGGCTGATGGCGGCCTTGCCTGCCAATACGTCGAAACTGGTGATGGGGCGGGCCTCCTCGGTGATGCCGACGCCCGTCGAGGCGTTGCCCTGCGGGTCGAGGTCCAGGATCAGCACCTTCTGACCGATGGCGGCCAGCGCCGTGCCGAGATTGATGGCGGTGGTGGTTTTGCCGACGCCCCCCTTCTGGTTAGCGACGGCCAAGACGCGCAGGCTGCTCACGAGGTCAATCCTTCGTTCTTGCGCTCGAGGTTGCGGATGACGACGATGCGTGCGTCGTGCTCGGTGCGGCTTGGAACGAGCTCAGATCGAAAATTCCAGAGCTTTTCGGCAGCTTCCAGCTCCGCGGCGGCATCACGGCCCTTCAAGAATAGGCCAACCGTGCTCGACGCGAATAGCGGGGCCGCAAGGGCGAGCAGCTTGTCGAGCGGCGCCACTGCGCGCGCTGAGACGACGTCGGGCGCTGGCAAACTACCTTGAGTCGCGGCAGTTTCGATTCTTGTCGACAGGATATCCACAGACACCGAGCTCGCCAGTCCTGTTTGCCGAACGACCTCGCGCAGAAAAGCGCACTTGCGGGCGTTGCTCTCGATGAGGGTTATGCGGGCAGGTTCGGGACGTTGCGTGGGCGAGCGGAGCGCACCCTCTCCCAGCCGATGAAGGGGGGAGGGAGCCTCGGCGAAATGACGCGAAGGCTCGGCCAGCAGAATGGCCACCACCAGGCCCGGAAATCCCGGACCCGAACCAAGGTCCACCCACGATCGGGGCGACGGCACGAGCGCCAGCAGCTGGGCCGAATCGGCGAAATGGCGATGCCAGATGGCGTTGAGCGTGCTCGGCCCTACCAGGTTCACCGCCCGCTGCCACTGGCGCAGCAAGCCTTCATAGGTCGCAAGGCGGGCGCATGTTTCACGTGAAACATGAAAGGCCGCCCGAAAGTCCTCCGCATCGCCAATGCGCCTCATGAGGGGCCTCCCTCCTGCCCTGCTCATGGGTCAGCACGGCGCATCCCAGACGATGGCGATCCCTTGGCCTCGACGCGGACGGCCCGGGCGCCGATGGGCGCCCGCCCAAGCCTACGCTTGCCCGTCCTGGGGCAGGCCCCGCCGTTGCCGGTGAGGGAGGTCCGGGAACTGAGCGGGATGCGACAGGCTGCCATCTGATCCGCTGCAACAGGGGCCAGAGCGCGCGTAAAGGGCAGCACAGGGTTCGCGTGCCTACCGATGCGTCGCCGCGAGGGTTGCATGCAACATCGCATAAAACATCGGCGTGGTCCCACGGGTTCTTGCCTTGATACTTCAGCCCGTCTGCCGCTGCGGCTCCTTGCGCAAGCGGGCGAGCAACAGCATCAGTGCCGCTGGCGTCATGCCTTCCATGCGGGCCGCCTGGGCAACAGTTGTGGGGCGCTGGCCTTCCAGTCGCTGGCGCACCTCGCTCGACAGGCTTGGCAGCCCGGCGTAGTCGAAATCCGCGGGAATACGCACGCTCTCCTCCTTGCGGAGCGCGCTGATGTCGGCCTCCTGGCGGTCGAGGTAGGAGGCGTAGCGGGCATCGATTTCGAGCTGGGCGCCGATCGCAGGCTCGATGCGCGCCAACTGCGGCCAGATGGTCTTGAGCCGTGCCAGATCGATGCGCGGATGGGCCAAGAGCTCGAACGCCGTGCGCCGGCGGCCATCGCGATTGATGTCGAGGCCGTGGCGTGCCGCCGCGTCGGGGGTAAGCCCGAGACGGGCAAGAAGCTCCCGGCTCTCCTTGAGCGCTGCGCGCTTGCGGGCAAAGGCCTCTCGCCGCTCCGGCCCAACCAAGCCCAAGTCCCCGCCGACCGGCGTCAGGCGCTGGTCGGCGTTGTCGGCTCGCAGGCGCAGGCGATACTCCGCGCGCGAGGTGAACATGCGATAGGGCTCGGTCACTCCGCGGGTGACGAGGTCATCGATCATCACGCCCATGTAGCCATCGGCGCGTGAGACGATGAAGTCGCCGCGCGAGCCCGCAGCCTTCAGCGCCGCATTGATCCCGGCGGCCATGCCGAGCGCCGCGGCTTCCTCGTAGCCGGTGGTGCCGTTGATTTGACCCGCCAAGAATAGCCGCGCTAGCCGCTTGACTTCGAGCGTGGGAGCGAGCTCGCGGGGATCTACGTAGTCGTATTCGATGGCATAGCCAAAGCGCAGAACTCGAACCCTCTCAAGCCCCGGGATGGTGCGCAGGAAGGCCTCCTGCACGTCGGCGGGCAACGAGGTGGAGATGCCGTTGGGATAGACGGTCGCGTCATCTAGTCCCTCAGGCTCGAGGAAGATCTGGTGGCCCGTCCGGCCGGCGAAGCGCACCACCTTGTCCTCGATGGAGGGGCAGTAGCGTGGGCCCACGCTGCCGATCTGCCCGGAGTACATGGGTGATCGGCAAAGGTTGGCGCGGATGATGGCGTGGGTTGCCTCGGTGGTCGTGGTGACGCCGCAGTCGATCTGGGCGTTGGCGATCCCTGCCGTGAGGAAGGAGAATGGCACGGGGGGATCGTCGCCCGCCTGCCGCTCCAGGCTTGCCCAGTCGATGGTGCGGCCGTCGAGCCGGGCTGGGGTGCCGGTCTTGAGCCGGCCGAGGCGCAAGTGGAGAGCCAAGAGGCGCTGGGACAGCCCGTTGGCCGGGGGTTCGCCGTGTCGTCCGGCGGGCGTCTTCTCTTCGCCCCGGTGGATCAGACCGCGCAGAAACGTGCCCGTGGTGAGCACCACGGCGCCCGCGCGCATGATGCCCCCGTCGGCCATGACAATCCCGGCGACGCGACCGCCCTCCACCACCAGGTCCTCAACACCCCCCTCAATCACCGCCAAACCGTGCGTCGCCCGGACGGCGGCCTGCATCGCGCAGCGATAAAGCTTGCGGTCGGCCTGGGCGCGCGGGCCCTGCACGGCCGGCCCCTTGGATCGGTTGAGCAGGCGGAATTGGATGCCGGCCGCATCCGCCACGCGCCCCATGAGGCCGTCGAGCGCATCGATCTCGCGCACCAGGTGGCCCTTGCCGAGGCCGCCGATGGCGGGGTTGCACGACATCTCGCCGATGGTGGCAAACCGGTGGGTGACGAGCGCCGTGCGCGCTCCCATGCGCGCTGCCGCGGCTGCCGCCTCGGAGCCCGCGTGGCCGCCGCCGACAACGATGACATCAAAGTGTGTGTTGGCCATGGATCGCGCGCTTGGCCCGCATATGCGGACATTCGCGCAACCTAACCGAAGGCGTCCGGCGCTGAAAGTCCCGCGCAATCGGCGAGCGGGGTCCTCGCGCGGGCACCACGCCGATCAGGCCGGGTGTTTCACGTGAAACTCCGCCCATCCGCGTCTTTGCCCAATTCACTTGCCGATGCAGAAGCGGCCGAAGATCTCGCCCAGCACGTCTTCCACGTCGATTGCGCCGGTGATGCGCCCGAGCGCCTGCGCCGCGCGCCGCAGGTCCTCGGCGCGGAGCTCGAACTCCTCCATGGGCGAGCCCAGGAACGAGACCAGTGCCGCATGGCATCGGTCGAGCTGCTGGCGATGGCGGGCTTGCGTCAGGACCGGCGCCTCCTCTGGCGTGGGGCCGATGCGGGCGCGCGCGAAGCCGGCGAGCCGCAGCGTGAGCCGGTCGAGGCCGAAGCCCGTAAGAGCCGACACGGCGATTGCACCCTCGGGCAGCGGTTGCAGGACCTTGTTGTCCAGGAGATCGAACTTGTTCACCACCACCAACATCTTGTTGGCGCGCACGTCGAGTGCCGCCGGCACGGGCGCATCAAGGTTGGTCGCGTCCACCATCCACAGCACGAGGTCGGCCTCGCGCGCGCGCCCCAGCGTGCGGCGGATGCCTTCCTGCTCGACCTTGCCAGCGCTCTCGCGGATGCCGGCGGTATCGCTGAGGACGATGGGCATGCCCTCCAGGTCCAGCCGCACCTCGATGACGTCGCGTGTCGTGCCGGCCTCCTCCGACACAATGGCCACGTCGCGTCGGGCGAGCGAATTGAGCAGGCTCGACTTGCCGACGTTGGGGGCGCCCGTGAGCACCACGCGGAAGCCCTCCCGGATCACTTCCCCGCGGTTGCCATCGTCGAGGTGGCGAACGATCTCGGCCAGCATCGCTTCGGCTTCGGTTCGTGCCTTGGCAGCGGCGTCGGTTGCCACGTCCGCTTGGTCGGAGAAGTCGATCGCGGCTTCCATCAGGGCCGTGGCGGCGATGAGGCGTTGGCGCCATCGCGCATAGAGCTTGCCCAGTGCGCCCTCGGCCTGGCGCAAAGCCTGTCGACGCTGGGCCGAGGTTTCGGCATCGATGAGGTCGGCGAGGCCCTCGACACCCGTGAGGTCGAGCTTGCCGTTCTCAAAGGCGCGGCGCGCGAACTCGCCCGGTTCGGCCAGCCGGCAGCCCTCGATCTTGCCGATCGCCTCGAGCGTGGCCACCACCACGGCACGGCCGCCGTGGATCTGCAGCTCGGCCATGTCCTCGCCGGTCTCGCTCCTGGGTGCCGCGAACCAAAGCGCGAGGCCATGGTCAATGACTTCGCCGGTTTGCGGATGGCGGATGCGTCGCAAGGCGGCAAATCGCGGTCTTGCGCGTGGCGCCGCCATCTTGTCGAGCACGCTGCCCGCGGCCGGTCCGGAGATGCGGACGACCGCGACCCCGGCCCGACCGTGCCCGCTGGAAAGGGCAAAAATGGTGACTTGGTCAGCCATTGGAACCTCAAGGGTGAGCGTCCTGTTTGCCTGTTATCGCCCTCGTACTTGGTCTATGGTCGCCGACCGGCTGCGCAAGGAGCCACCGATCCATGAGCGAGAACCGCCTCGCCCACGAGACCAGCCCCTATCTCCTGCAGCACAAGGACAACCCTGTCCACTGGTGGGCCTGGGGACCCGACGCCCTGGCGGAAGCCAAGCGGACGGGCAAGCCCATCCTGCTCTCCGTCGGCTATGCGGCCTGCCATTGGTGCCACGTCATGGCCCACGAAAGCTTCGAGGACGCCGCTGTCGCCGCGCTCATGAACGAGCGCTACGTCAACATCAAGGTCGATCGCGAGGAGCGGCCCGACATCGATGCGATCTATATGCGCGCCCTCAACGCGCTGGGCGAGCAAGGCGGGTGGCCGCTGACAATGTTCCTCGACAGCGACGCGCGCCCGTTCTGGGGCGGCACGTATTTTCCGCCCACCCCCCGCTACGGCCGGCCCGGTTTCACGCAGGTGCTGCGCGAGGTCTCCCGCGTCTACGCCGAGGAGCGCGACAAGGTCGCGCATAACGCCGGCTTGCTGATCGGTGCGCTCAATACACGCGAGGCGGGCAAGGCGACCCCAGTGATCGAGGACCGGATGCTGGCCGATCTTACGGGCCGCATGGTGAGCGCCGTCGATCCCATCCACGGCGGGCTCGCCGGGGCACCCAAGTTCCCACAGTGGAGCTTCTTCTCTCTGCTGTGGCGAGGCGCCATCCGCTTCCAAAACGAGGCGGCCAAGCGCGCGGTCGAAACCACGCTCACCAACATTTGTCAGGGCGGCATCTATGACCATCTCGGCGGTGGCTTTGCCCGCTACTCGGTCGACGAGCGCTGGCTCGTGCCGCACTTCGAGAAAATGCTCTACGACAACGCGCTCCTGATCGACCTCCTGTGCGAGGCGTACCGTGAGAGCGGCCAAGAGCTCTACGCACGCCGCATCGATGAGACGGTGGGATGGCTCCTGCGCGAGATGATCGCCCAGGGCGGCGGCTTTGCCGCTTCCCTCGATGCCGACTCCGACGGGGCGGAAGGCAAGTTCTATGTGTGGAGCAAGGCCGAGATCGTCGAGGTGCTGGGCGAGGCCGATGCCACGGTGTTCTCTGAGGTTTACGACGTGAGCGAAAGGGGCAACTGGGAAGGCCACGTCATTCTCAACCGCCTGGGCAATCCCCTGCTACGCTCGCCCACCGAGGAGAAGGCCCTCGCACACATGCGGCTTGCGCTGCTCGCCCGTCGCGCGACCCGCGCGCGCCCCGGTTGGGACGACAAGGTGCTCGCCGACTGGAACGGCCTCATGATCGCGGCGCTCACGCACGCCGCGCGCGTGTTCGAGCGGCCGGAGTGGCTGAAGGCGGCGGCCACGGCCTTCGGCTGCGTGGTCCAGCGCATGGAGAAAGATGGCCGGCTCGCCCACGCCTGGCGCGCGGGCCAGGTGAAAGCCCCGGGCATGGCCAGCGACTACGCGCACATGATCTGGGCCGCGCTGCGGCTGCTGCAGGCAACCAATGAGCCGGCCTTGCTGATCGCCGCAGAGCGATGGTGCGCCACGCTCGACAGGCATTTCTGGGTGGCGGATGGCGGCGGCTACGCCTTCACGGCCGACGACACACCCGATGTGATCGTGCGCATGCGCGGCGCCCACGACGACGCCACACCCAACGCCAATGCGCTCATGCTCTCCAACTTGGTGACCCTGGGACTGCTCACGGGCAAGCCGGCGTATCTCGAGCGCGCGGAAGCCATCCCGCAGGCGTTTGCCGCCGACCTCGGCCGCAATACGCTCGGTCACTGCGGCCTGCTGGCCGGCTTTTATGATCTCATCGCCCCGCAGCAGGTGGTCGTGATTGAAACCGCTGATGCGCCCGCCTCGACCAAGCTGGCAGGGGCGATGTTCAAGCTGTCGCTGCCCGGCGCCGTGCAGCAGGTCGTTGCGGATACCGTCGCGGGCTTTCCCATCGCCGGCGCGCTCGCCGGCAAGACGGCCCAGGACGGCAAGCCCACGGCCTATGCCTGCATCGGGCCCCGCTGCTCGCTGCCGGTTACGCAAGCCGATGCGTTGCTCAAGGTGCTACGCGAACAGCGCTCGCTGGCGCCCGCGCAGTGATGGGCAGGCCTCAGCCGATGAGCCCCTTGGCTCGGGCCAACTCCGCAAGCTTCTTCTCGGGCCGCGCACCGATATGGGAGATCGCCTCGGCCGCCGCGAGGCTCCCCAGCCGGCCGGCGGTCTGCAGGTCGCGGCCCGTGGCAACGCCGAAGAGAAAGCCTGCCGCGTAGAGATCACCGGCACCGGTGGTGTCCACCACCTCGGCCACCGGATCAGCGGGAACCATGATCGCCTTGCCCTCACCCAGGATGAGGCTGCCCTTCTCCGAGCGGGTGAGTGCGGCAAGCTTGGTGTCGGCCTGCGCGCGCCGTGCCGCATCGTCGAACGATCGCGTCTGATAGAGCGAGGTGATCTCGGCTTCGTTGGCAAACAGAATGTCGACGCAAGAGCGAATGAGCGCGAGGAACTCCGATCTGTGCCGATCGACGCAGAAGGCGTCCGAAAGGCTGAGCGCCACCTGCCGTCCTGCCCGGGCGGCGATGCCGGCGGCGTCACGAAACGCGGCCTTGGCCTCGGCTCGATCAAACAGGTAGCCCTCGAGATAGACAATTCGGGCGGAGGCCACGAGCGCGGGGTCCACCTCGCCGCCGCCAAGCTGCGGGCTGACGCCCAGGAAGGTGTGCATCGTGCGCTGACCGTCCGGCGTCACCAGCACGAGGCAGCGGCCGGTGGGCTCGCTGGCCTTCGCGGCCGGTGCGGTCGTGAAGGTCACGCCTGCTGAGCGGATATCATGGCCGAAGATCTGGCCGAACGCGTCGTCGGCGGTCTTGCCGATGAAGCCGGCGCGGCCGCCGAAGGAGGCGACACCGACGATGGTATTGGCGCCCGAGCCGCCGGAGATTTCCACGGCCGGCCCCATGGCGTCGTAAAGCTGCGCCGCCGCGGCCGCGTCCACCAGCTGCATGCTGCCCTTGGCGTAACCGTGGCGCGCCAGAAAGGCGTCATCGCAGCGGCCGATGATGTCGACAATGGCGTTGCCGATGCCGACGACGTCGTGCTCCTGCATGCTTGTCTCCGTCCTCATCCCCGCGCAAGGCGCGGATCGGCGCGACCATCAGCGGACGATCGAGCGCCGGCCAGGGCGGGCATCGCCGCCAGCATCGTTGGCTGCGCGCTCTGCGCCGCCAGCCTGCCTCTGCAGGGAGCCCGCGCAGCCCACCTCGGCCCCATCTCAGCCATCGCGGCGATAAGAGCCTGGCTTGGCAATCTGGGCAATCTGGGCGATCTGGGCGATCTGGCCAAGGTCCAAGAGCAGGTTCTCCGTCAGCGTGCTTTCCAGCGCCCAGTTGAGGCGCGCCGCTTTGGCGGCACCGGCGATTTGTGCCAACGCCCGATCGAGCTGCGGCCGGGTCCAGTTGCGGCACTGCTGCTCGAGCGCGTCGCGCTGCTTGAAGTGCGGCGGCGGGCGCAAGGAGCGGATCACGTCCTCCATGGACCGCCCCGCATCGAGCATGCCCCGCATGCGGTGCAGGCGGAGGAAGTGGCGCTGCAGCGCGGCGATGACGCTCTGTGGGCCCTCGCCGGCGGCGATGCTGCGATCGAATTCCACGAGCGCGGCCGCCTTGCGAGCGGAAGCGGCGGCCATCACGATGCGATCGAGGGCGAGCTCGGCCGCATCGCCGACGATGGCCTCCACATCGCTCTCCTCGACCATGCTCTTGCCGTGCGCATAGAGGGCGAGCTTCTCGATTTCGGCGCGCGACAGCACGCGGTCGGCGCCGAGTCGTGCGAGCAGCAGGCGCTTGGCGTCCGGCGTAATCCCAGTCTTGCCGGGGGCAAACACCTCGCGCATGACGGCATCGAGGTCGCGCGCCTCGTCGGGGAAGCAGGCAACGGCCGCGGCCGCAGGCGACTTTTCAAACAGCGCGCGCAATGCGTCGTCGGGGCGCAGATTGGCGGCCTCGACGATCAAGCTTCCCGGCAGGTCTCCGCCTTTAATGAGCGGCGCCAACTGTGCGGCCGTCACGCGCCGGCCGGCGGTGGCGCGCAATATCTTGCGGCCGCCGAACATGGGAGCGGTCTCGAGCTCGACGAAGATGCGGCCGGGATCTGCTTCGAGGCTCGCATCGTCGAGACGAATGATTTCGCCGGGCGGGGTTTCGCGCTCGGCCAAGCGCTTTGCCAGTTCGGCCGCACGCTCGCTGACGAGGCCGCTATCGCTGCCATAGAAAAGCACGGCGGCTGGCACGCGATCGAGCGCGGACAGGAACGCGTTGGCCTGGTGGGTTTTGACAGCGACCATGATGGCGGCGCTTTGCGCGCCTCACGCCTGATTGGAGAGATAAATCCCCACCCGCGTCTTCAGATCATCGGCGACGGTACGCGCGGCACGGTTCTCGGCGTCATCGCGCGCGCGCACGTTGGAGTAGATCGACTGGAAGCGCTCGAAGCCGGCCCGGCCGTAGCTGGTGCCGGTCAGCACCACCTTCTTGTTCTTGATCTCGATGAGCTTAAAGTTGGCCTGCAGCGTGTAGGTCTGGCCCAGAGCGTCGCCGTCCGGCTTGACCAGCGTGGAGACGACCGACTCGGTGATGGAGACCTCCAGGCGGTGGGTGGGGGGCGCCAACTCGCCGCCACCGCTGGCCTGAAAGATCAGCTCATTGCGGATGCGCTGCCCGACGCGACCGGGAATGGCGGCGACGTCGAGCTGGGCCAAGCGTTCCTGCAGCCCGACACCCGACGCGGTCGGTCCATAGAGGGGCTGGAAGCCGCCGCTGCACGCGCTGAGGCCCGGAGCGGCGGCCAGCGCGAGGACGAGCCCCCGTACCACACCGCGGCGGCTCAAACGCACGCGAACCGCTGTTTCAGCCGACGACATTCACGATCCTCTGCGGCACGACAATCACTTTCTTGACCGGCCTGCCGGCCAATGCGCGCACCACCGGCTCCAGCCCGAGCGCCGCCGCCTCGATCTCATCCTTGGTCGCCGTGCGGGCCACCGTCAGCTCATCCCGCCGCTTGCCATTTACCTGTACGGCAATGGTAATCACATCGTCAACGAGCAACGCCGCCTCTGCCTGCGGCCACGGCCGATCGGCAAGCAGGGTGTTGTATCCAAGCCGCTCCCAGCAGTCTTCCGCTAAATGCGGCAGCATTGGGTCGATCATCTGCACGAGCAGTTCCGCGGTCTCGCGGATCGCCCAGTCGAGCCCATCGCCGGCTTTGTCGAGCGCGGCCGAAAGCGCGTGGGTGAGCTCGTAGATCTGGGCCACCGCCACGTTGTAGCGCAGCCCCTCGAGGTTCTGGCTAACGCTGTTCAGCGTCTTGTGGGCGGTGCGCCGCAGTGAAGCGGCCTCCGGTGAAAAGGCTGGCGCCGTCCCCGTCTTGGAATAGCCGCGCTCGACGACCTCGTCGATGAGACGGGAGATGCGCTGCACCTGGCGGCCGGCACCGGCAACGCCCGCCTCGGTCCAGATGATGTCGCGATCAGGTGGGCTGTCCGAGACGATGAACAGCCGCGCCGTATCCGCCCCGTAATGGGCGATGATGTCGTCCGGATCGACCACGTTCTTGCGCGACTTCGACATTTTCTCGACCGGGCCGATCTCAACCGGCCGGCCGGTGGCGATGGAAACGGCCTTGCGCGCCGCGCCCTCGCCCTCGATCCGAACCTCCGCGGGCGTCAGCCAGTCGCCGTTCTCGCTGCGGTAGGTCTCGTGGATCACGATGCCCTGGGTGAAGACCGAGGCAAAGGGTTCGTCGATCTCCACGTGCTTGGTGGCGTGCATGCCGCGCGTGAAGAAGCGGGCGTAGAGCAGATGCAGCACCGCGTGCTCCTTGCCGCCGATGTACTGGTCCACCGGCGCCCAGTACCTGAGCGCCTTCTTGTCGGTCGGGGTCGCCGCGTTGGGCGCGCAAAAGCGGAACTGGTACCAGGCGCTGTCGACGAACGTGTCCATCGTGTCCGTCTCGCGCAGGGCCGCCCCGCCGCACTTGGGGCACGCAACGTGCTTCCACGTGGGATGATGGTCGAGCGGATTGCCCGGCCGGTCGAACGTGGCATCGTCCGGCAGTTTGACCGGCAGGTCCGCGTAGGGCACCGGCACAATGCCATCCCTGTCACAGTGGATTACCGGGATCGGGCAGCCCCAGTAGCGCTGGCGCGAGATCAGCCAGTCGCGCAGCCGGTAGTTCACCTTGCGCGCGCCGATGCCGCGCTCCTCCAGCATCGCGGCGATCTTCTCCTTCGCCGCTTCGACGGTGAGCCCATCGAGAAACTCGGAGTTGATCATGGTGCCATCGCCGACGTAGGCCACATCACCGATCTCGAAGGTTGCCGGATCGGCGCCCGGCGGCAGCACGACGGGCACGACAGGGCGCGCGTATTTGCGCGCGAAGTCGAGGTCGCGCTGGTCGTGGCCAGGGCAGCCGAAGGTGGCGCCGGTGCCGTACTCCATGACGATGAAGTTGGCAACGTAGACCGGCAGCTTCATGTCCGGCTTGAAGGGATGCACCGCGACGATGCCGGTGTCGAAGCCGCGCTTCTCAGCCTTTGCCAGGGCCTCCTCGGTGGTGCCGATGCGCCGACAGTCTTCGATGAAGGCGGCCAGCGCTTGGTTCTTTTTGGCAAGATGGGCCGACAACGGATGCTCCGGCGAGATCGCCATGAACGAGGCGCCGAAGATCGTGTCGTGCCGCGTGGTGAAGATCTCGAGCGTCTGCAGTTTCTTCGGCAGCTTGACGCCATCCAGAGCGAATTTCATGGTGGCGCCGGTCGAGCGCCCGATCCAGTTCTTCTGTTGCGTGGATACGAAGTCCGGCCACTTGCCCGCAAAGCCATCGAGCGCCCCCAACAGCTCATCGGCAAAGGCGGTGATTTTGAAAAACCACTGGGTGAGATCGCGCTGCTCCACCGGCGCGTCCGAACGCCAGCCGCGCCCGTCGATCACCTGCTCGTTGGCAAGCACCGTTTGCTCGACTGGGTCCCAGTTGACCTTGGCGGTCTTGCGGTAGGCCAGCTTTCGCTTCAGAAAATCCAAAAACAATCGCTGCTGATGGACGTAGTAGGTGGGGTCACACGTGGCGAACTCGCGGCTCCAGTCGATCGACACGCCCATGGCCTTGAGCTGGGCCCGCATGGTGTCGATGTTCTCATAGGTCCATTTGCGCGGATGGATCTTGCGCTCCATGGCGGCGTTCTCGGCCGGCAGCCCGAACGCGTCCCAGCCCATGGGATGCAGCACGTTGAAGCCCTTGGCCCGCATGTAGCGCGCCATCACGTCGCCCAACGTGTAGTTGCGCACGTGGCCCATGTGCACGCGGCCGGACGGGTAGGGGAACATCTCGAGCTGGTAGCGCTTGGGCTTGCGGCTCTTGTCCTGGGTGCGGAACGTGCCGCGCTCCTCCCACACCTGCTGCCAGTGCCTTTCGCGCACGGGCGCGTTGTAGCGTTCGCTTGCCATTGGGCGTGTCTCTTGGGGTCAGCCGCGAGGTGGTACATGGCTGATGGGAGCCCAGGCGGTCAAGCGAACTTAGGCAGGCGGGGTCCGTGCGGCACCCATCGTCCCGCGCTGACTTTGCCGGCATTGCAGCGTTGGCGTAGCCGGCCGACGCCATGGGCCGCTTATCTGGCCACCCGACGGCGACCCCGTTCCCCTCGCCCCCGATGGCATCTCTACATGGCACAGTTCAAGGGGGCACAGGTCAATGGAGCACACGTCAAGGGAGCACAGGTCAACTGGGTAGATGTCAGCGAGACGCAGTGTGCCAGCGAGATACGCAGTGTGCCAGCGAGATACAATGTTCCGAGATACACTGTTCAACGAAACGCACCGGTTCAGCGACGGGCTCGCTCACCCTCGCCTGCGGCGACCCCATCTACAAAGAAACAACGCCGGCGTAACGCTATTGCGTCCAGCAACGTCGCGTTCAGTGCGTCGTCGGCGTGGGATCCCCAATGTAGAAGAACTCTACGAAACGTGCTCCGGGGCCAATGACAGCCCGTGGCGACAGGGTGAGGTGCTCCAGGGATCCCGGGTCCAACTAGCCAAGGGCTACGCCCTTGATATCCCTGCACGGCGCCTGCTGGAAGCGTGAACGACGAGCGGCGGCTATCTTGCTGAGCTTGCTTCAGCAGGG
>Ga0306920_100002193_pt1 | contig 24601 bp, 25 predicted proteins | sample flu12Cox44000170_FD_204666 | JGI IMG/M metagenome (GOLD analysis project Ga0306920, IMG submission 204666) | Lab enrichment of tropical soil microbial communities from Luquillo Experimental Forest, Puerto Rico - flux4day.12C.oxic.44.000.170 (v2)... | ecosystem: Environmental > Terrestrial >...
GCATACTTCATCCCGGCAGTTTCAAGAACGGCTACCTTCGCGTTGGCAATTGGAATTACAAGGGTGGCGTGAGCGACCCCGACGGCGAGATTATGAGAGCCACCATGATCGCCCTGCTCAAAAAGCTTCTCGCTGACAACACTCTTCATTCCTACTCGATCGACGAGGAGAGCGTCCCTCGCACAACCCGATTGGTTCATCGTCGCCATTATCGCTAATGGCATTGAGGGCATCGACAAGTTCAGCGGCGCACTTGACGAAGACGAAAAGAAGAATGCCGCGGGATGGGGAGGATTCGGCTCGCTGCTCGATACCGAGGGCCATCGTGACTTCCCGGCCCGCGTCGACTCCATGACCAACGAGTAGCGCTTTTCTCGTTTTGCTGTGGCCGCTCCCTCGTCCAGGAAAACGGGCGTGCGGCCACGGTGTTTGATTGACTGTGTCAGAACCGCTTAACGAAACTCCGGATTCGACGCTAGGGCTTAGCAGGTTCGGGTGCAACAGGCGCGCCGGAATTGGCATTCGCGCCCGCGGTCTTTCGCTCCGCGGCAGCGTCGGCCATGATCTTTTCAATTTCGCCAACACTCCGTGGCAGAACTCCGCTTAGCACCTCGTGCCCGGTCTCCGTCACCAGGACATCGTCTTCTATCCGAACGCCGAGGTTTTCCTCCGGAATGTAAATACCCGGCTCGACCGTAACCACCATGCCTGGAACCATCGGTTTGCACAGGTCGAAGGGTGGGTCATGCACATTCAACCCAACGTTGTGCCCCAGCCCATGAATGAAGTATTGCCCGAGCGACTTGCCTTCCTTGTCCTTGCCGCGCGAGTTGATGTAGTCGTATGCGATTTTGTAAACGCTTTTGTCGCCCTTGTGGCACATGTCCATGCCCGGCTTGATCGCATCCATCGCGGCATTCTGGGCGCCCAGCACGATTTCGTAAATCTCCCGCTGGCGCGGCGTGAACTTGCCGTTGGCCGGAAGCGTGCGCGTGATATCTGAGGCATACCCTGAGAACTGCGCGCCCACGTCGAGCACTACGATGTCACCGTCCTCGATCTTCCTCGCAAGCTTGTCGTAGTGCAGCGCCGTCGAATTTGGCCCCGCGCCAACGATCGGAGCGTAAGCCTCCGCCTCCGATCCGCCCATTGCGTGCGTTTCCACCATTTTTGCCGCCACCTGGTACTCCCATAGCCCCGGACGCAGCATCTTCATCGCTTTCATTTGCGCCTCGTCGGAAAGCTTCACCGCCTCCCGAATTAAGACAATCTCCGTCGGCGACTTCACCATCCGCAGATCGGTGATATTCGCCCGAATGTCTTTGATATTCACCTGGGGCGCCGCCTGCTTCAGCCACTCCACAGTCCCCTTCTCGTGCGGGTAGCCACCCAGCTCTCTCTGGTAGGGAAGTATGGTGTAGAAGTTCGCATAAACCTTGGCGAGCCGTTCCACCGTGGCTCGCAGCTCCGGCATCGGTTTGATCTCCGCGAAGCCCGTCCGCGCTTCGATTCCCGGGTCGCCCGGAGACATCCGCACGCCATTCCACTTTTCTTTGCGCGGATCTTTCGGCAGAAGAAAAAGGATTTCGCGCGGACCTTCCAGGTCGTCCTTCTTGGCTTTGCTGCCGTTTGGCGGCAGAAGAACCAGTGCCGCTTCTTCCTCGTTGTGGCCGGTTAGGTAGTAGAAGTTCTCTTCCTGCGCGAAGATGTAAGTCTGCGCCTCTTCCTCTTTGCCGGTGTAGCCCAGCAGGACAATGGGTCCATCGATATTCGAAGCGAGCTTCGCGCGGCGTTCCGCGTATGCGGAATTGGGCTCGCGCTCGCGCCGCTGTTGCCCCACTGCCGGCCAGGTCGCGTAAAGCGACAAAAGCACAACCACAAAAAACTTGGTCCTAGGCCCTAACGTTCTGCCGCCAGACAGACCACTCCTCATCTGACCACCCATTCGGTCACCTCTAATTGGCCCCTGACGCAACAGGGCAAAAGGAAATTGTAACCTACAAAGATAAGGTCCTATCGAAGGACGCCCCGACCTTTCATCTTCAGTTCCTTCCTATAACCTCAGCCGGAGGCGCGAGATCTGCATTTTGGCGAACCGTTAAAGTGGCGAGGGGAATGCCCGGAAGATAAGCTCCCAAGACCAAGGCGCCTACTTCAGTTCGATCTCCACGAGCTGCGCCTCGGCCGTGCCTTCGTTCGTGAGTGAATGAGTCACGTTGCCATCCACCCAGTGAAAATCGCCTGCCTTCACCTGGTGCGCGGACGACTTGCCATCCGGCCCTGTCATTTTCAGGGGGAACCCCGTCACCGCTACGATTAAGTACGGCCGCTCGTGCGTGTGCATCGCGGACGTGGCCCCCGGCGCAAGCGTCCACCGGTAAGCTCGCGCACAGGGATTTTCTCCAGCCACCTCCGCGGCTGCCCCCTTCAATGGTTCCTGAGGTCTCCGGAGAAACTCAACATCGATTACCTCAAACGTTCCCGGCCCGACATTATGCACGCGGTGCGTCACGGGCGCGTTTCCGGTGTTCATCGAAACATCGCCCGGCTGTCTCGGCTGTGGCGGTCCCTCCAATTCGTGGTTCAACTGTTGGGTGATGACGCTCTTCGATAGCCCAACCGCCCCCCGGTCGGGACCGTGCGTGTGGTACAGAGTGCGTTCCCCCTCCGGGATCGACACCCGCATCACCACGATCCAATCGTTTTTCATCACCACGTGGTGATGCGGCTCTTCTTCGACCGGCACCGCCGCGGGCTCCACAGCGTTCTGGGCCGCCAGAAACGGCGCGGTCGCCACCGCCAGCATAAAAATTCGCCATATTTGCACGGGGTTTTCTCCATTTCCCGTTCGAAGTGGCATTCATGGTACACCGGTTTGCTTTCTTTGGTGCGCTGTGAACTTCCGGCTATACGATAAGAGAAGCCAGCCAGCTACCAAAGGGGCAGCATGGAACAGGAGCGTCGTCGCACGCCGAGATTCTCTTTCATCGCTCACGCCGAACTTCGTGAGGATGCTTCGCAAGTGCGCGTTGTGTCTCGCGTCAGCGAGCTTAGCCTGAACGGCTGCTATCTCGACATGATGAACCCTTTCCCGGCGGGGACGATGGTTACCTTGAGAATTACGGCAGGCGAAGAAACCTTTGAAGCCCACGCAAAAATCATTTATTCAACGCCGAATATGGGTGCCGGCGCGGCTTTCCTGGATGTCGATCCAAAGCATCAATCTCTCTTAAAGCGCTGGCTGGACTCCGCTGGCGGAACGTGAACTCGCACCCGACTACGCACCTTACACCATTCCTGCTGTGCTTTCCCTGGGGTGTTCCGTCCATGCGATAGCTGGCCGCCGTTCCCGCTCCGCTTGCTTACTTGTCCAGCAGCCGTTGATTGTGTTTTCGCAGTTGCTTTTATCCACCAATCCTACATACGTCGCGGCGATTTTCCCGTCACGGTCGATCAGGTACGTCATTGGCATAGACCCGAGGCCGTATTCCTTCGCTACATCGTCGTTCCCCACCACTACGGAGTAGTTAATCTTGCTTGTCTCCAGGTAAGGCTTAACCTTGGCCCAGCCTTCCGCATCCATTGAAACGCCAATCGCTGCGAAGTCGTGGTTTCTGTATTTGTCCTGAAATTCGATGAATGTTGGTATCTCTTTCTGGCACCCTTCACACCACGTCGCCCAAAAATTCAGCAGCACCACTTTCCCTTTGTGCGCCGAGACCTGCACGTCCCGCCCCCACGCGTCCTTTAAATGAAGGTCTGGCGCGTCCGTCGACCAACTTCTTCACGTCCGCTGACACCAGGCGCGAGTTGGCGTTCCGACAGGCAAGTTGTTGGCAGAAGCGCAAAACGGACAAGCGCGGCTGGGGAAGCGCCACCAGGCAAAGACCCAGCGCCAGCGCAGGCACCGTAGTCCAGCGCCAGATGGCCAGCTTTCTTTCTGTCCTGGAGCGTTGCTCCTTAAACCGCGCAAGCGCTCTTTCCGTATCCGGTTGCCACCCCTCGCCCGCGCCAAGCGTCGCCAGCTTTTCGTCGACCCAATGGTTCAGGTCCATTTCATAAATCTTGTCCATAACGTTTTACATACTCCTTCCGGAACGCTTGCTGCGCCCGGCCCAGCAGCGTCCCAATCGAAGCTGGATTCAGGCCGAGCGAAAGCGCCAGCTCTTCATAGCTGAAACCTTGACTTCGCAGCACCAGCAATTCCGCCTGGCGTGACGCGATTACGGCAAGGATTGAGCGAACTCTTTCCTGGACTTCCGCTGTCGTTCGGATCTCTTCGGGCGTCGGCTCAACTCTAGTCTGTCGTAGAAGGCCCTCGTAATGCTCGCGCCGCTTTTGCCGCCGCAATTCATCCAGGCCCTTTCTCACTGCAACCGGGTAGACCCAGCGCGGCGCGTTTTCGCAATGCGCTTTCGGGTGGCGCCACAGCTTCACAAACGCCTCGGTAGCCAGGTCCTCGCCTCACGCCGGATCCCTCACCAGCTTTGTGATGATTCTGGCGATTCGCGCATAATGCGTCCGGAATGTGTTCTCAAAATCAAAAGGGGACTCTTCGGTGAGCACTGCATCCACTAACTGGCTGTTTGCATCCATGTCCTAACAACGCCGCTCGCGGCGGAATTGTGACAGCACGGCCACAACGGTTCACCTGCAACCAGTGTCGGTTCCCTTGTCAAAGCACTATGAACGCAATGTTACTGGCGGGCGCAGCATTCGCCAAAATACAAAATCCCCTGCCGCATCGCTCCTCCACCTAGGTATACTCGACGGACGCTCAAAAGGCCGTCTACCATGCTGACGAAGCTTCCTTTCCTGTTGTCTCCGCAGCTCTACCGCTTCGCCGCAGTTGCCGCCCTTCTTGCCGTAACCTCCGCATCTTGCTTATGGGCACAGAGCAGTGAGCATGCTTTCGACGTCAAACGAATCGCTTTGGATTGGCAGGGGACGGAAAAGCTCCCTTCGGCTGTCCGCGATCATATCATTCAAAGGCTGAAAGCCTCGCAGGCTGTGCAACTGGTCGCCGAAGCAAGTCAGGCCGACGCGGTTCTTCACGCCACTGCCCGCATCTGGACCACCGGCTATGTCTTCTCAAGTCCACGTTCGAAGAGCAATCAACAGCCGGCTTATCAGGGGTTCGCAACCGCGGAACTCACCGGCAAGGACGGCAAGACCCTTTGGTCCTACCTGGTTACGCCCCACGCCGTCGGCTGGAAGAGCATTACCGGTGACCTTTCTGATCAACTGGTTCACGCTCTCCTCGAAGCGATCGCCAAAAAAGACTCAGGAGAAAAACTTGCCGGTGGCGGAACTCCCAGTGCGGAAACCTCCTCGACGGCCCGCATCATTCTTGACGGTGCCGGCGCCACGTTTCCCGCCCCGATCTATCAGAAGTGGTTCGAGAGTTTCGAACACACCCGGCCCGAGATTCAGATTCGTTACGACGCCGTTGGCTCCGGGGAGGGTATTCAACGGTTTCTCGCAGGACAGACAGACTTTGGCGCTTCCGACATGCCCCTTTCCGACAAGCAATTGGGTGCGTCCTCGGGAAAAACGTTGCAAATCGCAACGGTGCTCGGCGCCGTCGTTCCCATTTACAACGTCGACGGCGCGCCTGGCGGCTTGAATCTTTCGCCCGAAGTTTTGGCTCACATCTTTCTCGGTAACATCCGGCGCTGGAACGCCGCCGAAATTCGCGTGATCAACAAGGGAACTCACCTTCCGGACAGCGAGATTATTGTCGTGCACCGTTCCGACGGCAGCGGCACGACTTACGCATTGACCGATTACCTTTCGAAAGTCAGCCAGGAGTGGAAGTCCGCGGTGGGTTCGGGCACTACCGTCAACTGGCCGGACGGTATCGGCGCGGAGCGGAACGAAGGCGTTGCTGATACCGTTCGCAAGACTCCGAATTCCGTCGGCTACGTGGAATTCATCTATGCGCTCCAGCACGAGCTGAATTTCGCCGCCGTGCGCAACTCCTCTGGCGACTATGTCAAAGCCGATCTCGATAGCGTTACCGCCGCCGCCAAGTCTGCCTGGACGGGCAACGACGACTTTCGGTTGTCCATCACCAACGCTGCGGGCAAGCACGTCTATCCAATTTCGACTTTCACGTGGTTGCTCGTCTCGGCCGACATCCGCGACCCCGCCAAGAAAGCGGCGCTCCACGACCTGTTTCGCTGGATGCTGACGGTGGGCCAGAAGCAATGCGGTTTGTTAGGCTATGCGCCGCTCCCCGCAAATATGGCCGGCCGCGAACTTCAAGCTCTTTCTTCCTTGGACTAGACCCCGCCTCTTTGTGGCAAATATCAATGCAGGCCGACTCCGGATTCACTGTAGTATGGTTCGCTCGGGGAAAAAAGACTAATGGCCCATCTCACCTGTGAGCGGACTCCCTGGTGGGCGATTGCTTGGCCGGCACTCGCCTGGGTTATTCTGGCCATACGATTCCTTGCCGGTCCTAGCGGGATCGTTGCCGCTGCCGAAGCGTTCATCATCATTGCGGCTGTCTTTTCGGCGGTTTATCACGCTGAAGTCGTTGCCCACCGTGTAGGCGAGCCCTTCGGCACGCTTGTTCTCGCCATTGCGGTCACTGTAATCGAAGTCGCATTGATCGTTTCCATGATGATAACCGGCGGACCCGAGAAATCGGAGTTGGCGCGGGACACGGTGTTTGCCGCCGTGATGGTCGTCTGCAACGGCATCGTGGGGCTCTGCCTTCTCGGCGGCGGTGTGCGTCACCGCGAGCAGGGTTTTCAGCTTCAGGGAGCGAATGCGGCTCTCGCGGTCCTGATCGCGCTCACCACGCTCTCGCTGGTCCTTCCCAATTTCACCTCCAGCGCGCCGGGCCCTGTCTTCAGCACTCCTCAGCTGATTTTTGCCGGTTCGGCCTCCCTCATCCTCTATAGCTCGTTCCTCTTCGTTCAGACTGTTCGGCACCGCAACTTCTTTCTACCCGATGAAGGCTCGGCAGAAGGAACCTTTGCGCCGCCACCGCGAAACACAACTGCCCTCATCAGCTTCGGTCTTTTACTCGTCTCGCTCGTAGCGGTCGTTCTTCTCACCAAAGCGCTCACTCCCACTCTCGAGAACGTCATCGGAACTCTCGGTGCGCCGAAGAGTCTCGTCGGCATCATCATTGCCGCGTTAGTGCTCCTGCCGGAGGGCATGGCGGCTTTTTTCGCTGCCCGGGCGAATCGCCTGCAGACCAGCATGAATTTGGCGCTCGGATCGGCCCTTGCAAGTATTGGGCTAACAATCCCTTCGGTTGCAGTCGTCTCCATCCTGCTGGCCAAACCGCTCGTACTTGGCCTGAATGCTAAAGAAGAGGTGCTGCTGGTGCTGACCCTGCTGATCAGTGTCGTCACCTTGGGCACTGGCCGCACCACTGTGCTTCAAGGCATCGTGCACCTTACGATCCTTGCCGCTTTCTTGTTTCTCGCTCTGGTTCCGTGACGCCGAAACAACCACGGCCGCTACTGCTTGTACCGCTCCTTGTAGAAATCGATCTGCTGCTGCAGTTGTTCCTTCGATAGTCCCTCGGTCCACTTGTGATAGTCCGACTTCATCACGTCCGCCGTGACTCCGGGCATGAGCTGCTCAGCCTCAGGAACAAACTCCGTGTAGAAGATCTTCGACACTTCGAAAAAGCCATGCCACTGCGTGTAGTCCGGCCCCATCATCGCCGTGCCCATGCGGGCCCGGCGTCCCGCGTGGTGCCAAAGCTCGTAGTAGGTCCACTCGATCTTCTCGTCGAACGGCGTCGGAGTCAGCTTCTTCGCGGCATAGAGCTTGTCCATGATCGATTTCGCGGGCTTCGCGAACTTCTCGTTGTAGAGATCCACCGTCCCCTCGTACTGCTTATAGAAATTGTCAATCCAGCCGGAGGCATGACAGTTCGAGCACACATCCATCATGTTCACCCTCCGCCGCTCCCAATTATCCAGCTTGATGGAAATCGCCGGCCGCAGCGTAATGCTGATGCGGTCGCCTACGTCGTGTGTCACTGCTTGGTTCGGCGTCGCGGACATGTGGCACGTCGCGCAGGTCGGCGCGGCAGAGTAGTCTTTGCCGACCACCCACGATTTGGAATCCAGGTTCATCTTCGCAACGTTGGCGTGGTACTGAATGCCGTGCTTTGATTCGTTGAAGATTTCGATTTGCGGATGATCCGGGCCCAGATGGCATTTCCCGCAATTTTCCGGCATCCGCGCAGTTGCGGAGCTAAATGAGTGGCGTCCGTGGCACCCGGCGCACGTGCCCTGGCTTCCGTCCGGATTGATCCGCCCGATGCCGCTGTTCGGCCACGTCGCCGGATCAAACCGGCCATCGCCCACGTACTTCACTTCGCTGCCGTGGCATTGGCGGCAGCCGTTGTTCGCGGCAGGCCCGCCCTCCACAATTTCCCCAAGCATGTTGTCCAACGAGCCAATGAACTTGGCCGCTGCCGCGTGGTGGCTCTTTTCAAACTGCGTCACTTCGGCTTTGTGGCACCGTGCGCAGTAATTCGGCGTCACAATGACCGCAATCTTGTAACCGTTATGGTCGAAGGTCGCCGGATCACCGTCGTTTGGCTTGTGACACGAATAGCAGTCGACACCGCTCTTGGCATGCGCGCTGCTCTTCCACTGCTCCACAATTCCCGGCGTGGTCGATGAATGGCAGTCGATACAGGCCTTGCCAGCCTCGGAGATTTGATGAGTGCCTGCACAAACAGCTGGAGCGAATGTGAGCGTAACGAGGAGGAGCAGAAGAATGGATTTCATAGGGCCTCCTGTATTGCTAGGAAGGGACTACAACTGCGTAAGCGTAGGGAGATTCTATACCCAAGGACCAAGGAAAAGTGCGACCTCGGTCACAGCGATTGGGTCACGCCAAACACGGTGGTCTGGCAGCTGCTGAAATAAAGTTGGCCGTCATTCCGAGTGCAGCGAGGAATCTCTCTTTTCGGGCTTTTACCCCGATTCTCGGCAGCGCGCTAGAACCCCGGTGCGCCACTCGAGGCCGGGCGCATCTCCGGTGCGTTCACCCCAAAACGCAGGTGCGCAAACCACGCCTGGCTGAGCGACATAAAACCGGTATACAAGTAGCCCCACACAAAAAGCAGCAGAAACGGCACGGTTGCGTAGTTTTCATTGAGAATCGTATAGACCACCGCGAGAGCAAAGTAGAGCCCCAGCGCCACTTCAAAATACGGCATCCAGCCCGACTTGTTCTTGTATTTCTTTGCGGCGAACGTTCCAGACTTTCCTTCGATCTTGAATTTTGCGGTGCGAGCAAACTCGGATTTCTTCCCGAAAATCGCTTCCAGCACGCCTTGCGCGTTCCGCACCGAAAGGCCAATCCCCGTGGCCATCACGAAGGGCATATAAAGTAGGGTAGTTAGCCAGGTCTTGGGCCGCAGCTCTTTTTGCGCCGCCAGGTAAAAGCTCGAGATGGAGCAGGTGGACGCGAGGAAAAGCGGCAGATCGATCACCAGCATCTGAAACCAGCCCTGGTAAAAGCGCACGATCATCGCCGGCAACAGCATCGTCGAGAGCAGCACCATCAGCGGGTACGATATGTTCGCCGTCAAATGAAAAAATGCTTCCGACTTCACATACAACGGAGCGTCCGAGCGAAACACCCTTGGGAGAATCTTTTTCGCCGTCTGCATCAAGCCTTTCGCCCAGCGCGCCTGTTGCGCCTTGAACCCGTTCATGTCCACCGGAAGTTCCGAAGCGCATTCGATTTCCGGCAGGTACAGGAACTTCCAGCCTTTCAGTTGCGCGCGGTAAGAAAGATCGGTGTCTTCCGTCAACGTGTCGTGCTCCCACCCCCCGGCCGCCTCGATCGCGGCGCGACGCCAGACCCCCGCGGTTCCGTTGAAGTTGAAGAAAGTGCCCCGGCGCGAACGCCCGCCATGCTCAATTACGAAATGGCCGTCCAGCAGGATGGTCTGAACCCGTGTCAAAAGCGAATAATCGGCGTTCAGATACGTCCAGCGCGCCTGCACCATGCCGATATCCTTGCCACCGTCCGGATTCAAAAAGTAGGGAATGGTTCGGCACAAGAAATCGGATGGCGGGATGAAATCGGCATCGAAAATGGCCACGAATTCTCCCTGCGCCGTCCGCAATCCATTTTCGAGCGCGCCCGCTTTGTAGCCTTCGCGATTCGTCCGGTGAATATAAACGATCGGCCGTCCCGCGGCGGCCTGCCGCTCGACGCAAGCGCTGGCCACTTCTCGCGTCTCGTCCGTCGAATCATCCAGCACCTGAATGTCCAGTAGCTCCCGTGGGTACTCAAATTGCGAAACCGCGTCTACCAGCCGCTCAATCACGTAGCGCTCGTTAAAGATCGGAAGCTGTATGGTAACCTTTGGCCAGTTGCTCACCCGAGGCGGCGCCGCGGGAACGTTTTTCCGGTAAACATAAAAGTCGTAGAGCAGCACATACCGGTGCAGACCGTACACCGCCAGGATGAACAGGACCATGAAATACGGAATCATCATCGCCAGGTCGAAAGCGTTTGCGTGATACACCCCGGCAAACGTCCGATCCGTAATTTTGTACCAGTAATTGCGCAGCGGACTCTGTTGCGCCGCCAGCAGAATGGGAGTGAAGTTCAGCAAATTTAACGTTCCCCGCATGCCTTCCGAAAACAAATCGGACCATCGGCAGTTATTCTGGCTGTTCGCAGCAGGCGTTCCCCTCGAAGCCCTGTACCTGCGCATGCACAGCCTGTATTACCTGAAAAACCACGCCATCGGCTTCATCGAGTTGGCGCTCGCTGCGGGAACGGTCTACCTGGTTGTGTTGTACGCATTAGGCCGCACAAGGGCGTCCCGCGCCGCACTTATTTTACTCATTTTCGCCGCGATCGTCTTTCGCGCCACTCTCTGGCCCATGCTGCCGACGCTGTCCGACGACTTGCAGCGCTATCGTTGGGAAGGCAAAGTCCAGGCAAACGGCTGGAACCCGTACGCCATTGCGCCCAACGATCCACGCCTGCTTCACCTGCGCGACAAATACTACGAAATCATTCCCGGCCGCGAGATTCCTGCAATTTATCCTCCGGCCACTGAGCTTGTTTTTTGCGCTGCCTGGAAACTCTTCCCCGGCCCGACGGCTTTCAAGACTCCGTTCGCCGCCGCCGACGTTCTCGTGATGCTGGTCTTAGCTTGGATTTTCCGCCATGAGAACGATCGAACCTTCCGCCTGGCCGTGTACGCCTGGAACCCGCTCGTGATTGTGGAGTTTGCCGGCAGCGGTCACAACGACGTCCTAGCCCTGCTTGGAATTGTGTGTGGTCTGGTCCTCATCCGGAATCGTCCAGCATTTGCGACCGTGCCAGTCGCGCTCGCCGCCATGGCCAAGGTGTTCCCCGCGGTTCTTCTGCCGGTCTGGATTCGCCGCGCGTGTTGGCCCGAACGGCGCTCAGGATGGTGGGCCGCCGCTCTGGCTGCCGTCACCATGCTCGCCGTCCTCGCTCCCTACTCGAATGCCCTCGGCATGTTTTGGGCAAACTTGGCCTACTACGAGGCCACCTGGAAGAATTACCACGCTAGCCTCTATACGATGATCGATTGGCTGACGGGCGGCCGAACGAAAATTCCTGCGCTTGTCGGCGTTCTTGCCAGCTGGGGCTTGGCTTTCTGGCTGGCTTGGAAACGGGCCGACCCAACACGCGCTGCCTACCTCCTCGTCGGCACGATTCTGGTCCTTGGACCGAATGGCTATTCGTGGTATTTCACCTGGATCGTTCCTCTGCTCTGCTTTTTCCCCAATCCTGCCTGGCTCATGCTCACCGTGTTGCAGTTTCTCTCCTACAACGTCTTAATCGGCTACGGCATTCTCGGCATTTTCAAGTTCGATCCCTTGATGCAATGGCTCGTCTACGCCCCTTTCTATTTCTTGCTCGTTGCTCACTGGACGTACTCGCGCCGTCACAACTTTTCCGCAATTCACAATCCTTCGCCCGCACCTGGGGGATAATCGTCGCCGCGCTCATGGCCGATTCTGCTGATCCGCAATTGACCGGCGCCCGCTCGCTGCGGGAAATCGCCAAAGAATTTCTCCGCCTTGGCTTCGTGGCCTATGGCGGCCCCGCGGCCCACATCGCAATGATGGAGGAGCGGTTCGTCCGCCGGCTCGCTTGGGTTTCAGGTGAACAATTTCTTGACCTGGTGGGTGCGGTGAACCTTCTCCCCGGTCCCAGCTCCACAGAATTGGCCATTTATCTGGGCCAAATCTCTGGCGGTTTCCCGGGGCTTCTTGTCGCTGGGGCGTGCTTTATTCTGCCCGCCGCGATTCTGGTCGTCGCGTTCGCTTGGGCTTACGTCCAATATGGGGCGGTTCCTCAAGTGGCCGGGCTCCTGTTTGGAATTAAGCCTGTCGTCGTCGCTTTGATAGCGCAAGCGATTTGGAATTTGAGCAAGACCGCGCTGAAAACGGTGCCCCTCGCGGCCTTGGCTGTCTCGGTAATTGTTCTTGCCATACTCGGCGTGCCGGTCCTCCTGCTGCTCATCGCCGGTGGTCTGTTATGGATGCTCCTCCGGGAAGGGCCGGTGCTCACCAAAGCGAGGTCCGGCCTCACCGCAATCTTCAGTGCAGGCGCAACAAGCGGTGCTGGCGCCCTGGGCATGCTCCCGGCATTCCTCTATTTCCTGAAGGTTGGTGCGGTGCTCTTTGGCAGCGGCTATGTGCTTCTCGCCGTTTTGCGCGCAGACCTGGTCGTACGACTCCATTGGCTGACAGACGCGCAACTGCTCGATGCCATTGCCATCAGCCAGGCTACGCCAGGCCCGTTTTTTACGGTTGCCACCTTTATCGGCTATTTATTCGGCGGATGGAAAGGCGCCGGGCTCGCCACACTTGGGATGTTTTTGCCGGCCTTCGGTTACGTAGCGGCGACCGCGAATTTTTTGCCGAAATTGCGTAAGTCGCCTGTCGCCGGAGCTTTTCTCGACGGCGTGAACGCTTCCGCTGTCGCGCTCATGGCACACGTTGGCTGGCAGTTCGCACGCGCCGCTCTCGTCAATATTCCCGCGATCGTCCTGGCCCTTGTCGGCGCTCTGCTGGTCTTTCGCTACAGGGTCAATTCTGCTTGGCTGGTTCTCGCCGGCGCTATCGTGGGAATTCTGCTTCAGGCGCTTCGTCGAGTGTGAATATCAAGCTTTCCACTGCAAGCAGAGTTCGTACCCGTCTGGGTCCTTGAGATACAGCTGCTTCATTCCGTAGCGCGCAACCGCTGGCTCCTTCACGTCAACTCCCATCGCGCGAAGCTCTCGATACGCTTTGTCGACGTCGGGGCACCCGAAATAGAGCGCCGCATCCGAGTGCGCCGCAAGGCGCGCGGGATCCGGTGCCGCTGGCCGGTATTCCGGTTCGTACGCCGTATTCAGCATCAGAGTCGCGCCGTTAAGCTGCAACATCGCCCAATTCACATCCTCCGCCTTTTCTGAAAGCTTCGGCGAGGTCTGCACCACCTCGAAGCCCAACACATCGCGATAGAAGCGAACCGCGATCGGCATGTCAAAAACTTGAAGCAGCGGGGCGATGCCATGTATGTCAAGCGCCATGTGCTCCTCCACGCTTTCGCAACTCAGCCCTTACCAACCGTGAACTCAAGGCACCAGCACCATCTTTCCATAGGCCCCCGGCGCCAGAATTTCTTTGTGGGCTGTTGGCGCATCTTTTAGTGGCAACTCTTTTCCCACGATCGGTCGCAACGTCCCGTTCTCCAGGCCGGCCGCAATCGCTGCGTGAATTTCCTCGGATTCCGCCGCAGTGGCTGCCCACAGCGTAAACCCTCGCGCTATCCCCCGGCGCATCATCAGTTCCCGCGGGTTGATCGTAATTTCGCCCCGGTTGCCGATGATAATCACCCGCCCGTTCAGTGCCAGCAGCCTCAAATCCGTCGCCAGATTTACATTCGCCAGCATCTCCAGAATCACGTCCATCCCTTTTCCACCGCTGAACTTTAGAATCTCGTCCGCGTACCCGGCCTTCGTATGATCGAAAACGTAATGTGCCCCTTCCTTCTTTGCCAGCTCCATTCCACGTGCCGTGCCCGCGGTTCCAACCACCGTGAGCCCCTGCGCCCGGGCAAACTGCACCGCCGCAATTCCCACGCCGCCGCTCGCTCCGTGAACCAAAAGCGTTTCTCCCGCACGCGCGTTTGCATGGTGATGCAACGCAGTGAATGCGGTGCCGTAGGGAACCCACAAGCCCGCGCCTTGCGCAAAGGAAACCTTCTCGGACAAGGGATAAACCTGCGACTCTTCCGCGAGCGTGTATTCAGCGTACGCCCCGCTGATCGTCTTTGCGGTGTATACGCGATCTCCTGCCTTCACCTTTTTGACGCCTTCGCCCACGCCTTCCACTACTCCAGCCGCGTCAGAACCGGGCGTGTACGGCAGCGGCGGCTTTATCGCGTAAGCCCCGTTGCGCATGTACGTGTCATACGGATTTACTCCGACGGCTCGCACGTGCACCAGCACCTGTCCCGGCCCCGGTTTCGGTGTGGGAATCTCTCGAAGTTCAAGCACCTCGGGTCCCCCGAATTGATGAACTTGAATCGCCTTCATATCCGCATTCTCCTCGGAAGGAATTTCGCCTTTAATGGATGAGCAGCGCGCCATAAAAGGTTCAGGAGCCACGAGGCCCACAAGATCGGCTAGAAGTGATCGTCGTGAAGCAGCGTGGCTGCTTCCTTCTCCGCATTTCCCGTGGCTTGTGCCCAAGCCGTTGTTTGCCAGTTGTCTTTGTGTTTCGTAAGCGGGATCCAGGGCGGCACGGTCTGGTCCAGGTGCCTGGCCAGTGCGTTTACGTAGGGCTCGTACAGCCGCCGCAGTTCCAGGAGCTTTTCGTCAGCCTCAGAGGTGTCCCGAAGTTTCATTCCGTGTCTGGCCAGCGTCGCCCGCAACCGCTGTAAATCCTCTGGAGGAAGCCGGTCAACCGGCAAAGCCCGCGGCGGCGTGCCGAAAACCTGGCAAAGGTCGGCCACCGCATGCCTGGCAATCGCAAAGGTAAGCTCAGCCTGTTTTGAGCAGGAGTCTTCTATCCCCGCGATCGTCAAGGCGCACGCATCGAGGATTGCGGTCAGTGCCGCAATCCACGATTGGTTGTCATGTTGTGAGCGAAAGTAGGCGAGCACGGGATAGGACAGGTGGCTCTCCATCAGCTGGGCGCTCCACAATTCCCAGTCCTTAAACAGATGGCGCAGCGCCTCGTAGCCACTCGTAAAGCTGTGCCGCCGCAGTAGTTCCCCAGCCGTCGGCGGTGTGCCCGCTCGCGAGTCCAGCAGCGAAATATTCACTTCGCGCTCGGCAAACGCCCCGTAGATGAAAGGCAAATACCCAATCACCGCTGCGAGAAATCCAAAACCGAATCCCGCTTCGGCGACAACCAGAAAGCGTGCCAGGCTCGAACGCGGAACCACATCCCCCAGTCCGAGCGTGAAAAACGTCGTCCCGCTGAGGTACAGGTCGGTGAGCAACCCCGGACTTTGGCCCGTAACGTTTAGGGCTGAGCCCGCCCCGTATTGCATCAGGCCAAAGCTGAGCACGAGCCCGATGGCCCATACCCCAACCAAAAACAGCAGCGAAATCGGTCCGAAGTATCCGAGGAACGTCTCGCGCCCCTTGCGACTCCTTGGCAGGCTCGCATAGATTCTCCACGTCGCCCAGGTGAACTTGTAGTAGAAGCGCGTCAGCCGGAACTTCCGCGTCACCCGCCGCGGCAGGATGATCGCCTCGAACGCGTCCCACGCCACGACCAGAAAAACCACTACGCCGGCGATGAAGGCACCTGGAGCTGGGATCATGCGCAGTATTCTACTCGGTTCGTATTCGATAAGGGACCCAGCCTCAGGCGGAAATCGACGTCACCAGCCGCGCGTTCACCGAAATTTCCGTTTTGAACAGCTTGCTTACGGGGCATCCGGTTTCCGCGGCCTTCACAGCGGCGTCGAACTTGGTCTTGTCCGCCCCAGGCACGTGAGCGACCAGGTCAAGATGGCTCTTGGTGATGGAAAACCCTTCGCCCACCTTTTCGAGCGAGATCGTGCAGGTGGTTTCTAGTTTCGTAGGTGTCAGGCCCGCTCCCCCCAGTTGCGCCGAAAGCGCCATCGTGAAGCATCCGGCGTGCGCAGCGGCCAACAGTTCTTCGGGATTCGTGCCCACGCCATTTTCAAACCGGGTGCTGAACGAATATTGCGAGTTCTTTAGTGTGCCGCTATCGGTGGATATCGAGCCTTTGCCGCCTTTCAGATCACCTTGCCAGACTGCCGAAGCTTTACGCTGCATGTTCGAATCTCCTTTTTGCTTGCTTGGGGCTAGTCGTCACGCGGGTTGGATTCGCGCACCGGGGCGTGGGTTATACGTGGACGACCGGACAACCAGAGATGTTACCACCGGTGGAACACGAAGAACACGCCGGCGCAAACAAACGCGAAGCCGGCCGCATAGTTCCACCTGAAGGGCGCAACCAGATGGCGGATCGAAAACAGTATTCAATACTATTCATGAATTATGTTGAGCGGTATCCACAATTACCTGTGTTTTCGGGTGTTTGCTAAGTATTGAGGCTGAGGGATACGAGGCCCGGCGGTGTTGCCGGAACCACGGGAGACAGTTTCGATCGGTCGATCGGATTGTAGAGTGTGTCGCGTTCCACGGGGACACGTCCGGCCGCCCGGATCAGCCGCTCCAGTTCGTTGCGCGGCGTAAATTCCGACGTTTTCGCGCCCGCATCGTGATAAATCTTTTCTTCCACCACCGTGCCGTCCAGATCGTTCGCGCCAAAGCGCAGCGCAATTTGCGCGAGGCTCGGCGTCAACATGATCCAGTAAGCCTTGATGTGGTCAAAATTATCCAGCAGCAAACGGGAGATGGCCATGTTGCGCAAATCGTCGTAGCCCGTCGGCTTGGAAATGTGCGCCAGTGCGGTATTGTCCGGATGAAACGCCAGCGGGATGAAGGCCACGAATCCATGCGTTTCATCCTGCGCCTCGCGAAGCAGCACTAGATGATCCACGCGTTCTTCGACCGTTTCCACGTGTCCGTACAGCATCGTGGCGTTCGAGCGCAACCCGATCCGGTGGGCCTTCTTCGCCATGCTCAGCCACATCCGGCCGCTCACCTTGTGGTCGCAGATAATCCGCCGCACGCGCGGGTGGAAAATCTCCGCACCGCCGCCCGGGCAGGAATCCACGCCCGCTTCCTTCATTTTCAGCAATGTTTCGTCAATTGTGAGCTTGGCGATGCGCGCAAAATAGTGCACTTCCACCATGGTAAACGCTTTCAGGTGCACGTGTGGATGCCGCTGCTTCAGCCCGCGGATCAGCTCCAGAAAGTATTCGAACGGCAAGTCCGGATGCAGCCCGCCGACGATATGAATTTCCGTGGCGCCTTCCCTCACGCCTTGCGCCGCCCGCTCATACATTTCCTCCAGCGCGAAGGTGTAAGCTCCTGGTGCCCCGGGATCGCGCCCAAAGGCGCACAGCTTGCAATGCGCCACGCAAACATTGGTCGGATTGATGTGCCGGTTGACGTTGTAATACGCCACGTTTCCGTGGCGTTTCTCGCGGACGTAATTCGCGAGCCAACCAACGGCCAGCAGATCGGGGGTCTGGTACAGCCGAACGCCATCCTCAAACGACAGGCGTTCCCCGACCATCACCTTATCGACGATGGGCTTCAGCCTTGCGTCGTTAATGATCAGCTCACCCACGATACTCCTTTGATGCCGCCCGCAACACGGGCGCCAAATCCATTCACTTTTCAAAACTCGTCGAAATTTTCAAACTCGCCATAGCGCTGCCGCGGCGCCCCAGAACAGCAGGAACAACATACTAATATATCCGTTCACGGTGAAAAACGCAGCGTTCAGCTTGCTTAGATCGTTCGCTTTCACGAGCGAATGTTCGTAACCCAATAGTGCCGCCACCACCACAATCCCGGCCCACGCCGGCCACGGCAACCCAAAACTGCCCGCCAACCAGCCCAGCAGCACCACAACGCCCACATGCATCACCCGTGCGATGACCAGTGCCTTCGCAATTCCAAACTGCTTCGGCACAGAAAAAAGCCCAGCCTCTTTATCGAAGTCAACATCCTGGCACGCGTAAAGCACATCGAACCCGCCCACCCACAATGTCACTGCCGCGCAAAGAATCAGCATTCGCCAATCGAGGCTGCCGGTTATCGCAATCCACGCGGCCGCCGGCGAAATCCCCAGCGCAAATCCGAGAAAGAGGTGTGACCAGTTCGTGAATCGTTTCGTGTAGGAATAAAAGAAAAGAATCGCCATCGCCAGCGGTGCGAGCTTAAGCGCCAGCCGATTCAGTTGCGACGCCGCAACGAAAAACACGGCGACCCCCACGATCGCAAACGCCCATGCAAACGGTACCGAAAGCGCGCCCGTCGCGAGCGCCCTCATATTGGTTCGCGGATTCTCCTTGTCGAACCGCAGATCCGCAATCCTGTTGATGGTCATCGCCGCCGAGCGCGCCCCGACCATGGCCACGACAATCCACAAGATCTGCCGCAACGTCGGCCAGCCATGCGTCGTCGCACGGGCCGCCAGAAGCGCTCCGGTCAACGCGAATGGCAAAGCAAACACGGAATGCTCGAACTTGATCATTTCGAGCACCGTGCGGATTCGGCTTCTCATATTCTCCTACGCACCGGCCTTTTTTTCAGCGGCGCTGCCGCTCCAGCGATACATCTTCTCCTGAGGAAGCCCCGCTTGAGCCAGCACCCGGCACACAAATTGCGTCACGAGGTCGTCGATCGACTGGGGCTTGAAATAGAACGCCGGTACCACCGGCATGATCACCGCCCCCGCTTGCTGCGCCCGCAGCATGTTCTCCAGGTGAATGCGATTCAATGGCGTATCGCGCACACAAAGAACCAGCCTGCGTCCTTCCTTCAGCATTACGTCGGCCGCGCGGCTCACCAGATCGTCGCTCGTTCCGCCGGCGATGGCCGCAAGCGCTCCCATGGTGCACGGAATCACGATCATCGCATCCACGCTGTAACTGCCCGAAGCGATCGAAGCGCCGACATCCTTGTTCGAAATCGTTTCGGTTTTCCGTGAACCGCGGCCCAAAATCCGGCTCGGCAGCTTCTTCAAATCCCCGGATGCGATGCCCAATTCGTCCGAGAAAAGGCGCTGCCCCGTTTCCGTTACGACCAGGTGCACCCTCGAGACGCGCTGGTCTTCCTCCAGCAACGCCAGCGCCTTCTGCGCAAAAATCGCTCCGCTCGCTCCGGTCACACCAACGGTAATGATTTGTCCCTGAGTGCCTGCCATAGTTTTGTGCGGATGACTCAGTCTCGCAGCCGCTCCTTGCCAAGTCAAGCATAGGTCGGCAGCGGCAGGAATGCTAAGATTTTTGGCGGTCAAAACGAATGAATTCCGAAGAAATTCTGAAGCTGTTGGAAACGCTAAAACGAGGCAATCTCACGGCGGAAGCCGCCTTCGAACGGCTGAAGCATTTACCGTTCGAAGACATCGGTTTTGCCAAGGTCGATCACCACCGCGCTATCCGTCAAGGCTATGCCGAGGTGGTTTTCGGCAAAGGGAAAACGCCCGCGCAGGTCGCGGAAATTGTCCGCGTCATGGTTCGCCACCAGGCCTCACGCCACAATGTTTTGGTCACCCGCGCTGACGCGAAAATGTTTGCCGCGGTAAAACGCGTGAGCCGCAATGCGAAATTTCATCCTCTGTCCGGCGTTATCACCATCGAACGGTCAAAGGAAATCACAGGGAAGGGAACTATTCTGGTTGTCTCCGCCGGCACAAGCGACATTCCCGTCGCCGAAGAAGCGCTGCTCACGGCCGCCATGATGGGCAATCGCGTCGAGCATCTCTTTGACGTTGGCGTCGCCGGAATCCATCGGCTGCTCGACCATCGCTTGATGCTGACCGAAGCGCGGGTCATCGTTTGTGTCGCGGGTATGGAAGGCGCACTGCCGAGCGTTGTCGGCGGCCTTGTCAGCGTGCCCGTCATCGCGGTTCCCACCAGCACTGGCTACGGCGCAAGCTTCGACGGCGTCGCAGCCCTGCTCGGCATGCTGAACTCCTGCGCTTCCAATGTGACTGTCGTCAACATTGATAACGGTTTCGGCGCCGCCTGTGTCGCCTCCTGCATCAACCGCCTATGAGTTACACGTCGTTTTAAGGAGGACTTTCATCACGCCGGTCCGTTGGGCGTAATTGATCGCTCGGGTCGCGTCTTCGAATGAAAACGTGCGCGAGATTAGCGCCGTCGGGTCCACTTTCCCCGAACCCAGCAGCTCAATCGCTTTTCGAAACGGTCCGCAGCGCGATCCCACCACCGTGATTTCCTTCACCACAATCGGCCAGGTCTCCGCTGGCGCCGCGCCGTGAAACGTCGATTTCAGCACCAAGGTTCCGCGCGGTTCGGTAAGCTGTTGCGACAGAATCAGGCCGGTTGGCGAACCCGTGGCCTCGACTACCAGGCGATAGCTCTCTTTCGCACGCTTCTGATCGTTCGCATCACCCTTGACTTTGTGCGTACACAGCCCGGCCTCGCGCGCCAGCTGCAGCTTCGAATCGTGCTTGCCGTACAGCGTCACCCGGCAGCCTGTCGCGTGCAAAACCCTGCCGATCAGTTGCGCGAGCTTGCCGTCGCCCAACACCGCAGCGCTCGCATACTTTCGAGTGTCGACTTGTTCCAGAATCTCGCAAGCAGCAGCCAGCGGCTCTATAGACACGGCTTTCTCGTCGCTCACTTTCGTCGGAACCAAATGAAGATTCTCGAGCGGCAGCGAAAGAAATTCGGCGAATGCGCCGTCGTGCGCCACAATGCCGAGCACGCTCCGCCGTGCACAATGTATCTTCAACCCGCGCTGGCAAAAATCGCAAAGCGGTTTGTAGCCATAAGCGCTGCAGGCGACATTGATCTCGCCTGCCACGCGCTTGCCCAGCCATTTCTTCCGGGTCGCGGCGTCGACGCCCGCAACCTCCGCAACTTCCCCAACAAACTCATGTCCCGGCGTGCCACGAAAATTGTGATAACCGCGCAGAATCTCTACATCGGTGTTGCAGATTCCCGCCATTCGCACGCGAACGAGCGCCCAACCACGCCGCAATTTCGGCAGCGGCTTAGAGACCGCCTTCAGTTTGCGATCGCCTACGACAAAACTCAGCATCACTCTTACTTTTCGGATTTTTCCGGCAGCGCTCTGCGGCTCGGCGTGGCCATGCGTTCGAGCAGCTCAAACTTGGCTTCCACGCGGATCCACCGTCGGTCCATCTCCTGGCAGGTGAGGGCGAGTTCCTTTACCGCGTACGTCATCGTATTGATGCGGTTTTCGATCAACACAATCTGCCGCAATGCCTCAAAGGCATCGCGCGGCCAGCTCACTTTGCTCTCTTCATGTCTTTCATGATCCGCTCGAGGTAAGCGATGGTTTCGTCCAGTCTTTGACGCTGCGCCCGGCGGACTCATTCGCCGCTCGTGCCAGCAAGTTCAATTCGTCTTCTTCCACCGGCAGGTTCAGATAGAGGTCTGCCGCGTTGCGCACTTCCTGTGAAAACGATCGGCCGCGTTGTCTGGCACGCCGCGTCAGCCGCGCTTTCTGCTTTGCATCCAGGTGAATCAATGCGGTCGCCATAGTGCGTCCCCGGTCGCACCTATATCGCACCTATATCATAGCAGGAAAGCGATGCGCGCTCGCTACTGCAGCGCCGCGACCAGCGCTTCCTCGAGCGCACCCTGCTGCTCCGGGAAAACCGTTCGCAAGTCCACAATCAGGTTGTCTTCCTCAATTCGCGCGATCACCGGCGTTCCAACCGCGCTCGCTCGTAAGCGCGCTTCCAAATGTGCTGCGGAATAGCGCTTGCTTCGAATCCGCACAACTTTGGTCGGCAGCGATTGTGCTGGCGTTGAGCCCCCGCCCACCAGTGAAGTGCCATCTGCAATGTCACACTGCGCTTCGTGTTCCGAGACGCGGCCGCGCAGAGCTTCGACAAAGGCTTTCGTGCGCGCCAAAATCTCTTCCGGTGTCACCCGTATCATTCGCTGCGACGGAAGTTCGTTCCAATCGGCCCGCAGATACGCCCGTAGCGTCACCTCCAGCGCCGCAATCGTCAGCTTGTCTACACGCAAGGCACGAAATAGCGGGTGCCTCCTCACCTTTCCAACGAACTCCTGCTTTCCCGCGATGATTCCCGCCTGTGGCCCGCCAAGCAGCTTGTCCCCGCTGCACAATACCAGCGAGAACCCGGCTTCGACGCTGTCCCGCACCGTCGGCTCGCTTACCCCCGCGGCTGAAAGATCCACGAGGCAGCCCGAGCCGAGGTCCTCTACCACCGGGAGTTCCCGCCGCTCACCCAGCGCGATCAATTCGGCTACCCCCGGTTTTTCGGTGAAACCGCTCACGGTGAAATTCGAAGGATGGACCCGCAACAACACCCGCGTCTTTTCATTGATCGCATTTTCGTAGTCTGCAATTCGCGTCCGGTTCGTGGTTCCCACTTCCCGTAGTAGCGCCCCGCTCTGTTCCATGATTTCCGGAATGCGGAACCCGTCGCCGATCTCAATCAGTTCGCCGCGTGACACGATTACTTCTCCGCCCCGCGCCAGCGCCGCCAGCGTTACGAGAACCGCCGCCGCGCAATTATTCACGACGATCGCCGCTTCCGCCCCGGTCAGGCGTTCGAGCAAACGCCCGCAATGCACGTCGCGCTTCCCGCGCGCCCCTGCCGCCAAGTCATATTCGAGGTTGGAGTACTCTGTCGCCACCTGTCGAAATTCTTCCAACACTTGTGGCGAAAGCGGCGCCCGCCCCAGGTTCGTATGCAAGATCACTCCCGAAGCATTGATGACCGGCCTCAGCGAAGGCGCAAGCTCTTCTTCCACGGCGTCTACCGTGCGTCTCTCAATCTCTGCCGGCTCAACAGCCCTCTCATCGGCCACTCCCGCGATGATGTCTCGCCGCACCTGTGCCAACACCCCTCGCAGCGTGGCTACCGCAAACGCGCGATCCACTTCCGTGCACAGCGCCGCCAAACGCGGGCGCAACAGCAGTTCGTCGACGGAAGGCACTTTACGCAACAGGGCGGCCTGGTTCGCATTGGGCACAGGTTTTGCCGGATGAGCCATGCGTCATTTCACCATAGCGCAGAAGCCCGCCGCAATTGGCACGCTGTTCGTCCGTGCAGTTCCGTCCTCTCATGAGGTGCCCGATCGGCCGCGTTGCGCCTCCTTCCCCGTTGACGCCCGCTCCCTCCGCCCCTAGGATGATGGTTCGAGGCTAGCTTCCATGGCCACAATTGACGAGGACCTGTCACAGCTCGAGCGCGATATCCGCCAGCTCAAAATCGAATACGACATGTATTTCGGCGGCGGCCGCAAGCGCCCGCCCACCGAAGTCGAGTGGCGCATTGAGCTGCTCATCAAGCGCTATGCCGAACGCGGCGGCGAACTGAAGTTTGCTCAGCGTTTCCGCTTCAACAACCTTGCTCAGACCTACGCCAAATATAAGGATGTCTTCCGCAAACGTCTGGCTCAGCGCGAAGAAGGAAAGGTCCAGCGTCACTTCGGTGCTGCTGCCAAAGCAATCGAGGCAGAACGCGCCCGCACGCAACCGGAAATTTCTCTGAACGAAGCTGCCGCTGCTGCAGCCGCATCCGCCGTTCCTCCCGCGTCGGCCCCGGCCAACTCCGCCGGATTCCGGGGATTCCGCATGGTCTGCTCCGAGCCGGAAAAGGAACCGCAGAAGGTCGATCAGCTCTACGACGCTTTCCTGCGTGCCAAACAAGAAGCTGGCGAAGAGACCTCCAAGCTAAACCGCGCCGGCTTCAATGAATTCGTCCGTAAAACCACCAAAGACCTGCAGGCAAAGAAGAACTGCCGCGACGTTGAATATGTTGTCGAGACGGTCGACGGCCAGGTAAAGCTCAAAGCTTTGGTGAAGTCCTGACCCATCGCCGGACTTTCCCACAACCTTGTCTTTTCGAAATTCCACTCGTCCGCTTACCCGCTCGGGCGTAAAGCCCCGGTCCTTTAGGGCGGGGATATAAGCCCGTTCAGAGTGGTGTTTTCTGTTTTCGGATATAGTCCTTCAGAGTTGAAAGGTGCCCCCCGCAACTAGCAGCGAAGTAAGACGGCGACCAGAGCACGCCTTTCCAATAGCGAGCCCCCAAGTCAGGTCTCTTCTGTCGGAGCATTCTGCTGGATTGAGCGAGGTCGGAGAACAACCCTCGAAGCCTCTTGATGGCTCCATCGAATACTCGATGCCGAGACTTTGTGATGAAGACCAAGTGTACGTGCATTGCGAAGACACAAGTGTCTGCCGTGGCAAACGTCTTGATGTCTTGCCATGGACCAACTACGATACTTCCGTGCTGAGGGTGCAAGGCTACAAATTCGAAACCCTGCCGAATGGCGAACAACTTCGCAACCTGCAACGCTTTGCCGGCTCGTGCCGTTTCGTCTATAACCAAGCCTTGGCGTTGAACAAGCAACGCTACGAAAACAAAGGAAAGCGGCTCGGTTATGCGGGCATGTGCGCTTTGCTGCCAAGCTGGAAGACCGCGCACCCGTGGCTTTCGGATGCCCCGTCGCAAGCGTTGCAGCAATC
>Ga0306920_100002196_pt1 | contig 24595 bp, 25 predicted proteins | sample flu12Cox44000170_FD_204666 | JGI IMG/M metagenome (GOLD analysis project Ga0306920, IMG submission 204666) | Lab enrichment of tropical soil microbial communities from Luquillo Experimental Forest, Puerto Rico - flux4day.12C.oxic.44.000.170 (v2)... | ecosystem: Environmental > Terrestrial >...
CGGTCCCTGCGCTGCCTGGGCGAACGCGGGTTCGCCCTGCTCAACCAGCGCTGGCGCACCCTCCAGCACATCACCGCCAGCCCCAGCAAAATCGGCGGCATCGCCCGCGCGGCGCTCGTCCTGACCCATGTCGAGCACGGCTGCATCACATAAAGTCGCTGAGATCTCAGCGAGTCCGACGTCGGCGGCAAGATGGTCACGTGCCTGGCGATAGTCCAGTCGTGACGGTCTCTGACGGCCTGGTCACCCTGCGGCCTTGGTCGAGAGAAGACGCCGGGTTCCTGGCCGAAGCAAGCGCCGACCCAGCGATCCGTCGCTATAACGGTAGCCACGACCGGCTAGGACGCCCGGCCCCGCCACCCTCGACCACCGACGCAGAGGCCGTCATCGATCAATTCGCGTTGAACTGGCGTGCGTTTGCGGCGACTGGGACACCTTCTGGGGTTGCGTTCGCAATCCTGGACCAGAGGTCTGGCGAACTGGTCGGCTGCTGCGGGGTCGACGACTGGTCCACAGAGGACATAGCACAGTTCGGTTACTGGATCGCACCACATGCGAGAGGGCACGGCTATGCGACCCGAGCGGCGATCCTGCTCACGCGCTGGCTGTTCGGCCTGGGAGCAGCTCGCGTCTTCCTGACGATCGTCGCGGGTAATGAGCAGTCAGTCGCGGTGGCCCGCCGAGCGGGCTTTGTGTATGAGGGAACGATGCGCGATCACGGCGTTTGGCAGGGCCAGCGCTGTGACGTGATGTTGTTCGCTGCGCTTCCGCTTGAGTGGGCAGCCGGCCGACCGGATGAATAGACGTGACGCGCGGCAAGGGCGTTCGCCCGTTCGGCGAGCACATCGGTGACCTCGTCCCGGTCTATTTCGCTGAGATCACCTCAATGAGCATGCTTTCGGAAGCGTGCCCAATCCTCGTTAGCTGCTGGCGAGGTGTGTCACCGGATCCTGGACGTTCATTGTGCCGTCAACGCCTGGCCCCGCCGAGTGCACTGAGCTTTTCATCCTGATCCGTGGCGCCGCCCCCAGCGTGGCCGATACGGCGTGTGCGGCGGTCAATCAGGCGGAGAGGTATTCACTGTCGAAGATCCAGCCGGGGTAGCTGGTTTTGAGCAGGTCGAGGTGGCTGTCCCAGGTTTCTGGCCCGAGTGCTGCGGGCCGGGCGAAGGTAATAGTGCGGCGGGTGATGGTAAAGCCCCAACTGAAGCCCGCGACCGCCTGGACGTGGCGGGTGAGCACGGCGTCGGGTGAGACGCACAGGAAGCTGTGGGCCAGCCAGTCCATGTCGTATTTGGAATCGCGGGAGGGGGCGTCGAACAATTCGGGCCGGACGCCGAAGAACGCGTAGGGGGTGAGGACCTGCCGGTAGAGCGCGATCGGGTCCATTTCGAACCGGTCCGGATCGCTGTCGGTGGAGCGGACCATCTGCGTCCAGCCGAACATGGCCGCATACCCCTCGGCCGGGTAGGTCACCGTGGCGCGGCACACCGGGAAGCCACAGGCGGCATCGGTGGGCTGGCCACCGGTGAGCAGCAAGTAGCCGAGGGCATCGGGGTCGGTGCTGCGGGTGATCGATACTGCGATCAGCCCGCTGATGCCGTGGAGGGTGATGGGGATGCGGAGGTTGTGAGCGTCAGCGATGGAGCCCTCCCCGAGTCCGGCCGGGGTTAGGGGTGGATCTGCCCATCCTTGCATCTCGCGGACCTGCGGGACGTGGATGGCCTTCGCCAGCAGCCCAGCCTTCCACGGGCAGCAGCGGAGTTTCAGCAGGATGCGCCTGGTCCTGAGCTGGACGTTGGCGCGCTCGCCAGGGGCACGCAGCTTGGGGTGAGCGCGGTTGGCGGCCTTCCGCGAGGCCGGCTTGTCCCGGCCTGTTCGAATCCCTCCACGCCCCGGGGAGACCCGGGAGGCCCTGGCGGGGAAGGTACGGTATACCGCGATGATCATCCGGAAGGGACAGGCATGAAGCTCAGCGCACGCAACCAGATCCCGGCCCGTGTCACCAGCATCAACGCTGGTGAGGCCATCGCCAACGTCGAACTCGACGCCAACGGCGTCCGCCTGGTGGCTTCCATCACCGTCGAGGCGGTCAGCGAACTCGGCCTTACCCAGGGAAGCAGCGTCACCGCCGTGATCAAGGCATCAGACGTGATGGTGGCCACCAGCGGCTAACGTCACCAGGCACGCCGAGACCCCTGGGCGGGTGACGGGGGACCACGCGCCCAGGGGTCCTTGGCGGGCCCCCCACAGCGCCGGGTACGGGGGCACCCCAGCCGGGAGGGCCGGCCTGGCTGGGAGTCGGGGGCGATACTACGCCCTGACTGAACGTTCGTACAGGGTCTTACTAAGCCTTGAGAGTGCTGAGTTTCGCGGAGCCCTCCCAGGCCAGCCACCGCACCACCTAGCCCCCGGCCCTCCGCTCCCGCCAGACCAGCCCGCCGCCGTCTACTTACAACCAACTCTTAGCAACCTCCCAGGGCTCCCTCAGCCGCTCCTACGTAGTACCGGTAAAGGGATTCGGCACGAACGAAGGAGGCGGGCACATGGCTCTGAGACAAGCCGGACACCGCCGCAAGTGGAAGAAGTGGCTGCCCATCTGCCTGGCTATCGCCGCCGTCGTCTACCTGATCGTGTTCCTCGTGTTCTTCAGTCACGGCGGAGGCGGAGGCTACGGCTACTGAGAAGCGGCCTCGATCCATGGCACCGGGGCGGCGGCGCGAGCTCCCGCCCCGGTTATCTGCCGCGTCTGCGCGGGCCGCGCGCCGTCAGGCCCGCTGGCCTAGGGTGGAGCCATGCCGGACGATGAAGCGGACCTCAGTTCGCCCAGCGGTTCTGCTTCGCTCGACCCAGGAGTAGCTGCCCGGCGCGTACCGGAGCGGTTGGGTGAGGCCGAATGCCTGGAACTGCTTGCCACTGGCACGCTGGCGCGTCTGGTCTTCACCAGCCGGTATGGGCTCACCGCGCTGCCGGTCAATTACAAGATCGACGGCGCGTCAATTGTCCTGGGTACCTGGGACCCCGTCTTTGACGAAGACCTGCGCACCGGTATCGCGTCCGCCGACTACCAGGTCGCAGTGGAGGCCGACCAGGTTGATCCGCAAGCACGCCAGGGGTGGATCGTGCTGGCGCGGGGAGCGGCCCATCATCTGGATACCGAGGCCGAGCGCGCGCCGTTCATCGATGCCGGCCTCGATCCGTGGCTCGAAGAGGCACCCGCGCACTATATCCGGGTGACTCCCACCACGATCTTTGGCATCCGCGTCCGTGGCGGCAACGCCTGACGCCACTTCCGCGCTGTGAAGCGGCCATGTGTCTATTTGCCGGCTTCCGCCTCCACGTGCGCGATGCGGCCGGCGAGGTCGTGGGCCCTGGCGGCGCTCAGGGTCTCTCCCCCGCCGTCCCTGCGCCTCGCGTAGCAGGTGATGCTCTGCCGCGAACCGTCCCAGGCCCGGATCAGCCCGACCCGCCTGTCCGGCCATTGTCGCTCGGTTTGGGCCGATCAGCGGAACGTGTTTCGCCCGGGGAACGTGTCAAAAGCCGAGGCCGTGACGTGCAGCGCGGATCATATGGCGAGCATCTCGTGCACGATCTCGCGGACTTTCAGGGCGGCCACGTCGGCACTGACGTTCACCTCGGCACCCGGACCGTCGGTGTCCAGCACCTGCTGGGCTGCCCGCATCGCGGCGAGCACCCGGCCGTAGTACTGGCTGAACATCGCGGCGAGCCGGCCGGTAGCGGCGGCGTCGGTGACCGCGAAGTCCCGGCTCACCCGCCACAGCACGGTGCTCGAGGCCGGGGTGACCGGCGTGATGAGGTGGGTGAACCGGAGCCGGAACCACTCCCCCACCGGGGACCTCACGTCCCAGTAGTCCACCCATACCGCGGGCGATAGGAAGAAGCCTTCCTGCACGTGGGCGAGCGGTTCGCCAGCCGGCCGGCCGAGCATCTCCGCCTGCCAGGACGGCAGCGGTGCCGGCGGGTACTCCCGGCGCAGCGCCACGGTGGTCTCACTCACCGTCACCAGCAGTGGCGGCGGCTGGGTGCCCAGGACGGCCGGGGCCAGGTCGGGGGCAACGAACGGCACCTGGGTGACGTCGGCGAAGTTCTCGTGCAGCAGCAGGAATCCCGCGTCGACGTGCTCGTCCCCGCCGACGGTTGCCCAGCCCCGGCCGGTGAGCCAGGGCAGGTCCGGGATCCGGTGCAGTCCCGCCCGGCCGGGCTCCCCCAGCCAGATCCAGATCAGGCCATCGGACTCCCGGGCCGCGAACGCGGGCACCGTGGCGCCGAACGGCACCCGGGGCTGGGTCGGCACCCGCACGCACGTTCCGGCCGCGTCGTAGCTGAACCCGCACAGGCCGCACGTGATCAGGTCGCCATCCAGCCGGCCAGCGCTGAGCGGGAACGCCCGGTGGGCGCACCGGTCCTCCAGTGCCGCGAGCGTGCCATCAGACCTGCGGAACAGCACCACCGGGCGGCCCACGGCGCGCACTGGCACCGGTCCCGGGCTGACGGACGCCGCTGGCGCCACGGCATACCAGCTGTTGACCGGCATCGCGGCGGACACACCGCGGCTGGAGCGGGCGGACGTCATGGCCAGGATCCTCCTCACAAGTCCAGGGTGAGCCGGCCGGAGCGGCAGCGGGACACGCAGATCATCATCGTCTCGTTCGCCGCCTGCTCGTCAGGGCTGAGCACGGAATCCCGGTGATCCACCTCGCCTTCGAGCACCACCTGCTCGCAGGTGCCGCAGATGCCCTCGTGGCAGGAACCCAGCACGCTGACGCCCGCCTCCTGCACGACGTCGAATACCGAGCGGCCTGCCGGGACGGTGATGGTGATGCCGGTCCTGGCCAGGACCAGCTCGAACTCCTGGCCACTCGCCGGGGCCTGGCCCGGCCGGGCGGCAAACCGTTCCAGGTGCAGGGCACCGGGCGGCCAGGCGGCGCAGCGCTGTTCGGCATCGGCCAGCAGGCGTTCCGGCCCGCAGCAGTAGACCAGCGTGCCCGCCACCGGCGTGCCCAGCACGCTGGCCAAATCCAGGCGTCCCCGCTCATCCGTCGGGACCAGGTGTACGCGGTCGCCGTAGCGTGCCAGCTCGCCGGTGAAGCCCATGGTGGCGCGCGACCGGCCGCAGTACCACAGTTCCCAGTCCGCCCCGGCGGCCTCCGCCTCCGCCAGCATCGGCAGCATCGGGGTGATGCCGATGCCGCCCGCGATGAACAGATACGCCGGGGAGCCCGCCAGCGGGAAATGGTTGCGCGGGCCGCGGACCCGGACGGTGGCACCGACGGTCAGCCGGTCGTGGATGAACGCGGAGCCGCCCCGGCCGTCGTGCTCGCGGAGCACCCCGATCCGGATGCAGTGGCTGTCGGACGGGCTGGAGCAGAGCGAGTACTGGCGGATCAGCTCCGGCGTGAGCAGCAGATCCACGTGCGCGCCGGGGGTCCAGGCTGGCAGCGTGCCGTCGGCAGGATCGCGCAGCGTGATGGCGATCACGTCCTGCGCGACGTGCTCGACCTCGGTGACGACCAGGTCCCCCTCGTGCTCGCGGACCGTGGTCTGGGCCAGGGTCATCGGCTGGCCTAGCCCCGGGCGGTGATACGAACTGGGAAGCGCTTGATGCCGTTCACGAAGTTGCTGCGCACCCGGACGATATCCCCGGCCTGCTCGATCGAGGCGAGGCGGGGCAGCAGCGTCTCGAACATGATCCGCACCTCCATCCGGGCCAGGTTCGACCCCAGGCAGGAGTGCGGCCCCTTCCCGAACGACATGTGGTCGTTCGGGAACCGGGTCAGATCAAGGCGGTACGGGTCGGCGAACACGCTAGCGTCCCGGTTGCCGGAGGCGAACCAGATGACGACCTTGTCGCCCGCCTTGATCTGCTGGCCGTGCAGTTCCACATCGCGGGTTGCGGTCCGCCGGAAGTGGTAGACCGGGGAGGCCCAGCGGAGCAGCTCCTCGACCGCGACCTGCGATTTATCCGGGTTGTCGCGCAGGTAGGCAAGCTGGCCGGGGCTGTCGATCAGGGCCTTCATCGAATGGCTGATCGCCTGCCGGGTGGTCTCGTTGCCAGCCACGACCAGCAGCAGGAAGTAGTTGTCGAAGTCGGTGCTGGTGAGCGGGATACCGTCCGCCGGAACCCGGTTGATCAGCTTGCTGACCAGGTCATCGCCGTCGCCGCCGCGCCGCTCGGCCGCCAGCTTGCGGCCGTATTCGAAGATCTCCTGTGAGGCCGGTGAGCGGAACGGGAGATGCTTGTACTGCTCCGCCTCCGGGCTGTCGGCCAGGACCCGCGCGTACTCGGGATCGGTCGCGCCGACGATCTCGTTGCCCCAGGAGATCAGCTGCGGGATCTTCTCGTCCGGCACCGCGAGCAGCCGGGCCAGCACGTTGATCGGGAAATCCATGGCGATCGACTGGACGAAATCGAGTTCGATGGTGCCGCCGCGCAGGGCGGTGTCAACGGTCACCCGGGCCAGGTCGCGCAGGAAATCCTCGTAGCGGCGGAGCGGGGCAACGCTGAAGTCACGCAGCAGCAGCTTGCGCAGCGCCAGGTGACGCGGGCCGTCGGTCTCCAGCATTGACCGGCGCAGATCCTGGTACTCCTCCGGTGGCTCCTCCAGGTTCGTGAATTTGGTGGAGGTGAAGGTCGCCGGGTCCTTGTCGATCCGCTCGATGTCCTCGAACCGGGTGATCGCCCAGAAACCCTTGTTCCCGCCCGCTTCCTCAGTCCAGTGCACCGGGTCCTGGTCGCGCAGCGTGTCGAACATTCCCCATGCCTCGTTGCGCTCGAAAACGTCCAGGTCAGCCAGGTTCACATCGGGCAGCGGGACAGGATTCGGCTTCATGAGCGCTCCTTGCACGGCGGTTGGCACTGATCGTTTGGGGCCAAACGACAGGCTAGGACCGGCGCGGCGGGGCCGTCAAGGGGACGCCGCCTGCCCACCCGGCGCTGGCCGGTCAGTGCGGCCCGCCGCCAGCCTCAGCGGCGCCTGGCGCCACTGCGCATGGCAGCGGCACGGCCTCCTCTGCCCGGTACCTGTGAATCCAGCCAATCCGCTCCGGCAGCGACGGCCAGCTTGCGTCCCGCCGGACGGCTGCGTCGCCGCGGAATTTGAAAGACCGGCCAGCGGCCCGGGAATACGCCTGGACCAGCGAGGCCCGGCGCCGCCGGAGATGTTCGAAGGCGGCAAACACCGCACCGTAGTCGGCCAGCCCGCTCCTGGCCAGCAGTGCCCCCAGGGTGTAGGCATCTTCTATGGCCATGGCCGCGCCCTGCCCCTGGTGCGGGAGGGGCGCGTGTGCGGCGTCACCAAGGAGCACCACCCGGCCGCGGCTCCAGCGAGGCAGGCGGGGCAGTTCGGCCAGGGCCCAGAAATTCATGTCCCCCTCGATGTTGCGCACGAGATCGAGAATGCGGCGATCCCAGGAGTAACCCGCGAAGATGCGGAGCGCCTGGTCCACCTCGGCCGGTGCGCGAAGTGACGACGTGGTCCACTCGGGAAGTCGGTCCGGCTGGTACACGGCAAGCAGATTCAGCAGCGTGCCCCCATCGAGCCCGTAGCAGACCAGATGCGTTCCGGGCCCGCACCAGATGTGGAGCGAGGCGGGATCCGGCAGATCCTGTGCCTTGGCGACCGGAATGACGCCGCGGAAACCGATTTCCCCGGACAGGGCTGGCAGGACGTCGCCGCAGACGTACCGGCGCGTGACGGAATGAACTCCGTCAACACCGGCCACCATGCCAGCGACCACATCATCGCCGTTCCCGAACTGCAGGCGCACGCCACCGGGCTCGTCGGACAGGCTGACCAGCCGATGATTCAGCCGGATACATGCCGACGGCACCGCGGCGGCAAGCAGGCGCTGCAGAGTCGCGCGATGGAGCAGGAGCTCTGGCGCACCCACCTCCTGCCGGTACCACTCGCCCATGGGATAAGACCAGAGGAGCGCCCCATCCCGCCAGCGGCGGAACTCCAGCGATGGCGGCATATTCGCGACCGGCGCCAGATCGATGCCAAGCCGCTGCAGCAGCCGGGTGGCATTACCGCCGATGGCTATCCCGGCACCGATCTCCCTGAGTTCGGTGTCCTGCTCGAAAATCTGCACCGAGACCGACTGCTGCCGCAGGCTCGCCGCAAGCGTGAGGCCGCCGATGCCCCCGCCGACGACGGCAACATCACACGTGTGGACCATATCCACCCACCTCGATATAGATCCGTCACCGGCGGCCCGGGGCCACGCCGCCCAATCGTATGCCGGCCGCGGCCGGGTACCCCGAGCCCGGCGGCTGGCCGGGTCTGGGCAGCCGGCCGGACCTTCCCCCGGCACAGCCGCCCTCACCGGGTGATGACCGCAGGCCGGGGCCTGAGCAGACTTCCCAGTGTGCGGGGTGCGGGTGACATGCTGCCTGCGCCCGCCGAGGAAGGGGCGGGCGTGTGATCCTGGCCGTGGTGTTCGCGCTGGCCGCCGCGTTCTGCAGTGCGGCCAATCTGCTGACCCAGCATGCGGCGAGCATCAGCGCCCCGAAACGGGAGAAGGGCTGGCGGCTGCCGCTCTACCTGATCCGGCAGCCGCTGTGGCTGCTCGGGTGGGCCGCCGCCGCGGGCACGTTCGCCTTCCAGGCCCTGGCCCTGCACGTCGGCCTGATGTCGGTGGTGCAGCCGGTGCTGGTCACCGAGCTGGTGTTCGTGCTGGTGCTGCGCCGGGTGTGGATCCACCAGGACGTTGCCGCTGCCGCCTGGGCGTCGGTGCTGGTCGTCTGCCTGTCGCTGGCGGTGTTCCTCATCGCGGCCGAGCCCTCCGGCGGCCAGCCCAGCCCGCAGACCAAGCAGTGGCTGTCCGCCGGGCTGGTGTTCGGCGGGGCAATCGCCGTGCTGGCGGTACTGGGCCGGGCGGGCCCGCCGCGGCGCCGGGCCGCTGTCTTTGCCGCCGCCGCGGGGCTCAGCTGGGCGCTGGAGGCGACGTTCCTGAAGGCGGCGACCGACACCCTCACCGCGTTCGGCATCGCCGGCATGCTCATCCGCTGGCCGCTGTACGCGCTGATCGTCGCGGGGGTAGGTGGCACGCTGCTTGAGCAGGCCGCCCTGCACGTCGGGCCGCTGAGCGTGTCCCAGCCGATCCTGGTCATCACCAACCCCTTCGCCAGCATCATCCTGAGCGTCTGGCTGTTCGGCGAGCGGTTCACCAACAGCCCGGCGAAGATCACCGTCGCCGTCGTGTCCTTCGCCGTGATGGCCGCCGGGGTCACCATGCTCACCCGGACAGCGCCACAGGACCTCACGCCGTCCGGTCCCGCCCCGGGGTGACGGAGCCTGTGCTGGTCGCCTGGATCACTCGCCGCGGAAGCGGGGCTGGCGCTTGCCGGCGAAAGCCCTGATTCCTTCCGCGAAGTCACCCGAGCCGACCATCTCCTGCTGGATCTGGGCCTCCAGTTCGAGCTGCTCGTCCATCCGCTGGTAGACCCAGCTGTTGAGCTGCCGCTTTGTCCCCGCATAGGACCGGGTGGGGCCGTCAGCAAGCCGGACCAGGAGCTCCCCGGTGCGGTCGCCGAACTCACCGTCCGGCCAGACCCGGTTGATCAGCCCCCACTCCACGGCCTGTCGGGCCCCGATCCGCTCCCCCAGCATCGCCATTTCGGCTGCCCGCGCGAACCCCACCCGGGCGGGCACCAGCAGTGACGACCCACCGTCCGGCACCAGGCCAATGTTGACGAACGCGAGCAGGAAGTAGGCCGACTCAGCGGCGACAACCAGGTCGCAGGCGAGCGCGAGAGACAACCCGATCCCGGCCGCGGCACCGTTCACCGCGGCCACGACCGGCTTGGGCATCTCCCGGACCGCCCGGATGATCGGGTGATAGCGCTCAGTCAGGGTCCGGTACACCTCGGTGGGGCCCCGGCTTGCAACTGGCCCCTTCTTGAGATCCGCGCCACTGGAGAACGCGCGCCCCGCGCCGGTCACCAGCACCGCACGGACGGTGGCGTCCTCCCCGACCGCGGTGAGTGCGGCCAGCAGGTCCAGTCCCAGCTGCCGGTCCCAGGCATTCATCCGCTCGGGCCGGTTGAGTTCCAGCTTCACGGCCGCGGCCCGCCGGTGCAGGTTGACCGTGTCATACCGGTGCGCAAGCTCGAAATCAGGCACAGCCGCGATGTTAACCCCCTCCCCTGATCCGGTTTTCCGGCCCCGTGCACCTGCCGGTCGCGGCCGCTGCCTGCTGGCCGTGGTTCCTTGCGTCCTGGTCAGGAACTATCCGCGCCGAGCGCCGTGGTGATCTCCTGGATCGCCGCTGACTCCGCTGGGCTCACCTGCTGGCCGCCCTCCTTGTGGGCGGCCGCGACCTTACTGGCGAGGGTGAGCACGAAGTGCCGGTAGTCATCGCGTTCCGCCGGGGTCGCCTTGCTTTCCAGCAGCGCCACCGCGTTGCGCAGGTGCCCGAGTCCCTGATCCTTGAGTTCCTCGGCAGAGTGGTACCGGGCGTGATCCACCTGGGGTTTCGCCGCCACGATCTCATCCAGGAGCTCGCTCTCGCCGTGCTGGCTGCGTGCCTCCGCATAAGCCTTCGACATGGCGATCGTTTCGCGGAACATCCCCCCGTGTGCCGCGGTGATCACGATCATGCCGGCGGTCGGCGGGCCCTCCAGCACAACTTTCCATTCCTCGGGGGTAAACGCGTCCTTTGAAGTCATCTCACGCTCCGCATTCAGCTGGCAGAAACCGGGCCCACTGCTAGCCGACCACGCCGGGGGCCGGCTGCTGCTCACCCCCGGGGGGTGAGCCGTCAGCGTGCCTTAGCAAGGAAAGCAGCCGTCTCCACCACGACGCGCGTCACCCGCCCGGCACCGACCAGGCCGGCCGGGTCGTGCACCGACACCGAGAACTCCAGGCGGTTGCCACTGACCCGTTCGAGCACGGCCTCGGCGGTCACCTGCGATCCGACGCGTGAGGCACGGACATGATCGAACTCGATGCGGATCCCGGCCGATGTGTGGCCGGCCGCCAGCGAGCCAGCCACGGCGAGGCACGTCGCCTCCTCACACAGGGCGATCAGCCGTGGCGTGCCCAGCACATCAAGTGCGCCCGAGCGCAGCGTGCGAGCGGTGTCGGCGGCGCTCACGACCAGCGCGGCGCGGCCAGTCATCCCGGTCTGCGGGGCCATTCCGCTACCTTATGAGCCCGCGGGGCGGGAACGCGCTACCCGGTGGCGTGCTCGATGTCCACCCGCGGCAGGTCCCGCACCTGCTGCCTGGTCATGCTGAGCCGCAGACCGTCATCGAACCCGGTCACGTTGCCAAACGGGATCGCGACCTCTTTACGGGCCCAGGCCGGCCCCTCCCGGACCAGCACATGCGTCACCTGGCGGCTGTCCGGGTCGATCCGCAGCCCATGAACCTGCCCGATGTCGCCATCGGTGGCGTGCACATGGTCGCCGCGGTGCTCTTCCACCTCCCCCGGCGGGACGATGTCGATGGTCTCCTGATCCGGGATCCGGGGAATCGAGTCGCCCGCCACGGTGGGCCCGCCCGCGTCGCGCCAGCCGGGGGGAAGCAACTGGACCGGGCCGGGGTAGCCAGGCACGAAGTCCGCGAGTGTCTCCTCCGCGGCGGCAAGGCCCTTGAACTCCGTCTCCGTGCAGCGCAGCTCGAGCAGGCCGGGCCGCACGTCAGCAAGATCGAGTGGCACGAGCCGGGCAAGCCCACTCCGGCCCTTCGGCTCGACCACGACATGGGTCACCGTGCCGGCGGCGGGGTCGATGACCACCCCCCTGACCTCGCCGCGGTAACCATCGCTGCAAGCAGCGTCAATTCCGATCACCAGCGTAAGCAACAGCCAGCCTCCTCTCCGGGAACCGCAGCGGCTGCGAGCCTCCAGGCTAGCCACTGGGCGGGGGCCTCGCCGCCGGGCCGGAAGCCGCGACCGGCGGCCGCCATTGCTGCCGGTCAGCTACCAGCGGGCTGAGCGGTACGCAATCGTGGCTGCCCGTATTACCGCGTCACCCATTGAAGACGATGTTGATAACCGGGTGGAGCTCGATAGCATTCGGGGCGACGCCCATCTGGCCATGATTGAAGTCAAAGTAGCCGATGCCGGTCACGGTAACTGGCACGGACATCTGCTCGAACTGCGGCCCCCCGCCTGGTTCCATGGCAGCGGGGGCGCTTGCGGCGCTCACGTCCTCGGTGATCTGGAAGTGATTATCGAATGCCGTGCGGGCATTAGCTATCTGCCCGGCAAAATGGCTAGGTGAGGTAATGTCGCCGGGGTTCGGGATTTCGGCGATCATCGTGCTGCCCGAGTCGTCTGCGATGACCAGGTGATAGTCACCGTCTGCCTCGCGCCGGTACGCCTGCAGTGTGGCAGTCAGCTGCCACACTGTCTTCTCCGCCCCCTCCGACCGCCCGTCCGGCGGGAGCTGAGGGGGCACGGCGAGGGCGCGGAGCTGGGCAATGGTGGCCGGCGTCGGGGCTTGGCCCGTCAGCGCCTGCGCGTCGGCGTCGGCGGCTGTCTTGACCGCCCAGCGTTCATGTACTGCCGCCGGCAGTATCGCCGGGTCCACGGCGGCAGCCGACTTAGCGACGAGGTACTGCCGGATGTTCGACTCGGGGTGATACCTTTCCGGATCTTCCGCGGCGGCGTGGCCTGGCATGATCATGTGCCCAACTTTCTGCGAAACGGCCCGGTCAATGTCACCGGGCCAGCGGTCCGGGCTTCTCCAGCGGTGAGCTAGCCCGCCAGCGCGACCAGCTGGCGGTGAGTCCTGCGCGCGAGGGCTGCGCACGTGACACTGGTGATGAGCAGAACCGCGACCAAGCCGAATTCGGCACTTCCGCTGTGGTGATCGGGGCTCCATCCGGTGAGCGCTTCTATCCAGTCACGCCAGACGATGGTGCTAACGCCGAGGATGCCAGTCAGGACACCCAGCGAGACCTCGATCCGGAACAGCCACTGCTTGTAACCCCCCATATGCCCTCCCCATTCGTCCACTGGTCCCGATCTTGGCGACCAGCGTGCAGCCCCGCAGTTCTGCTGTCAAGACCATCCACACCCGGGAGCGCCGCCAGCCACCTCGACACGGTTGGCCACCTCGCGGCCAGGCTGCGGACGGCAACGGATCACGTCCGCTGAACCCACGGCGGGTGGCAGGGCAGACACTTAGGTCGTGCGGATCACCATCTGGGTCCGGCCTGGTTCCACCCGGCCTGGCGTCGGCGGCGGGCACGACGGCGCATTGGTCGTGCGGGTCAGCGCACCGGCCGTGGACGGCCGGGCGACGGCTGCTGCCCTGGCCGCGGTCGCCGCCGCGTTCGGGGTCCGCCGCCAGGCGGTGACGCTGGTGGCCGGGGGGTCAAGCCGGGCGAAGATAGTGGACGTGCCGGGAGCCGATCCCGCTGTGCTCACCCGGCTGCTGGCACGGCCTCCCCGAGGGCAGCCTCCACCCGGTGCGCGGTAGCGAGCTGATGTGCGTTCTCCCCGCAATTGGCCGAACGCCGTCACTTGTACGCTGCGAGCGGGCGGGCGGAAGTTCGCGGAGATCATCCCGCCGCTGGCCGACTCGGTGGAAGGGATAGGACGCTCATGCGAGCTGTGGTGCAGCGGGTAAGCGAGGCCAGCGTGGCCGTGGACGGGCAGGTGGTGGCCGCTATTGACGAGCCGGGCCTGCTCGTCCTGGTTGGCGTCACCCATCAGGACACCCCAGCCACGGCCGCCAAGCTGGCCGCCAAGCTGTGGGGACTGCGCATCCTGGAGGGTGAGAAGTCCTGCTCGGACGTGGCAGCCCCGCTGCTGGTCGTCAGCCAGTTCACCCTCTACGCCGACACCCGGAAGGGCCGCCGCCCGACCTGGCAGGCCGCTGCCCCCGGCCCAGTGGCCGAACCGATGGTCGACGCCGTCGCCGCCGCCCTCCGGGCGCTCGGTGCCCGCGTGGAAACCGGCGTCTTTGGCGCCGACATGAAGGTCAGCCTGATCAACGACGGCCCGGTCACCATCATCATTGACGTTTGAGGCCCGCGGCCCAGCCGCCATGCGGCAGGCGGCGGCTCGCCGCAGATCACCCCGGGCCGGGCTGCCCAGCCACGGTGCGCCCCGGCTGACCGGCGGCGGCCGGCAGCACGACGCGCGGATGACCGGCCGGTGCGTAGAGGGCGGCCACGTCGGCTGCCCGGCGGTCGAGGCAGGCACGCTGGTTGAGGTAGCCCTTGTCGGTGATCTCACCCGCGTCGAGCTGAGGCGGGTCACTCAGCAGCATCAGCCGGGCAACCCGCCGGGATGACCCGGCCCCCTGGTTGAGCGCGGCCAGGCACCCGGCCAGGTAGGCGCGCACCCGCGGATCGCCGGCCAGGCCCGGTCGGCTGCCATCGGCCGGGATCTGGCCGCCGGCCAGCTGACCGGCGGTCAGCGGATTCAGCCAGGCCATGGCCGACACATACTCGCGGTCGTGCCCGGCGATAACGCAGTCCTGCAGGATCCCCCCGCACGCCGCGAGCAGTGCCGACTTGACCGCCGCCACATTGACCCAGGTCCCGGTGCCGAGTTTGAAATCCTCGGCCATGCGGCCGGTGAAACGCAGCCCCCGCTCCGGCAGCGACGGATCAATCAGCTCGGCGGCGTCCCCCGTGCGGTAGAAGCCCTCCTCGTCGAAGGCGGCCCGGGTAAGTTCGGGCCGGGCGTAATAGCCGGGGGTCACATTCGGCCCGCGGACCCTGATCTCCTGCTTGGCTCCCACGGGTACCAGCTTGATCTCCACCCCCGGCAGCGGGACTCCGATGCAGTCGGAGCGCCCGGACGGGAAGTGGGCGGAGGTCGCCGCAGGCGCGGTCTCGGTCGCTCCCCAGGATGTGGTCACCGCCACCGGGTGGCCCGCGGTGGCGCCGGCCAGTTCCAGCAAACCGTCCCAGACCTGCTGGGGCAGCGCCGCCGCGGCGTAGAACACCACCCGCAGCTCGCGGAAGAACTTCCTGGCCAGGGCTGGGTCTGACGTCAGCAGCGGCAGCAGCAGTGAATACCCGACGGGTACGTTGAAAAAAACCGTCGGGGCAACGTCATCAAGGTTGCGCAACGTCCGGTTGATCAGGCCAGGCGCGGGGCGCCCATCGTCGATGTACAGGCTGCCGCCGTTGTAGAGCACCATCCCCACGTTGTGGCTGCCGCCGAAGGTGTGGCTCCACGGCAGCCAGTCCAGCAGCACCGGCGGCTGGTCGGCCAGGAACGGCCAGACCTGCCGCATCGCCTGCTGGTTCGCGCACAGCATCCGCTGGGTGGTGATGACCGCCTTGGGCTCGCCGGTTGACCCCGAGGTGAACAGCAGCTTGGCGACCGTGTCAGGGCCGGTGCCGGCCCCGGCCGGCGCCCCGGGCCGGCCCGCCGCCAGGTCGCGCCACGCCAGGGTGCCCGGCCCACCGGTGGCCGTGACCAGCGCGGGGTCGCCTGCAGGCGCCAGCGCCTGGCACGCGTCCCGGACAGCGGCGAGCGCCGGGCCGAACGCTTGCGCGTCGTCGGCGAACACCACCGCCGGCCCGGTCAGCGCCGCAATCTTGCGCAGCTTCTCGTGATCGCTGCTCTGCAGCGAATACGCCACGCTCACAGGCACGGCCGGGCGGCCGGCCGCGAAAGCCGCCAGCGTCAGCAGCAGGTGCTCAATGGAATTGCCCGACAAGATCATGACCGGGCGGCCCGGCGCGCCGCGGCCGTCCAGGTTCTGCGCCAGGGCCTGCACCTGGGCGGCAGCCTGCCCCCATGACACCGAGCGCCAGCTGTCACCATCGCGCTGCGCGACCAGGGTCCGCTCCGGGTGCTCGCGCGCCCGCCGGGCAAAGACCTCCATCATGCTGCCCGGGCAGGGCCCCAGCGGCTGGCGGCTGCGCAGCACCACCGACCCATCGGAGCGCTCATCCCGGCCCACCTCCGCAGCGGCGAACAGTCCCGGGCTCGCTGCCTGTCCCATCCGGACTCCCATCGAAGGATCTGGTGCCCCCGGCCCGGTCACTGGGTGGTGGTGTGCTCAGGCCGGATCGCCACCGCGATCCGGTCCGCAGCATCGGGTGGCGGCCCCTGCCGCTGGCCATAGCGTGCGGCCAGGCGAACGAACTCGGCTCCTTGCGGATCAGGGACGATCCGCTCGACCCGGCCCCGGATCTCCAGGTAGCGGGACGGGCGGCCGGGATCGGCGACCGACAGCGCCACGGCGGGCTGGGCTTGCCAGTTGCGGTGCTTCTGCCGCCGGGTGGTCGTGGTCAGCCACAGGTACTGGCCGTCGAACCGGAACCAGGTGGGATTCACCTGCGGGGTGCCGTCCGGCCGGACCGTGGCCAGATGCGCATACAGCGGCCGCTCCAGCAGGTCAGCCAGCGACTCAGGGATGACCCGAGCCGGCTCTGGCGGATCGGTTGCCATCGTCTATCGCCTCCACCCGGCCGCCGGCACCGGTGCTGCACCGCTGCCGCTAGCCTCATCATGCTCCGGCCAGCCGGGCCCGCGGCAAGCACCGGCATGACACGTGCCGCCGCCAGCGGTGCCTTAGCACCTGCCCGCCAGCTAAGCGGCTGTGCGGGCGCGGCGCCGGGCCCGCGGGTCATGATGGGGCCATGGTGACCGGCGCTCTCCTTCCCGGCGGCCTGGCAACCCCGGCCACCGTGGTGTTCGTGGACCGGCTGGAGCGCAACCTGGCCGGCATGGCGGCATTCGTGGCAGATGCGGGGATCGCGCTGCGGCCGCACGCCAAGACGCACAAGTGCCGGCAGATCGCACGCCGGCAGATGTCCTTGGGGGCCCGGGGCCTGACGGTCGCCACCGTCGGTGAGGCGGAGGCCATGATCGGCCCTGGGGAGGCTGGGCATGCCGGGTCCGGGGTGGAGGACGTCTTCATCGCCTACCCCCTGTGGCCAGCCGGAGATCTGGTCGGTCGGCTGGCTGACCTGGCCGACCAGGTCCAGGTCACGGTGGGCAGCGACTCCGCGGCGGCAGCCGGACGGCTGGCGGCGCTGGCCGGGCGGGTGCGGGTCATGGTCGAGGTGGACTGCGGCCTGGCCCGCAGTGGCGTGACGCCGGCCGATGCCGCCGGTGTGGCCCGGGCGGCGCAGCGGGCTGGCCTGGAGGTGAGCGGGGTGTTCACCTTCCCCGGCCACAGCTACCATCCGGGCGCCGCGGCACAAGCGGCAGCTGATGAGGCCGCCGCCCTTGCCGAGGCCGCCGCCGGGCTGGCCGCCGCGGGCTTCGGGGAGGTGGAGCGGAGCGGCGGCTCGACCCCCAGCGCCCGGCTGGCCCAGCGCGGCGTGCTCAGCGAACTGCGGCCGGGGGTGTATGCGCTGAACGACGCTCAGCAGGTCGAGCTGGGGGTCGCCACGATGGAGGAGGTGGCGCTGATGGTGGCGGCCACCGTGGTCAGCCGCCCGGCACCAGGGCGGATCGTGCTGGACGCCGGGTCCAAGGTGCTCGGGCCAGACCGTCCCGCCTGGGCCAGCGGCCATGGCCGGCTCGCGGACTGGCCAGCCGCCCGGATCACCGGGCTGTGGGAGCACCATGCCGTCGTCGCCGTGGACGGGGACTCCCCGCGGCTTGGCGAGGTGGTCTCGGTGGTGCCCAACCACGTCTGCACTGCCGTCAATCTGGTACCCGAGCTGCTGGTGGCCGATCAGGGCCAGGTTGCCGACCGCTGGCCGGTCGCCGCCCGGGCCGCCAACCGCTGACCAGCTGGCCCGCCGCGGCGACAGGCCCGGGGCGGCGGCCCGCCGGCTGCCCGGATCCGGAATCCGGCTGCGCGGCGTCCACCGGGCGGCGGGCCCGTGGTCCCCGTTCGGCGCGGTGGAACACGATCCACAGCAGGCCGAGCGTGGCGGCGAAGGCCGGCAGCCAGCAGAGCCGCTCGCCGACCCACGCGACGCTGGTGGGTGACGTGTGCAGGCCCGGCAGCCGCCCGGCCGCGAGGGCAGCCGTCGTGACCGCGAGGAATGCCGTCTGGTGCCAGAGAAACAGCGTCATCGCCGACAAGTTGGCGGCCGCGACCGCCAGCCACGCGAGTGGGCGGCGCATCCACCGGGCCAGCTGGTGCCGCAGCAGCACCGCCAGGCCAACCTGAGCGATACCGAAGGTCACCACGGCCAGGGTGGGCGGGTTCAGGTTCGAGATCCGGGCGCCGTTCACGCCGACCATGCTGGCGGGATAGCCCGCCCAGACCACCAGGGCCACGGTGGCGGTGACCCCGCCGGCCAGCATCAGGGCCGGGCCCCAGCGGCTTTGGAGAGCGCCTCGCGCCCAGGCGATGCCGAGCAGGTAGGGGACCATCCAGCCGGCCACGACATTGATCCAGCCAACCCAGGCCGGGCCACCCAGACCGAACCGCACCGCATCGTCGGCGGCGACGATGAGGAAGGGGACCAGTGCGGCGCAGGCACCGAAACGGCGCACGAGTGCCACGGCCGCCGGGGTCAGCGCGGTCAGCACGGCGAAGACACCGAGGAACCACAGCGGATCCAGTACCAGCATGAGCACGGTATGCAGGGTCGGCGCGGGAATTCCCGCCGCGTACAGGCCAGCGGTGAGCAGCGCCCAGACAGCGGCGAATACCACCACCGGGCGGAACAGCCGGGCCATGCGGCGGCGCAGCCACGTGCGGTAGTCGCCGGCCAGGCTGCGGGCCGCGGCATACCCGCCGACCAGGAAGAAGACCGCCAGTGTCTGGAAGATCCAGGACAGCGGTGTGAGGGCCGGCAAGGTGGCCAGCGGGCTCGCGTCATGCAGGACCGGGCCGGCCCGGCCGCTGGTCACTACCAGCGCGGTGACCAGCCAGTGGCCGATGATCACCCCGGCGATGGCCAGCGCGCGCAGCGCGTCCACGGCACGGTCCCGGTGCGGCGGTGTTGCGGCGTCGATCCGGGCCGCATGGTCCCGGAGCCTGGCCGCGGCGCGGCGGATCATCGCGTGACCTGCCCGGGCTCGCCGAGGGCGATGTAAGCGAGGTTGCGCAGGGCGATGCTGCCTGGCCGGAGGTAACCGCTGTGTCCGCCCGGGCCGCAGCCGAACAGCCGGGCGCCAAATGCCGGGGCGGTCGGGTCCTGGCCGAACCCGAGGCCGAGGAACTGGATGTGCGGCACGTAGCCGATCCAGTCACTGGCTCCCCGGCCCGCCCACACCCGCGCGGGGGTGTGCAGCGCCCGCACGGAGGAGGCGTCCATCCCCGGGCTGCCAAACACCGCGATATCGGTGACCGGCAGGTGGGGCGCGGCCAGGCCACACACCACCGACCCGTAGCTGTGGCACAGCAGTGCCACCTGGTGCCCGTTCCTCGCCAGGTCATCCACCAGCAGCCGCAGGGCACTGGCGCCCTGGCCAGCGTCGCCCGAGGTCATGACGGCCGGGCTGAGGGTATGTGGCGTCTGGTAGCCGAGCCAGGCGATGACCGCCAGCCGGGCCCCCGGATCCAGCCGGCGCGCCTGTGCCGCGAGGATCTGTGCCCCGCCGCCAGGTGACGCCGTGCCCCGAGTGTCGAACGTTGCCAGGGTGGTGTCGGAGCCCGGCACGAGAATGGCCACCCGCCTGGCCAGGGCCAGGTCGCCGATCACCTCCACCGCCAGGCCCTGGCCCTGCGGGTTGAAATCGAGGAAATGCCGGCCACGCATGGCGTCCAGTGAGTGGGCGAGCCCAGCGCTGCCGGCCCGGCTGGCGGCGCGTGCCGCCTGCGCGACCATACGGGCGTCGGCGGCATAGCGCGCGGCCAGCGCGGGGGCGGTGAGAGCGGGCAGCGGCTGCGCCCGGTCAGCCGGTGCGCCGGGGAGCACGGCGGCTGTCGTCGCGAGCACGGCAGTGACGGCGGCCCCGATGACGATGATGCGGCGCAGTCTCATGGCGCGTCCCTTCTGTCCAGCGGGTGCTGGCCAGGAAGCTATGGACGCGCAGCTGTCGTTTGCGTCACCCTGCGGGGCTCATTGCCTGCCTGATGCGGGGGTACTCACCGGATCAGCCGCACGGGACCGCGGCGCCGGGCCGGGCAGGGCCGGCGCCGGCCGGCCCCTACCTGGGTAGGCCCCCAGGAGGTACCCAGGTACGGCCGCAAGGAGCCATCTCGCGGGGGACGAGACGGCCGCGGCGCCCGGCCTACGCTGAACACATGGACGATCGCTGGCTGGGCCGGATCCGCGACCTGCTCGCCGATACCACCCAGCCACCGGCTCCCCGCCCACGCTGGCTGCGGCGCGGGCGGGTGGACCTTGTCTTCCTCGCCGACGTGGTGACCGCTCTGATCTGCCTCGGCGCGACGAGCGGCATGCTGGGGAATCAGGCCGCCCACCACCACATCCCATTCGGCAGCGGGGCCATCCTGCTGGTGTCGTTCGTGCTGTGCGCGCCGCTCGTGCTGCGCACCCGTTTCCCGCTCACCGCGTGGGCGGCTTCGGCAATCGGCATGCTCTGGGCCCACTGGCTCATCCCGGACTTCGTCCTGTCGGGCGCATACGTCCCGGCCGGGGTGATCGTCTACGTGCTGTGCCTGTACGCGGTCGCTGTCCGCTGCCGCGCCTGGGTCGTGGCCAGCGCGGTCGCCGTCACCGTGGCTGGTGCCGCTTCCATCTCCCCGCCCACCGCGGTGACCGCCATCTTCGCGGCTGGGATCCCGGTATTCACCGGGGTCATCGTCCGGTCGCGGCGCGGCAGCCGCGAGCAGCTGGAGGTCGCCGAACGCCGCCACGAGGGCGAGCGCGCCTTGTTCGAGGAGCGCCAGCGGATCGCCCGGGAGCTGCACGACGTGGTCGCCCACCACATGTCGGTGATCGCGATCCAGGCGGAGGCCGCTCCGTACAAGACCGCTGACCCCCCCGCGGAACTGGTGGAGAGCTTCGCCCAGATCCGCGCCAGCGCGCTCAGCGGCCTGCACGAACTGCGCCGCGTGCTCGGGGTGTTGCGGAGCTCCGGCCCGGATACCGCACCCCAGCCCGGGCTCGATGATCTGGCCGCGCTGTTCGAATCGGCACGCAAAGGCGGGGTGACTGTTACCGCCGACGTCACCGGCCACCCGCGGCTCATATCGGCGGGTGTTGACCTGTCCGCCTACCGGATCGTGCAAGAGGCGCTGAGCAACGCCATGCGGCACGCACCTGGATCAGCGGTCCAGGTGAAGCTCTACTACGGTGACGCGGCCCTGGTGATTGAGGTCCGTAACAGCAACTGCCCGGCTGGCATTCAGGCCACCTGGGGGCAAAACGGCGAAGCCGGGCCCGACGGCGGGCATGGCATCATCGGCATGCGGGAGCGCGCCGCCATGCTGGGCGGGCACCTGAGCGCCGGCCCAACCGGGGACGGTGAGTTCCTGGTGACCGCGGCGCTTCCACTAGGCAGTGACCATCCGGAGGGCTCAGGGTGATCATCCAGGTAGTGGTCGCCGACGACCAGGGGATGGTGCGGTCCGGCTTCTCTGTCCTGCTGAATGCCCAGCCCGATATCGAGGTCATCGGCGAGGCGGTCAATGGCCAGGAAGCAATTGCGATGGCGGCCAGCCTGCAGCCAGACGTGATCCTCATGGATGTCCGGATGCCGGTGCTCGACGGCCTGCAGGCAACCCGGGAGATCACCGCCCTGCCCGACCCGCCCAAGGTCCTCGTGCTCACCACCTTCGATCTCGACGACTATGTCTACGAGGCGTTGCGCGCCGGGGCGAGCGGTTTCCTGCTCAAGGACGCGTCCGCGCGCGAGCTCGCCGACGCGGTGCGGCTGGTGGCGGCGGGTGACGCCCTGCTCGCGCCGGGGGTGACCCGCCGCCTCATCGCCGAGTTCGCCCGGATGGGCGCACCCCGCAGCCCCAGCCGTAAGGACATCGAAGGCCTAACCGAGCGGGAATCCGAAGTGCTTGCGCTCGTCGCCCGCGGCATGTCGAACGCCGAGATAGCCGGTCACCTGGTCGTCGCGGAGCAGACCGTGAAGACACATGTGAGCCGCATCCTGATGAAGCTTGGGCTGCGCGACCGCACGCAAGCCGTGGTGCTGGCTTACGAGACCGGCCTGGTGCATCCCGGCGGCTGACCCGCTGCCGCCTGCCCGGCCCAACTGCTCCGGCCGGCCGCTGCTTGACGGGAAGCCAGCCCCGCTGCGAGCGTCGGGGGATGGAGCGCACCGTGTATGAGGCGGTGGGCGGTGCGGCGGGCCTGCTGCGGCTGGCGGCCGCCTGGCATCACCGGTGCCTGCAGGATCCGGTCGTCAGTCACGCCTTCTCGCACCCGGGACTGCATCCGCAGCACACCGAACGGCTGGCGGCCTACTGGGGCGAGGCGCTGGGTGGCCCGGCCAGTTACACCGCGGCGCTCGGCGATCACAGCCACGTGCTCCGGTTGCACGCTGGCAACGGCGAGCATGCGGACATGGACCGGCGGGCGCAGGAATGCTTCGCGCGGGCCATGGATGACGCCGCCCTGCCCGACGACCCGCGACTGCGGCGCACGATGACCGACTGGTTCGGATGGATGACGGCGGCGATGGCCGCCTACCCCCGCTCCCCCGACGACGTTCCCCGCGATCTGCCATTGCCGGTCTGGTCGTGGCAGGGCCCGGTGGATGCGCCGTGACCTGGCAGGTAACCGCTGGATGTGCCCGAATTTGTCGAATTCCCCGTTCCGGACACCACCGAGAAACGCCTGCCACTCGGCTGGCGTGAAGCGGAGGACCGGGCCAGCCGCGTCCTTGCTGTGACGGACCCCGACCTCCCCCGTGGGCAGGTCGCCCACCTCGACGCAGTTGCTATTGGAGAAGCTCAGGGAACTCTTCACCCAGTCCATGACCCTGCCTCCGGGATCAGGGACGGCCGGTCTGGGCGGTGCCAAGAAGTTCGGCGTCACTGCGCTGGATGGCCGCCTGTTCCGCCGCGACGTCGAGATTGCGGGTCAGCAGCAGGTAGACCACGAAGGTCACCACCGCACCCACGATCCACGAGATGTCCACGCCATTCAGGTCGCTGGCCAGTGGCCCGGTGTAGTAGCTCTTCAGGCTGACCGGGTTGAGCAGCACCATGAACGGAACCTCGGCGGCGAAGCCGACGGCGTAGGCGACCAGCCCGCGATACGACCAGACGCCGTAGATTCCGTTGGGCCGGAAGATGTCCATGATGGCGTAGTGGCCGTGGCGGACGAAGAAGAAGTCCGTCAGGTTGATCACTGTCCACGGCACCAGCAGGTAGAGCATCAGCGTCAGCACCGTGTCCACGACGCCGACCGCGCTGGTGGTGATCGCCTTGGCGATCACGAACCAGATCACTGTCAGCACCAGGATGGTGATGATCCGGGCCGCCCGGGTGGGCTTGATCTTCCGGAAGGCGTCCACCCCGGCCAGGGTGGTCAGCGTGGCACCGTAGGCGTTCATGCCCATGGTCGCGGCCAGGGCGACGGCCGACAGGAAGCCGGTGATCCCGCCGAGGTGGTTGATCACGTGATTGCCGGCTGTCTGCAGGCCGACCAGGCCATCAGTCGCCCCCAGCCGGATGGCCAGCCATGCCCCCAGCGAGATCAGCCAGATCGCGGGCGTGGCGGCGCCGGCGAACGCATAGCCAATGATCTTGCCACGGGGCGTGTCGCGGGGCAGGTAACGCGAATAGTCGGAGACATAGCCCGCGTAGGTGATGTTGTAGGCCGCTGCGGCAGAGAACTGGGCCATGAACCCAGTCCAGTTGAACCCGTAGACATGGTGGCTGGCCACGGCGCCCGCGTGGCCGGTAATCACACCGATGGTGATGATGGCCACCAGCGGCAGCAGTACGTACAGGAGCCCGCGGAAGACCCGGTGCACCCAGTCGTAACCGTAGATGGCCAGCAGCGCCGCCCCCGCCGTGACCACGATCGCGACCACGTTGGCGTTCCAGCCGAAGGCCCCGTGCAGGCCCTGCGCCAGCAGCACCTGGTCGGCCACGTTGAAGGCCATGTACGTAAACACCATCGCGAACAGCGCGACGATGACACCCCGGTAGCCGAACTGAGCGCGCGACTGGATCATCTGCGGAAGCCCGAGCGTGGGTCCCTGGGTCGCATGCAGGGCCATGAAGGTCGTCCCCACCAGGATCCCCGCCGTGCCGGCGACGATCGTCCACCCCAGGGACAGGCCGAGGAACGGCCCGATGAAGCCGATAGGGATCGTGAAGTACTGGAAGTTGCCCAGGAACCACAGTGGCGCCTGGTGCCAGACCTTGCCGTGCCGTTCCGAGTCCGGGATCCAGTCGATCGAACGGGTCTCAATGCCTTGAATGCCGGTGCCCTGGGTGCGTGCCGGCGCCTCGTCCTTAGTAGCCACGGCTGGCTCTTCTCTGGTCGGGAGAATGCGGGCTGCCCCCTGATAACGCAACGGTGGGGTACGCCCTGCCGCGCGTCAATAGTGCGCCGCACAGAATCAGGAGGAACCGTTGCCGGCAGGCACAAGTCAGCCTGAGAACAAGGTCGCGTTCCGCGGGAAGGGCCAAACGGCCCTCACACTTGCCGCCGGAAGGCGTCGTCTGGTACTCCGGGCCGAGGATGGCCATGCGGGAGCGGGACGCAGTCGTTATGCATGACGGATGGCTCTGCCACCGCCGACGTCGGGAGGGCCGGGTTGACCGATACCGGGAATGAGCCGGGCGGCGCGCCGCGCGGCCCTATG
>Ga0306920_100002197_pt1 | contig 24593 bp, 18 predicted proteins | sample flu12Cox44000170_FD_204666 | JGI IMG/M metagenome (GOLD analysis project Ga0306920, IMG submission 204666) | Lab enrichment of tropical soil microbial communities from Luquillo Experimental Forest, Puerto Rico - flux4day.12C.oxic.44.000.170 (v2)... | ecosystem: Environmental > Terrestrial >...
CCAAGGGAAGCGGGTCGAAGAGGTTGTCCGCGATGTCAGCGAGAGTAGATCTCTACGACAGTGCGTATGCCAACTACGGGTCTGAAATCTACCGACAGGTACGCGTGGAGACCTATGGCGAAGATTTTGGACAAACGAGCTGGGTCACCACCGAAGAGTCTAGGGAAATCCCGCAGCTGCTTGACCTGAAGCCTGATTCGTCGGCGCTCGAGGTGGGCTGTGGCTCTGGTGGGTATGCACTATATCTTGCGGAGCGAGTGGGCTGCCGCCTTGTGGGTCTGGACGTCAATGTGCGCGGAGTTCAGAATGCGAACCAACTCGCAGCGGCCAGAGGTCTCGCCGCGCGGGTACGTTTCGAGCAGTGTGACGCCTGAAAGAATCTGCCTTTTGACGACAACACCTTTGATGCGGTCTTCTCAAACGATGTCTTGTGCCATCTTCCACGGCGGCCCACAGTGTTGTGCGAGGTGTCTCGCATGTGAAATGCCAAAACATCCTTAAGGGCAAGGCCGTTCCCACAAGAGCTCTAGACATTTGGGTGCCTGATGCCCCAACCTGCCGCCCGTTCGTATCGATCTGCCGTTTGGAGCACCGTCGCTTCATCCCAGGGCTTCCCGACGATTTGCAGTCCCAGAGGAACACCATTCCCATCAAAACCGCACGGGACACTTATGGCGGGAAGACCATAATAGTTGGCAAAGACGGTATTCTCCGGTGATAGGGCCAAACCGTTGACGCCCGCCTCTTTGATTGCCGGAACACGGGTTGTCGTCGTTGGCAACAGCAGAACGTCAATGTCCGAGAAGATCTCGCCCGCAACGGATTTTCGCTCGGCTTCGATATTGCTCAAGTCACCGCCAGGGTTACGAAAGGGGGCCGCGATGCTCTTCATGGGCCAATCGAGCCCGTGAATCGTTTCGACGGCTTTCTCAAAGGCCCTTGAGACCTCCCGGTCACCCCTAAAATTGTCCGCAACACCAACGCGAACTCTTTTGGCTTGGGCCAAGCCGTCAAAGTATGTGTTTGGTACGCGCTCTCCTCTTTCCGCGAGCACATCAAGCACCAGCGCGGTGTCTTCGACACTGCGCGTCGTTATGCCGGGGTGACTGAACCATCGGATCATTTCTCCAGGATCCTGCTCGCCATCAAGAATGCCTTTGGCGTTAATGAGGCCGTAAGTGCCCTTGAATCCTACGACACCGCAACACGCAGCCGGCAATCGGCATGAGCCAATCGCGTCGGTGTCCAGGGTGGCGTAGCACATGCCGCTTGCCACGGCAGCTGCTGATCCTGAGGATGAACCGCCGGGAATGTGCTGGGCGCTCCAAGGATTACGGACTGGGCCAAAGTAACTGTCCATGCCCGTCGTGCCCTCGCCGAGCCGGTGCATATTCATTTTCCCAATTATGATGGCCCCGGCCTCTTTAAGTTTTCCAACACCAACGGCATCCTTTCCGGGCACGCGGTCTTTGAAATACTCAAAAGCGGCGCTAGTTTTGATACCGGCGGTATCGTAGAAGTCTTTGATACCCAAGGGTACGCCATGAAGTGGTCCACGCCATTTGCCCGCCCTTATTTCACTTTCCGCCATCCTGGCCTGCTCCCGTGCCTGGTCGGCGAGCACGGTTATGAATGCGTTCAGTTTGGCGTTGATTTGTTCAATCCGCTTTAGACAGGTGTTTACAACTTCCACCGGCGAGACGGTTAGCGTCCGTATTCGCTCATGAAGGGTTGCGATATCGGTGAGCTCCTTGCCCGTAGCCACGGCTCGAATGGGCTTCGCCATTCCTCCTCCTATTGTTTGCTGGACGCCTTGACTGGTATCCATATCTCGAAACCTCCGGTTCCTGTGGTCGAATTAAAATGTTCGCCATACCGTTCAAAGTCTGGCGCATCGGCCACCTCGTATTCCGAGTTCGGCAACCATTCATTCCAAATCGTGTTCCACGTGCTCCGAATCGTCGAGATATGATCGCGCTGGGCAAAGACCGCGTATTTCTGTTCAGCAATGCGCACACGGCTCCAATCCGCGGGAATCCTCAAGAAATCCTTTACTTCCACGCCGCACACGTAATCAAAGTTGCCTGCGTCGTCGCTGTTGCAGGAGACGCCGTAAGCGGTGCGCGCGATCTGCCCGCGAATGTGGTCCAGATAGGGTAGAAACCGTTGCCATTGCGAGGGTATGCCGGCGCTCGCTTCGCAAGTGTAACGCGCCCCTATGCCCGCGATGAGCAGCCGCCTACCGGTCTCGAGACGTGGGGGCTCGAGCTTGATGAGCAATGTTTCGTCCAATTTGATTGGCTCGACAACGTCAATTTGCTTCAGATGCCCATGCATTCGAATCGTTTCGGGCGTCACCCCAAACTCCTCTCGGAACGCGCGGGTAAAAGCCTCGTGCGACCCATACCCCGCGTCGAGAGCGACGGACAGAATATCCGGTGCACCGCGCGATAGCGCTTTTGCCGCGTCTGTCAAGCGACGGCCGCGTACGTAACGCATGATCGAGTGGCCGGTCGCGGTACCAAATGCCCGCGTCATGTGAAATCGCGATACCCCGACCGTTGTCGCGATCTCCTCGAGCGTAATCTCGCCGGCAAAATGGCTTTCGATAAACCAGAGGGCCTTCTCGACAGCGTTCATAGACGCCTTCCCATCGGTACCAGCCTAGTATCCCTGCCACCGTTTCAGATGATTTGATCGGAATTGCGGTTTTCGGTCGCCGGAGGACCGGCCCAGACTGGCTCTCGACCACGCCGGCGTCGCGAGTCGATTGTGGGCAAACGGGGACGGTTTGCGTCATCCGCCACGGACGGCTGAGGCATCGTTAAAAACCTTCAGCACCGTCCACGAGCCAGTCGCCGCGGATCGATCACGTCCGCCACGGTCCCTTTCTCGACATCGTTCAGTACCCCGCGGAGCCACTTTCGGTCGAGCCGATGCTGGAGGTCCAGGTGTTTGAGTAGATGAAGCCCTCCGGTTGCGAGCAGCGGTGCGAGTTGCTTCCGGATTTCGGCAATCTCGCGAATGGCCTGCGTCTCTCGAGAGATCCTGGTTCTTAGCAGATCCGCGATCAACTGCAGATCGCTGAATTGCAGAAAAAGCATCGGGGCATATAGGGTTTTGGCAACGGAGCCCTCCGCAGCGAATTGCTCATGCAGAAGCTGCTGAAATCGACGCTTGCCGCTTGCGGAAATTCCGTAAACGGTCCGGACGCCCCCGCGGGCCACGCGCTCTCGTTGAACCGCCACGATGAATCTGTTCTTCTCGAGTTGTCGTATCGCGTAATACAACGTCCCCACATCTACATCGGTATAGCACTCAACCATCGAGTCTCTGAGGCGGCGCTTGATCTCATAAGGATGGAAATTTCCCCGGTGCAGAACACCAAGAATGAGTAGCTCCGCTTTCATAGTTGGAGTATACTAGTTTAATTGAACTAAAGAAACGGAAAGGGGGCTTTATGAAAAGGTCGGTCTTGGCGCTGATTGCCGGGCTGGCGCTTTGGGTGGTGGTGGTCTCGTTGCTGAACCGCGGGTTGCGTGTCGGCTTTACGGGCTATGCGGTGGCTGAACCGACGATGACCTTCACGCTCGGCATGAAGGTAGCACGCCTCATTATTGGTGCCGTCGCTTCCCTCGCTGCCGGTGCGGCAACCGGGATGATGGCACGTTCCAAAGTGGGCCCGCCATGGGTGCTCGGCGCCATTCTCCTCCTGGCATTTATCCCTGTGCACATCGGGCTATGGACGAAATTTCCGCTTTGGTATCACCTTACTTTCTTAGGAACCCTGGTACCGCTTGTTGCGCTTGGCGCTCGGCTTACTCGGAGCCGGGCCGGCGATCTGCCGGCGCCGACGCCATCCCAGCTCAGCTAAGCGGAGTACCACGCTTGCGTTCGGTAGCACGGGAGGCTTGCTCCAGAGGAGGATTCTGCCCCGCGCGGATTCGTGGCAAACGCCAACCCCTCACTGGGAGGCAAGTTTTTGCTGCGACAATTCGGTGCGGAACTCTTGTTCCTTCTGAGCTACAAACTTCTTGTAGCCGCCGGGATCGATGAACGGGTTTGCGCCGCGCTCTTTCAAGAGCGGGTACTTCGCTTCCAGACCGAAGTAGTTGCCGTGGGCGCCGAGGAAAATATCACAGGGTAGGGACTTCAGAACGTTCCACATGCGTTCGTAATCTTCGGCGATCTGAGGATAAGCGGCGTTGTTGACGAGGTTATAGCCGGGGTTCACATTAGGGCTGCCGACGATCACTACATCGTAGGTTTACCGCCCTCTGTCACCTGCATCGTCCACGTGGTGCAGCCTTTTGTGTGGCCAGGCGTTAGGTGCGCGACGAGTGTCGTGTTGCCAAGCTTTACTTCGTCGCCGTCGTGCAACACACGGTCCACTTTTGTCGGCCGATAGAGAGAAGTGGTGCTATTGCCGTACTGGAAATCGGCCTTGCCGCCCGATTCGACCACGGGAACATCTCGGTCCATCACCATGTAGGTCGCGCCAGTCATTTCCTTGATCATCGCGCTTCCCGCGTCGTGATCCCAGTGCGCGTGACTGATCAGAAGAATTCTTGTGTCCTTGAACATGAATCCGAGCTTCTCGATACTAGCCTTGATCATCGGCACATTCGCGTCCAGATCGCTGTTGATGAGGATGTTGCCCTGCGGTGTGACGACGAGATAGTTTGCGAGCCCCTTGCTGCCGACGTAATAGAGGTTACCCGCGATGCGGAACGGTGGAAACGGCTCGGTCCAGTCCTGGCTGGCCTGCGCAAACGTGCTGCCGGCAACGGTCAGGGCGAGAGCGCATACGCGAGAAGCGATCTTCATGTCCTGGAGCATACTGATCCTCGGGAAGAACCGCCGGAAGCTGGGTGCAGGGCGAAGTATAAGCCAAAATCGTCGAGGTGCGGCGAATGCCGCGGTCATGGGCGAGTTTCGGGAACACCTCCGTAAGCCGCAAGCGAAGGCTTGTTCGTCACCGGTTAGAAGCCGCCGAGCCTTTGACGCTACTTGCAATTCCTGCATATTTCCTGAAGTCTGTCGAATGGACCGCTTTCCGTCCGTCATACGTTCAGGCATAAGACATAGCCTGAAAAGGAGAAGGCGGATGCAATTCGCCCTGCTGATTTACGACTCCCCGGAAGCCTTTGCGGTACGGAACAGTGAAGGCGCCGACCGGTACACGGGCGCGAGGCGGGCTTACTACAAGGCACTACTCGAGGCGGGCGACCCATTGGAAGTGCCAGAGACGGGGACTACCGGGCGAATTAACGACGGAGAGCGCCACGCGAAGGAGCAGGTCGGAGGATTTACGGTTTCACCGGAACTCAAGCGCAGGGTCGAGAAATGAATGGAAGTGGCCCGGAGGCCGCTCATCGCACGATCGAGCGGGTAGCTCGCGAGTCGTACGGCCGCCTGGTGGCGTACCTCTCGTCGCACACCCGCGATGTTGCCAGCGCTGAGGACGCCTTCGGCAACGCATTGGTGGCGGCACTCGCGAGTTGGCCCCGCGATGGCGTGCCGCAAAACCCGGAGGCGTGGTTGCTGACAGCGGCGCGGCATTCGCTCATTGACGTTATTCGTCACCAGCGGGTGGTGTTAGCGAGCGAGCCAACCCTTCATCTGCTCAAAGAAAGCTCCACGGAGGCTGGCTTGTCGACCGAGTTCCCGGACGAACGGCTCAAGCTGCTCTTCGTGTGTGCTCACCCGGCGATCGACCCGGCGATGCACACACCCCTTATGCTACAGGCAGTATTGGGCCTGGATGCGGCGCGCATCGCGCAAGCCTTCCTTATCGCACCGAAGACCATGGGGCAGCGCCTGTTCCGTGCGAAGACAAAAATCCGCAGCGCCGGTATTCCGTTCGAAATCCCGCAAGAGCGTGATCTGCCTGAGCGCCTTGGGGCTGTGCTTGAAGCTATTTACGCCGCCTTCGGGATCGGTTGGGACGATATGTTTGGCATCGACCCGCGTGGCCGCGATCTGGCCGAGGAAGCGATCTGGCTCGCGCGGGTCCTTCTGCAGCTCATGCCCGGCGAGGCTGAGGTGCAAGGCCTGTTGGCTCTGATGCTGCACTGTGAAGCCCGGCGCGCGGCGCGCCGGAGGTCTGATGGTCGGTACATTCCTCTTTCTGAGCAGGACCCCAAGCAATGGTCGCTTCCGCTGATAGAAGAGGCGGAACGCCATCTCAGCGACGCGTTCAAACAAGGACGCTCCGGCCGATTTCAGCTTGAAGCGGCAATTCAGTCCGCGCATGCTGAGCGTGCGCGCAGCGGCCGGACCGACTGGGCAGCGATAGCGCTGTTCTACGAACAGCTGATCCGCATAGCGCCAGCGCTCGGCACACGAGCTGGGTACGCCGCCGCGGTTGCGGAGGCGAACGGGCCTGAAGCGGGACTCGCGGTTCTGGAGGCGATTGACGCGGATGCTCGGTCGCAGTATCAGCCGTACTGGGCAGTTCGCGCTCATCTGCTGCAGCGTCTTGGGAAACAACGTGAGGCCGCGGAGGCCTACGACCGCGCCATCGGCCTCGCGGAAGACCCCGCAGTGAGAAAGTTCCTGCTCCAGAAACGCGGCTAATTCGACTGTTCTTTAGTCTTCCTTCCTATAGTCTCGTCCCGTCCAGTCTGGTGTTTTAGTTGAGTCGGGCAGGCCTGCGCGTCACCTGCTTGGAAGTTAAACATGTCGACGAGGTCGCTAAGTGCTGGCAGCCGTCATTCGCGGCGCGGTCGCAACAACTTTGCCTGCCGACGCCTTCCAGGGAGTGGACGTACCAGTCTTGATACTCAATGGGAAGGCCGATGCCGCAAACCAGAAGGTCACCGGGCTGCTCAAGGCCATCCCAACCGCAAGGACCTCTGAATGTGAAGGCGACCATCATTCCACGCCTTACCAGCCTACGTTTCAGCACGCCGTAGTCCACTTCTTTCAAGCACCATGGCGGTTGCGGCCCACACCAGCGACCGAGCGAGAATGAAGTCGGGCAGACCGGCAGAGTCGATTCGATCGGTTCGCGAATCGTCGGACGGCGGTAATTCGAATCGCCAGGAGCCTCCCGGGGCTTCTGACAAAGGCCGGCCACACGGGCCTAGGCCTCCGACGGAGGGAAATATGCGCATCCGCCGGTCAAGGCGTCTTGGGTTCAGTCGTCGCGGTTGCAGTTGACTTTTGTGTGAGGCGCACAAGCCAGCGCTCTACGTTTTGTTTCTTCTCGGCGTCTGGCACGGCCAAATAGTCTCGCAGTTCCTTTTCAGCCCGCTTCGCATCGCCGCGCCCTTCCAATATCTTGGCCAGGAGCAGTCTGGCGTCGGGAAACTGGTTCCTGGTCTGGCGCAACATTTCTATCGCTTCCGCAGGGTTGCGGTCCTCGGTTGCGAGGATCGCACCAAGCATGTAGCGCGCGGTTGGATCGTGCGGATCCAGGTCGACTGCGCGTCGTGCGGCGGCCTCGGCGTCCAGGTAACGCTGCTCGAGGAAAAGAGCCACGCTGAGGTTGTTCACTGGCTGCATCACGCACGGGTCGATATCGATCGCCTTTTGGAACTCCGCTGCGGCTTTTTCATACTCATGGAGTTCGATATAGCGGGCTCCAAGACTGTTGTGTCCCTCCAGGTAGTTGGGATAAATCTTGAGAGCCCTTTCCAGGTGCTGCGCCGAAGAGCGCGTATCGCCTGACCGTAGCGCGTTCTGCGACCGCCGAAGTTCTTTAACCGCTTTTGGTGGGATTAGCAGATCACGCATGGCGACAGTCTCAGTAAACCTCGGCAATTGGGATGGATTATTGGGAACCAGAGAATTAGGGGGTTGCCCGGTCTGCGCCGAAACTCTGGAAGTCAGAATCAGAAAAAGAAAGAGAAACACAAGGCGTACGCTTGCTCTCATGGGATCCTCCGGCCGTGACGCAGAGGCGAGGTGCGTTCGCGGTTGCATTTGAAAATCAAAGCCAACTAAGATGAGAGGGGGTTAAATGAAAAGCACGGGCCTCGACGGCTAGCGCTTCTCCTCGGGATCGCGTCGCTCCGGCCGCCAAACCAAAAGCGAAGTGATCTGTTTAACCCCTTCTCGATTTTCTCTGATCAACCTGCATGCGTCTGGGCGCTATTTTTGCTTTGCCCCGCACGCTTGGTAGTGCGCTTTTTTTCTTCGCTGCTCCTCTCTTCGCATTTCGACGTCTCTACAGGAGACGCAAAAATAACGCGAAAGTTTCCTCGGTTTGCCCCTCCTCGAGCAAAAAATTCGTTTTCTGTTGACATATAGGGCTTCTAGGGATATAAGCATAGAACATCTAGGGATTCTATGGAACAAGAAAAAGTCGAAGTCCTCAAGGGCACGCTGGACATGCTGATTCTCAAGGTCGTGGCCTTTGGCCCCATTCACGGCTATGCCATCTCTCAGAGAATTCAGCAGATTTCCAGGGACTTCTTTCAGGTGCCGGAAGGCTCGCTGTACCCTGCCCTACATCGGTTGGAAGACCGGGGATGGCTGCAAGCCAAGTGGCAGGAAACGGAAACTGGACGCGAAGCGAAGTTTTATTCGCTTACGCGGGCGGGCCGCAAGCGGCTCAGCGCTGAGATGGTGAATTGGGAGCGGCTGTCGGAAGCGGTCGCCTTGATCTTGAGCACAGCGGAGTAGGAGTTCCCATGACCGGCTGGCTGCGCCGTTTGTTCCACAAGCGCGTCACGGAAGAGCGCCTGGATGCGGAGCTGCGCTTCCATCTGGAGCAGCGCGTCAAGGACTTCATTGCCTCAGGCCTGTCTCCGGCAGAGGCGCGGCGCCGCGCCAACCTGAGATTCGGTGGACTCGAGCAGGTCAAGGAAAACTGCCGCGAAGCGCGTTTTGAGCATTACATCCACGATTTTCTTCACGATATTCAGTATGCCTTCCGCAGCCTCTACAAGGATCGCCGGTTTGCCTTCGTTGCGGTTGTCGCTCTCGCGCTCGGAATCGGCGCCACCACCGTGACATTCAGCGTTCTTTATAATGTGGTCGTTGATCCATTTCCCTACCGCGATTTCCAGCACGCGGTGGTCATTGACCTGCACGATTTGGCCGCTCCTCCCCACGACATTGCCCGCTACCACTACACCATCCCCGAGTTCCTGGCGATCCGCAACCAAAACCGCGTTTTCGAAGACATCGTCGGAAACTATCAGCTGGATGTACTGTATAGCGATGGAAAAGGCACGCGTCGTTTCCTGGGTGGCTACGTAACCACGAATGGCTTCAGCTTTCTCGGCGTTCCGCCATTGCTCGGCAGGTATTTTGCTCCCGGCGACGGCAAGCCCGGCACGCCTTACGTCTTCATGATGAACTATCGGCTTTGGCAAACGGAGTTCCAGGGCAATCCAAAGATTCTGGGCCAAACTTTCATTCTGAACGGTAAACCCCGCACCCTTATCGGCGTCATGCCCCAACGTTTTAACGGGTACGGCTCGAGCCTGTGGCTTCCCCTGGATCTAGGTCTCGGCGCCGAGGGCACAGTATTTCCCGTGAAAGACCCGGACGTCATATGGGTGTGCGCCCGGCTAAGAAAAAGCGTTAGCTTGCAAGCTGCTGCTGCCGATGTCGACGCCATTTTGCATCGCCTTGCGCAGGCCAACCCGGGCGAGCTTTATCCGCAGCGGTTTAAGATCGTTGTACGCACGCTTCTGGACTTCGTGGTCGGCGATTTCAAGGAAACGCTGTACGCCCTGCTCGCTGCTGTTTCCATGTTGCTTCTGATCGCGTGCGGAAACGTGGCCAACCTCCTGCTGGCAAGAGCCAGCGTGCGCGAAAGAGAGATTGCCGTTCGCGCGTCGCTCGGCGCCAGCCGCGGAAGACTGATTCGCCAGCTCCTGGGGGAAAGTGTGTTGCTCGCCGGCGCGGCCTGCTTCGCGGGCTGCTTGTTGGCCTATTTTGGATTGAAAGGCCTAGTAGCGATCATCCCGCGCGGTCCGATTCCAGAGGAAACGGTGATCGGACTGAATCCAGCGGTTCTTCTCTTCGCGCTCGGGACAGCCGTAGTCACGACAGTGATTTGTGGCCTTGCACCGGCCCTTCACGCCGTTCGGGGTAACCTCTCGCTGCGCATGTTTGGCAGCGGAAAGGGGACAGCCGGCGGTTTCCACCATGGGAAACTCCGCAGCGGGTTGGTGATAGCGGAAGTGGCGCTCTCCATCGTCCTTCTGACCGGTGCCGGTTTGATGATGCGCGGTTTCTTTGCGCTTACTCATGTTGAGTTGGGTTTCGATCCGGCGCGCACACTTTATGCCCGCGTCACCCGCGCCGCGGACTTCTATGACAACGCCGCTCCGCTGTCGGAACTCGAGGTTCCCGGTAAGAAAGCTCTCTTCTTCGAGCAAGTTCGCAAGCGCGTCCAGGCTTTGCCCGGCGTGCTCTCCGCCGCTATATCTTTAGACTTCCCTCCGCTAGGTGGGGCGGGGAGCGAGATCACAGTCTCGGGAAAACCTTCCTCGCAACAGTGGGAGTCCATGGTGGACCTGTGCAGCGAAACTTACTTTCAAACGCTTGGGCTTCGCTTGCTGCGCGGTAGACTGCTCTCCGAAGCGGATATCGATTCGGCCCGCCATGTAGCCGTCGTCAACCAGGCTTTTGTTCGCACGTACTTCGGAAGCGAGGATCCCCTCAGCCAAAAGATCAAGTTCAACGTCTTCGACCAGCTGCCAGAGACCCCGCATGGCGCCTACTTCGAAGTCGTCGGAGTGATCACCGACTTCAAAAACCGCGGCCTTGTCGCGCCCGTCCGGCCAGAGGCCTTTCTTCCTCACTCCATCACCGGGTTCGATGATCGCATGATCATGGCAACCACCGCGGTGGAGCCGAAGTCGTTGCTTCCGAGCGTCCAGCGCGAGGTGTGGGCCGCGGACTCGAACGCCGCGGTTACCCAGAGCGGGTCGATCAAGGACTTCCTGGCCGAGGAAGCTTACATCCAGCCACGGTTTAGCCTGATCACCACCAGCGCCTTTGCGGGCATGGGCTTGGCTCTCGTGCTCATCGGCATTTTTAGTGTGATGGCCTACCACGTCGCGCTGCGCACCCACGAGATCGGCCTTCGCATGGCGCTTGGCGCGCAACACGGCAGTGTCGTCGCGATGGTTCTTTGGCAGGGGCTGCGTCTCATCTGTCTCGGCATCCTCATCGGGGTGCTGGTCACCGCAGGGCTGGTGCATTTCCTGGCAGGCCAGATCGCCGGTGTTTCAGTCGCCGACCCGTTGACGTTCGGTGTGGTTGTCATTGTGTTCCTAGGGGTCGGCCTAGCCGCCTGTCTTCAGCCCGCTCGCCGCGCTGCGCGCTTTGATCCGCTCATTGCACTGCGCTACGAATGATCGCTACCCGTTGGGCGGGTTCCTGTTTGCACAAGACAGTTGAATAGACTCTGTTAACGTCACGACCTTCATGGTTCCGCAACGGGTTGTGGGAGCCACAGCCAGCTTTGGTCGAGTTGTCGGCAAACAGCAAGGATTCGACTGCCTGGGTTTCCTTGGAGCCATGTTCTTGGCTCTACGGCGCGCCGATCGCGCTACACTTACGCCCATGCGGACTCTGGAGGGCAAGGTTGCCGTTGTGACCGGCGGGACCTTCGGTGTTGGCCGAGGGATCGCAAGTGAACTCGCTCGTCATGGCGCCCAGGTGTTCGTAACTGGCCGCTCGGCGCGGGATGAAGCGCCCGATGACGAGCACATCACGCGTATCCGCTGTGACCACCGCGTGGAGCGAGAGGTGACCAGAGCGTTCGACCTTGTCGCCGGTAAAACTCGCGGGATCGACATCCTCGTCAATAGCGTCTGGGGTGGTTACGAGCGTATGGTCGAAAATGGAGTATTTACCCGGACCAAACCGTTCTGGGAACAACCGCTGTGGCGCTGGGACGCGATGTTCAACGCCGGTGTGCGCGCACACTACCAGGCGAGCCAGCTCGCTGCTCCGGCCATGATCGAGAACCGACGCGGGCTGATTGTGAATATCTCGTTCTGGGCGGCCCAGAAGCACATCGCCAACGTCGCTTACGGGGTCTCGAAGGCCGCGACCGACAAGATGACTCGAGATATGGCTGTTGAGCTGCGACCCTTCGGGGTCACCGTGGTGTCGTTGTACCCGGGATTGGTTAGGACGGAGAAGGTCATGGAGGCAGCAGAGTGGCCGGACCTCACCAATTCAGAGTCTCCCGAGTTCATCGGACTTGCTGTTGCCGCACTTGCGGCAGACCCCGAGGTCATCCGGCATACCGGAAGCGTCCTGGTGGCTGCTCGTCTCGCACCAGAGTACGGTTTCACTGACATTGATGGGAAGGTTCCCCGGGCGTTAACGGTGGCCGATGTCTGACGAGGGCCGCCTCATTTCGTTCGAGCACTCGGACGAGGGCCGCCTCATTTCGTTCGAGCACTCGCATGATCACGAATATCTGAACCCGGCCATCCGGAGAGGCTCGGGAGTTGTGGGTGTTACTTCTTCCCTACCTCGATGAGGTTATCGCCGGGGTTGCGGTCGATCAGCTTGTTGTACGGGTCGATTCCTGCCAACGAGGGCTTTTCGTCAACCACCATTTCGAAGGCGGCGTTCTCCTGGGTGATCCATTCCTTGTGAAGATTGAGACGCTTCATGTGCTCTTTGCTTCCGCTGAAGACGCCAACATCGATGAGGTCATGAATCGGCATGGGCGTTTCGTTTCCTGAGCCGTCCGCTTTCTTTTTTTGGGCGCTGACCTTCAATGTGACTTTGAACTTTCCATCAGGCGTTGGCACATAGGTCGCGGAAACCGCGCGGTTGTCGTACAGCACGATGGATTCGAACATATCGGTGACAAGGTACTGGAGTTCCGGCGGGGTCTGTTCCCGGAGGGCGGCGACAAAGCCACGGGTATCGGGGAATGGGCCCTTGGCATAGCGGTTCTTCTCGAGGAAATTGCGCAAAGCGAGGTTGACTTTGTCCTCCCCAATGTAATCGGCCAAAGCGAACATCACCAAGGACCCCTTTGAGTACCAGACATAGGGCTCGCGCTGGACCAGGGCCAGCGGCGGCTCGTGCCGGGTCTCCGCCGCCCGCCCGCGGAGATAGCGGTCGAGTTCGTATCGCAAATCCTTGCGGGTCATTTCTTCGCCGTACTTTTTCTCCATCACTTTCAGGGCGGAGTACTCGGCGAGCGATTCGCTCATCATGTTGGAGCCCTGTGTCTCGCTGCCGATCAGTTGATGACCCCACCACTGGTGCGCAAGCTCGTGCGCAGTGACGAAATAGAGCAGGTCGATGTCATCCGCTTTCTTGAGCCGCTCGATGAAGCCGATCTCTTCGGAGTACGGGACGGTGTTGGGAAAAGACTGGGCAAAGGTGCGGTACCGTGGAAACTCCAGGACGCGAAACTGGCCAAATTGATAACCGCCGAAGTTGTTCTCGTAATACGCGAGGCCCAACTTCGAGGAGTCCATCATCTTGTCGAGATTGAACTCGTGACCGGGATGGTAGTAAATCTCGAGGTTGACGTTCTTCCAGCGATCGTGCTTTACGTTGAAGCGCCCGGAAATGAAGGAGAAGAAATCGTTGATCCGCGCATCGCCCATATCGTATTCGAAAAAGTGGCGGCCGTTTTCGCGCCATTCGCGCTTGAGATATCCGGGGGCGATGGCGATCTGATCGGGGGAAGTACTGACCACGCTGTGAAAACGGATCCAGTCGGAGTTCTCGGTGAATAGGTTCAAATTGGAATAGTAGGGATCACCGGGAGGGGCCATCTCCTCAAGTGGCGGAAGACTTTCCTCGCGGCGCCGGACAGGGTCATCCAACTCCATGCTGCGGTTGTACCCGATGTAGGGAAAATAGTTGTTGTCGAAAAACGTTCCGTCATACGCAAATTCCGCGCGCTCGTTGCCGTCTTTGAATCCCCGCGAGGTGTAGGAGACGCGGAAGTCCATTTTCAGGCTGCCGCCGGGCTCGAGAGGTTGGTCGAGTCTGTAGATATGGTAGAAATGTCCCTTGTCGCTCAAAGTTTGGTGAAATGGGCGGTCGAACTGAACCTCGTCCAGGGCTTCCTGTCCGTCGGTGACGTGGATTTCGTCGATGGGCTGGCCGGCGCGGTTGACTAAAAGATAGCGGCCGGTTCCGTCGAAAGAGCGCCGCTCGGGGTAAATGTTGACGGCGACATCCACGTCTGTGATTTTTGGCTGGGTCAAGCGCTCGTACTTCTTATAGAGCTTCTCGTACTGCGCTTGATGATCGCGGGCGTATTTGGAGGTGCGAAACTGATTGAGAACGTGAGCGTTGTAATAGAACCATGCGGCAGCGGCCACCGCGAGCGCCGCGAACAGTCCGGCGATAGGAAGGGCTCGCGCCAGGCGCGCACGGGCCATTCGCAGGCGCGCCCGGGCCGTCTCATCTGCTCCGCGCCTGGCGAAGAGCACCGCGAAAACCGCCAGTAGACCGCCCACGCACAACCAGTACACCGTGGACCAAAGCAGGGCTTCGACGAAGTGCCCGTAGCCGTTCATGTCCGAATAGGTGTAGGGAGTCTGCTCGCCGTACAAGTACAGGCGGTTTTCGATCCCGTAGCGATACAGGACCGGGATCAGAATGAAAAACCCGATTACCAGGGCATGGCCGATGAACTTGTTGCCGAGGAAGGTCTGCAGGAACAAAGCCAACAAAATAACGATGAGCAGCGACGGGAGGTAAATCAGATAGAGTTCCTTGAGGTAGTGGATGAACTCGAATCGAAAGTAGCCTTGCAGCGCCTGGGAAATGACGCCGCACACGAGAACGACGGAGACGAGCAGGGCTTCGACGAGAGAGATCGCAAGAAACTTGCTTAGAAAATCGGCCCAGCCCTGGACCGGCAACGAATCATGAATCTGCTCGAAGCGGAGGTCGCGCTCCCTCCAGATGACTTCGCCTGAATAAAGCGCTCCGACGATAATCAGGAACAGGCCCGCCTGGCCGGACACCACCGACACCATAAGAAAAGTGACGGGCCACACATCGACACCGTTGTTCTCACCGGCAAAATGTCCGCCCACTAGGACAAACACAAGCATGATGAAAGAGATGGCCCAAAAGGGAACCTCGCGGGTGATGTTGAGGAAGCGCAGGCGAGTCATGGACAGAAGCTGGAGCCACGTCGTACGCGGCCCGAACAGTTGCCTGGCCGGCAAAAGCGCGACCGCGAATTTTCTGGGCGGCTTTCTTTCTTCGGCTTCTTCTTCGCGGGCAGCTTCGGCGTGTTTGCTGGAGCGGCGGGAGCCGAGGACTTCCGCGGACATGGGGAACAAAGCGAAGGTCACGCCCAGGGCCACGAGTCCCACGGAGAGCCATACCAGGCGGTTGTACAGGAACACGCCGTTCCAATGCAGCAGCAGAGAATTGCGTTCGACCACGGTCCAATAACGCGTGACGTTTTCGAAGACGATGATCCCCAGGGAATCGAACACCGAGGGCCAAAAGCGGTCCAATTTGTTAGTCAAAACGACGCTGAAAAGCTGCACAAGATATAAGGCGAACAAAGCGACGCCTTGCAGGTAGACCACCACGATCCGGCGCGTGAGGGCGGCTACGCCAAAAAAGAGACTGCCCAAGAAAAAGATTTGTACGAGGGTGACGGAAAGGAACGGTTGCAGGTAGTGCCAGAAATGAACGGGCTCAAGCCGCGTCTTGTCGGCCCAAGGCATAAATGTGCCGAGCATGCCGCCCCACATAAAACCGGAAAAGATAAATGCGGTGGTAACCAGCGAGCCCGCCCAGCGGCCGCCGAGATAGGCGAACTTGGAAATCGGTCGGGTGAACAGCAACTGGTAGGTGTCCTGTTGGAAATCACGCAAGATGGCCGGGCCAAAAATGGCGGCGATGAGAATGGCGCCAAACGCGGTCAACTGGACGTAACTAGTGGTTAGGGCGTAAGGGCCATTTTTCAGGATTTTCCCGGTGCCGATCGGTCCGAAGTCGCTTACAGAAACTTCAAAAAACATGAGCAGGAAAGGAATGAGGAAGAAGACGTAGGTTGAAATACTGCGCAGGCGCAGCTTCAATTCAAACCAGAAGAACTGTCCGAACATGGTCCTCTCCATCCCGACGCGTTCGAAGAGTGGCTAGGCTTGCTTTTTCGCACGCTCCTCAATTCCTTTCATGCTTGGCCAGGTTATGAAAGTAGACGTCTTCCAGATCCGCTTCGGCAGGGGCAAAGCCATCGCCCGGCGCCGTTTCCGCATAGACCCGGATTTCGTGTTGACCGGCGACGAGATGCGTGGAGATGATGGGGAAAGTCTTGCTGATGGCCTCGCGCTCGTCGTCGGTGGCCGCCAACTTGCTCCAAACCTTTCCTTTTAATGCGTCAATCGCCTGGGAAGGTACGGCCTCGAGCAGAAGCTCGCCGTTGCTGATGATGGCCATCCGCGAGCAGAGTTCGCGCACATCTTCAACAATGTGCGTGGACAAAATCACCACGACGTTCCTGCCAATCGAGCTCAATAGATTCAAGAACCTGTTGCGTTCGGCGGGATCGAGCCCGGCGGTGGGCTCATCGACAATGATCAGCTTCGGGCTTGCCAGAAGGGCCTGCGCGATTCCGAACCGTTGCTTCATTCCGCCCGAAAAGCCACCCAGCGCCTTTTTGCGCACCTCCCAGAGATTGGTTTGCTGCAGCAGACTTTCAACGACTTCCTTTCGCTCGCCACTCTTGGTGATGCCCTTCATAACTGCTAGGTGATGAAGCATGTCCAAGGCGGACATTTTCGGGTACACCCCGAATTCCTGCGGCAAGTAGCCAAGCAGCCGCCGAGTGGCATCCTTTTGCGCGATCAGGTCGAGGCCGTCGAGTCTTGCCGAACCGGAGTCCGGATCGAGCAGCGTAGCGAGAATCTTCATCAGCGTGGACTTGCCCGCACCATTGGGCCCGATGAGCCCAAACATGCCCGGCGGTATGTTCAGCGAGACACCGCGAAGGGCGCGAACGCCTCCGGGATAGGTTTTAGACAGGTTGTCAATGGAGAGCACGGGAGTAACTCCTAGCCGGACGCTGCGATACAACTCGTCCTACGAACAGGGAAGACGCGAAGTTTCAAAGAATGGAAGGACTATACCTTAAACAAACAGGGCTCGGAAGGGCCTCGTCGGTGGCTCGCGATCCCCAAACGCTCTCTTCAGGAGCTTTTGCCGCTTGAAACGCAACCCTCTTCCTCCCGCACGGAACCTTTTCGAGCGTCAGAAGGCACGTCGAGTCCACTCTCCTCTTTTAGGAAACCAGTCGCCAAACAGCCAAGCAAATGCTCGCGCTCGCCGCGAACTCCGGAATAAGATGGTGTGCAAGATGGCTGTTCGCAAAATCATCCACATCGATATGGATGCGTTTTATGCGTCCGTCGAGCAGCGCGACAACCCGCAACTCCGCGGCAAGCCGGTGGTCGTCGCGTGGCGCGGGAATCGCTCCGTCGTGTGCGCTGCCTCGTACGAGGCGCGAAAGTTCGGCGTGCGTTCCGCCATGCCCGCGGTTCGAGCTGAACGTCTTTGCCCCAACGCCGTCTTTCTGCCCCCGGACTTCCCGCGGTATCGGGCGGTCTCCCGCCAGGCGCACGAGATCTTCAAACGCCACACGGACCTCGTCGAGCCTCTGTCTCTCGACGAAGCGTATCTTGATGTTTCCGAGAACAAAATGGGTTTGCCGACGGCTACACAAGTGGCGCGCACGATCCGGGAGCAAATCCGCGTGGAACTGAACTTGACGGCATCGGCGGGCGTGGCGCCGAACAAGTTCCTGGCCAAGATTGCCTCGGACTGGAGAAAACCGGACGGGCTCTTTGTCATTCAACCAGAAGAAGTAGATTCATTTTTGTTGCCGCTGCCGGTCGGTCGACTGCCCGGGGTAGGCAAAGTCACGGAAGAAAAGCTGAAGGGCCTTGAAGTACAAACGGTCGCCGATCTGAGACGAATGGATCTGCCGGCACTCGAAGGCCGCTTCGGCCGCTATGGCGCGCGTCTCTACGAATTAGCGCGGGGCATCGACGCGAGCGAAGTAGTCCCCGACAGGCCCACGCAATCGATATCGGCGGAAGACACCTTTGAGCACGACGTGCGGTTGGCCGATACCGAGCCAATGATTCGCAGGCTCGCCGAGCTTACATGGGCCGCATCGCGCAAGGAATCACGAATTGCGCGCACCGTGGTACTGAAACTGAAGACCAGTGAATTCAAGATCCTCACGCGCAGCCACACGCCAGGTTCACCACCTTCCTCTTGCGAGGAGCTGACCAGTATCGCCTTGTCGCTCCGGGAACGCGTCGGTCTGGACTCCGAGCAACGGTTCCGCTTGGTTGGTGTCGGCCTCAGCAATTTCCTTGAGCCCGAGGATGCATCCGCTCAACCGGCACTGTTTGAGTAGCAGCGTGGCCGTCACTAGTGAAAATCATGTGACTGCGTTTCCGCATCGGTAATCGAGATGGGCAGCACACGGGAAGCTTTGATGGAAACGGTGTGGTCCTGATTCTGCAGAACACCGTCCACCCGAAGGAATTTCTCGCGGTTGATCACCACACGGTATTTCTCATAAAGGTCAGGATTCACAATCACATTGGAAATCCCGGTTTCATCTTCAAGGCTCAAAAAGACGAAGCCTTTGGCGGTCCCCGGACGCTGCCGCGCAATCACGCATCCCGCTACGCGTGTGTATTGACCGTCGGGCAGGCGCGACAAATCGCTTGCTCGTTTCACTTGCAGCTTGGATAAGGCCTCGCGGCAATAGCTCATCGGATGGGGGCCGGTGCTCATGCCCGAACCGTGAAAATCCGCGACCAGGCGCTCTTCGTCCGTCATCTGGCAGAGCGGCGACAACTCCCTCTGTTCCGGAATCGTGTCGAGCAAAGGGCCCGCAGGCCTGGCGGCACGTTCGACTTGCCACAAAGCCGTTCTTCGATCGATTCCCTCTCGAAGAGAATTGAGCGCGCCAATTTCGCTGAGGGTTACCAATTCCGATTTCTGTAGTTCCGGCACCCGGTGAACCAGATCGGCGATACCCTCGAAGGGACGCCTCTGCCTTTCCGAAACCATCTTGTCCGCCGCTGCTTGCCTCAGCCCGCGAACGTAGCGGAACCCCATGCGCAAACACGGAACGTCCTTGCCCTCCTTCATCGCATGCTCGATGGTGCAGTTCCATTCGGAGTCGCGCGCGCTGATCGGTTTCACTCGCAGGCCGTGTAACTGAGCATCGTGCACAATCACTGCCGGGCTATAAAAACCCATCGGCTGATTGTTGAGCAATGCCGCGGTGAAAGCCGCCAGATAGTGAAACTTCAAATAAGCGCTGGCGTAAGCGATCAGAGCGAAACTCGCCGCGTGAGATTCCGGAAACCCGTAACGCGCGAAGGAAGTAATCTGGGTGATGATCTCTTCCTGTGTTTTGGGGCTGAAGCCGTTCTCGGTCATGCCGCTCCGCAGTTTTGCTTCAATTTTGTGCATGCGTTCTTCGGAACGCTTGAAACCCATGGCCCTGCGCAGCTCTTCCGCTTCCCCGCCGGTGAAGTTCGCCGCGATCATGGCCATGCGCAGGAGCTGTTCCTGAAAGAGCGGCACACCGAGGGTTCGTTCGAGCACCGCTTCGAGGGAAGGATGGGCATAAGTTACGGATTCCTTTCCCTGCCGCCGCCGCATGTAGGGATGCATCATTTTTCCAACAATCGGGCCGGGCCGGATGATCGCCACTTGTACGACGAGATCGTAGAACTTGACCGGAGCATTGCGCGGCAGTGAAGACATCTGCGCTCGGCTTTCGACTTGAAACATGCCCACCGTGTCCGCCTTGCGCAACGTTTCATAGACCGCGGGATCATCGGGAGGAAGCTGCGCCAAATCGATCGGTGTGCCGTAGTGTTTGGGTATGAGTTCCAGACAATCTTCGAGCACGGCCATCATGCCAAGTCCCAGCAAATCCACTTTCACGATGCCCATATCGGCGCAATCGTCTTTGTCCCATTGCACGACAACACGGCCCGGCATCGTCGCCGGTTCGAGCGGAACAACCGAATCGAGCTGCCCTTGACACACGACCATCCCGCCGGAGTGCTGGCCCAGATGCCGCGGCAGGTCCTGAATGCGCTCGCACAACTCCCAGTATTTCCGGACGCGAGGATGATGAAGATCGAAGCCCACTTGCTCGAAATGATTTTCGAAGGTATCGGATGGACCACGCCATTCTCCACTGTTCACTACGCTTGAAAGCTGGTCGAGTGTCTCCTGGTCGAATCCAAGCGCTTTGCCGACCTCTCGCGCCGCCGAGCGATCACGATAGGTGATGACATTCGCGGTCATCGCCGCCCCAAGCTGGCCGTAGCGCTGGTACACGTATTGAATGGCCTTCTCTCGCTGGTCTCCGCTGGGCAGGTCGAGATCGATGTCTGGCCACTCGCCGCGTTCTTCGGACAGAAAACGTTCGAAGAGCAGTTCCATGCCGACCGCATCGACTGCCGTGATTCCGAGCGAATAGCACACCGCGCTGTTGGCCGCCGATCCCCGTCCCTGCACGAGAATGTTCTGTTCGCGACAAAACCGAACAATGTCCCAAACGATCAGGAAGTACCCGGCGAGATGCAGTTTTTCGATCAAGGCCAATTCCCGTTGCACTTGCCGCTTGGCACGTTCGAAAAGTTCATCGTCACGTTTCACGCCATAGCGGTTTTGAAACCCTTCTTCGGTGCGCTTGCGAAGAAACGAATCCATCGTTTCGCCCTCGGGTACTGGATAGCGCGGAAATTCGTAACCGAGACCGGCCAGCGTGTATTCGAGCCTTGCGGAGAGTTCGCTGGAGTTCTCGATTGCTTCCGGGAGATCAGAAAAGACCCCGATCATCTCTTCGGTCGAACGGAGGTGACGCTCGTCGTTTCGTTCCAGAAGCCGCCCGGCGGTCTCGAGTTTGCAGTGATTCCGAATGCAGGTGAACACGTCCAGAATCTCACGCTCGGTGGGGCCAGCGTAGCGGACGCCATTGGTGGCCAACAGCGGGAGGCCCAGCGTTTCAGCAATCCTCACCGCCGCCTGATTGCGGCGCTCTTCCCGAGCGTCACAGTGCCGCTGCAGTTCGACATAGACGTTCTTTCTTCCGAAAAGAGTCGTGAGCCTTTCAATATTCTTTCGGGCTTCATCGTAACCTTGATTGAAGAGCGAAGCCGCAAGCACGCCTTCCTCCCCGCCCGTCAAACACACCAGCCCTTCCGCATGTTCCGCGATCTCTTCGAGGGTCGCCGTTCCGGTCCCTTTCTCTTTTTCGCGCAATTTGTAGAGCGTGATGAGGCGACAGAGATTCTGGTATCCGGTCCGGCTTTCCACGAGCAGCGGCAACCGCACGGGTCTTGCCGGAAAAGCATTCGGCATCCACGCGGGCAACCCGGCCCGGCTTCCAAGGCCTTCGACCGAAATTTCCGCGCCGAGGTGAGGCTGAAGGCCCACGGACTTTGCCGCCATGTGGAACCGCGGTGCGCCATATACGCCGTCACGATCCACCAATGCGATTGCGGACAATCCCAGTTCCTTCGCGCGCGACACAAGATCCTCGGGACGCGAAGCACCTTCGAGAAAACTGAATGCGGACGCGGCATGGAGCTCGACGTAGCTCAATCGTAAATTCCTTCCACGAACCAGCGTTTCACTCGCAAGTCTTTGTAGACGCGATACAGCGCGGTCTCGTCCTCAGCCTGGTTGTGTTCCGCTTGAACTTTCCCAGGCAAGGTACGCACCTCAAAGTCCCATTCATCCCGGGCCCATACACTTTCCGACCACCAGTCGCCTTTTCTTCTCCACGGACCAGCAAACGCAAGGATTTGCCTGCAAGCGCCTTCACAACCGAGAAATGTCGGCTTCCCGCCGCGAAACTCGACGCTCGCCGGAAGCGGAGGCCGGTAGATTCGCATGGCCACTGTCGGCTGTTTTTCTCTAACCGACGGCTTTTCCGTTATTTCCGGCAAAACAAAACGGCTCTGCTGAAACGAATTCGGACTGTGCGTGTCGAGCAGTACCGGCGCACCTGCTCGGCCTTCCCCTACCAGGCCTTGGATTCGCAGAAGGGTGATCTCAAGACGCCCGGGATCGGGGGAGAGCGGCAGGAACAGTCCCAGCTGACGCGAGAGAGCTTTCGCCGGTATCGTCAACATGTGGACGGAAGTGACGGGTAAGGACGGAGGATGCGCTTCAAGATCAAGCTGCAAGAGTTTCAGAAGCAGCTTGCTGTCTCGTGCCGGCACCGGGAGCCGAAGCGTACGGATATGCAGGACCGGTTCTTTGCCGCGTGAGTCGTTTCGTTCGAGCGTGAGGGTGACTTTGATCTCTCCGATGGAGAGAACGTGCATGCGCAGCCGCGCGCACAGTTGTTCGAGAAGCCGGTTCAGAACGAAAAGCAACGGCTCCAGCAAATCCACTGGAGAATCGAGCTCCATGTGCTCTTCGAAGTTCGACGGAAATTCCCTGGCGATCAGGGGTTGTCCGTCGACGCCCCGTGCCAAGCGCCACCAATGAAGCCCCTCCTGCCCCAACCGCTCGACAATGGCAATTTCGGGAAGAGCCGCAAATTCAGCACAGGTGCGTATGCCCCAGCGCTCCAAAGTCTCGACAAACTCAACAGGCATCCGGAGAGCCGCGAGCGAAAGCCTTCCGATCCGAAGACCTTCCTCTCCAGCAGGGATCACCGTGATTCCAGCGAAGCCTTGCGCCGCCGAAACCGCAGCCACAGGATTTTCTGCAACGGCCACGTTGGTTTCAAATCCTACCTCCGATGCAACGCGCTTCAGGTCGCTTGCGATTTTCGCGGGAGAACCAAAAAGTTTCTCGCAGCCCGCAATGTCCAGCACCGCAGTATCAGAAAAATCTTGCTCCGCGCGTTTTGGTCCATCGTCGATACGCGGCGATATCGTCCAAGCACAGTCGAGAAGTGCGGCATAGGCGGTCGCTTCCTGCGAAGGAGCGCGCCAACGCCAGGCGATGCCCTGGAACGCTTCCGCCTGGACTTTTGTCATTCCCGTTTCGACGCCCAACTCCCGGGCCTCCCGATTGACGGCGAATACTTTCGTCAACGGAGGAGCACCCGCGAAAATCGCTACCGCTTTGCCCCGAAGTTCCGGCGCAAGACGCACCACGGCCTGCACGGGAAAATCCGGAACGAATAGACATGCGAAAGCCAACGTGAGTCCCCTGAACTTGGTAGAGGAAAGGGGAACAAAACCCGACCTTCTTATGGCGTGTGTGTTTGCCAGCAAGCGAAATCGGCTGGTTGCGACAGCCCCCGCGAGCGGGTCACTTCTCCTTGAACTGCAAACCCCTCGAACGTCGAAGCCCCGGCTTCCCTGCTCGCCGCGGCACGGCTCCATGTGTCCGCTGTTCGTCGGCACCGGAGGACCAGCGAAGCGCAGCTTTTCGCGGACGATTCCTCTCCAAGCAAAAGCAGAATCGTCGGTGTGTTCTCAACGGCACGGCGAAAACGAAACCACATGCTCAAATTGATGCGCCGCGCATCCACCCATGAAATCCCCCCGAGGTCAAAGACCACCACACCCCATCCGCCCCCGTGCAGTAGCAGGTCCGTGATCTTCAATGCTTGCTCGAGCCGTTTCCACGGTTTTGTGCGTCTGCTTGCATATCGCGGTTCAGGTGTTCGGGAAGTTTCGAGCTGCGGCGGTAGCGGCCGCGGAGGCCGTATGCCTCGGCGTGGAGGCTCTCGGTCTCGCTCGATCTGTTCTCCTCGGTAGCGCCCAGTGACGGGGATTGGCGTTGACTCTCGAAAGGTTGTTTGTTTGCCAACCACCGAGGGAATGGCCTTCTCGACGCCGAGCATCAGTTCACGCGGATGTCGCCAGGCATTTATTTGTACGGGCTTCTTGCTCGGGGAAACCTTAGGGCGAGTTCTCCCTAGGTCTTGTTCTGCCGGAGAAAAATAGGAAGATGTGTTCAGATCCGGCTCCCGGTTCCCGGCTCCGCAGCGAATCCAAAGCAGTCGGGGAAGCTCAACTCCAGCAGCCGCAACAGACAGCGGGTCAAGCGAATCCGAGACGTCAACGAACGCACACGCTTCCTGGCGTCCGGTGGCCTGGGCCAGCAAGGAAAACGCGAGGCTTGTTCGCCCGGAGGAGGCAGGACCACACAATTCGACCAGCGACCCGCGAGGGAAACCGCCACCCAGCACCGCATCGAGTTCCGCGACTCCGCTTGGCTGGACTTCGATGAAGCCGCGGTTTTGCAGTCCCTGCTGTCCCCGTCCGATGAGAGCGGTTTCGAATTTTGCCTGTTGGCGAGAAAGGCCTGACATTGTAGATTCGCTTTTTGTTCGCCTATGACTAGATCTTATCTCAAAAGTGAGAGTTGTCAAGTCCGTGACACGCCATGACCATCTTCTGGCTCGCCTTGCACAATAGGAATGATCGGCGAAAACGATATGCGAACGAGAGGTACTCGGAAATGGCATTCCCTGGCGCTGGAGTCAATCCTTCGCAGGCACGAGGCCCTCTTCCAAAAGTTTTCCAGGGGTCCATGCCGATACCAGGTATAAGAACCTGAAGTTGATTTGACGGAGGTTCTTCAATGGACGAGCGGCCTGCGAACCAGCCACCCATAAAACAAGAACAACGGAGGGGCAGCCGTTTTCCCGT
>Ga0306920_100002198_pt1 | contig 24591 bp, 29 predicted proteins | sample flu12Cox44000170_FD_204666 | JGI IMG/M metagenome (GOLD analysis project Ga0306920, IMG submission 204666) | Lab enrichment of tropical soil microbial communities from Luquillo Experimental Forest, Puerto Rico - flux4day.12C.oxic.44.000.170 (v2)... | ecosystem: Environmental > Terrestrial >...
AAATTCCTCGGCGAGCGGAATGTCCTGCCAGGAAAATTTTGGCGCGCCCATATCGACGGTATAAAGGTCAGGCGCCGGCCCTTGCCAGCAATTCAGGAGCCCGGCCGTGGTCTCGAATGTCACCGCGGTCTGGCCGGTCTTTTCGAACAGGCGGCGCACCACGCAGCGCATGCCGTTGCCGCAGGCGCCGGTCTCCGAACCGTCATTGTTGTAGATCCTGATGAACGCCTCGGTGCCGGTAAGCCGCGGGCGCTGCAACACCATCAACTGATCGTAAGGAACATGCGCGGCCACCGCGCGCGCATCGGCCGGGCTCACCGGTCCCGGCCGGTCGCGCAGATCGACCACGACGATCTCGTTGCCGATGCCGTTCATCTTGACAAAATCGCGGTCGGCGAGCGCGCTCATGAAAAAATCCAATTTCCGCCTGCGTTATATGGCGAACCGTCGCGGTTTGACTAGTGTGGTGGATTTGAGATTCGCTTCAGTATTGCCGCGAGTTCTCAAGGCGAATGTCAAATCCAAAACCACACTAGAATCCAATGTTTGCTGGTGTCCCTTGGTTCTGACATTCGTAAACGAACCCGCCGCGACAGGATACGAATGTCAGAACCGGGACACCATGCGCCTTGCGGCTCGGCCGCGACAGCCAGATAACCGATCTGTCATGGGACGAAGTCGCGCCTTGCGTGTTAGTCTGCCATCGACCGGAACGCCACCATTTGATCGGCCATGGCGAAAAAATACCGGCCACGGAGAAAATAGATGAATCTCCCACGCTTTTGCCGCTTTGCGCCTGTCGTGTTGATCCCGCTGGCGATCTCGCTCGCTGCCGGCGCTGCGAGAGCGCAACAGCCCTCGCCGACGCCGGCACCCGAGGTCTCTGCGAGCCCGTCGCCGTCGCCGGCTCCATCTGCCGCCCCTGCGCCTGCCGCAAGTCCCTCGCCTGCTCCCGCAGCATCGCCTTCGCCGTCGGCGGAACAAACGCCCGCGCCGTCCGCCACGGTCCAGACTGCCGATTCCTTCGGCGAGCCGACCACGCTGGAGGCCAAGAAGGTCTTGATCGCCAAGGGCAACGCCAATTGGGATTCCGCATTCGACACCCTGATCGACTCGCTCAAGACGATGACCGCGCTATTGGACAAGCAAGGTATCAAACGGTCAGGCAACATGATGATCGTCTATGTCTCGACCGATGATACGGGATTCACTTATCTCGCGGAAATCCCGGTCGAGCAGGAGCCGAAGAACCTCGGCAAGAACATGAGCGTGGGCCAATCGCCGGACGGCAAGGCGCTGAAGTTCGTGCATCGCGGGTCCTACGACAACATGGACAACACCTACGAGGCGATCACCAATCATCTCGATGAAAAGAAACTCGAGGCAAAGGACACCTTCATCGAGGAATATACCACCGATCCGCTGAAGACAGCGGAGGACAAGCTGGTGATCAACGTCTATGTGCCGCTGAAATGACCTCGATCCGCGCTCATTTTTCCCTGGCTGCATTCGCGACATTTGTTCTGCTTGTCGCGCCCGCGCTGGCAGAATCGGATTTTCCAGCGGCCATTTCCGTCAGCGGCCAGGGGACAATTTCGGCGCCGCCTGATCTCGCCCATATCGATGCCGGCGTTGCCTCCGACGCCAAAACCGCGCGCGAGGCGTCGCAGGCGAACAACGCCGCGATGGCAAAGGTACTGGCCGCGCTGAAGGGCGCCGGGATCGACGACAAGGATTACCAGACCTCGCGCCTGTCGCTGCAGCCGCAATATGCGCCGAACCACGCAGGACCGACGCCGATCATCGGCTACCGCGCCTCCAATCGTGTGACCATCAAGCTGCGCGACGTTACCAAGGTTGCCGGCGTGATCGACACGCTGGTTGCCGCGGGCGCCAATGACGTCGGCAACGTCTATTTCTCGGTCTCGCAGGCCTCGAAGCTATTGGACGATGCGCGAGAGAAGGCGGTCGCCGATGCCCGCCGCAAGGCCGAAGTCTACGCCCGGGCAGCCGGCGTGACCCTGGGCGCGCCGCTCAGCATCGCCGAGGAAGGCTCGGCCATGCCGGTGTTCCGCGCAAAGGCGGTCGCCGCGATGCCGGAGGCGCTTCCCACGCCGGTGGCGCCGGGCGAAGAAACCCTGTCGGTCAGCGTCAACGTGGTTTGGGCGATCAAGCAGGCGCAGTAGATCGTCGCCGCCACGCGGAGATTGCGTTAGCAACCCTGTCCGAAGTCCCCGAAATATCCGCCTGGAAATGCCTGCCAGCGCAATCCCGCTGGTTGGGTAATGGGCCTTGATCTATCTCAAAGCATCTAAAAGAAATCAAAGTATCCCCACACCGATGTGTCACGTAGTTTGACTGGAGAATTCACATGAATTCGCACCTGTCACCTGAACAGACGTCTTATCGTCCCTCACCCTCCGCATCCTCGACAAGCTCGGTTCGCTCCGATGCCGACGACATTCGGCCTGATAGCTTTGGCGAGACTTTGAGCCAGCTCAGCCGAGATGTGGCAAGTCTCAAGAACACATTTGCGCTTCTTGCGTCGCAGGCCGGCGGCGAGGCCGCAAAGACGATGCGCAATATGAGCGATGCGGTTGCCTCGCAGGTAGGTGATACCGCCAGCGGCGTCGCCGACGCGGGTTCCGATCTTGCGACATCCGCCAAGGAACACGCGAAGACGTTCGCGTCCGAGCTGGAAGCCATGGCGCGGCGCAATCCATTGGGCACGATCGCGGGCACGCTGGTGGTCGGCGTCATCGTCGGGATGATGTCGCGGGGACGAGGCTGATGTTCGCGCCCCTGCTGGGTGCCGTCCGCGCCGATATGGATCGGCAGGTCGGTTGGGCACGCGAGGAGCTCCGGCGGCAGGTCCGATATACTGCGCTCATCGGCGCAATTGGCGGTATGGGCGCACTCGCGGCGATTGGCGTGCTGATCGTCGGACTCATCGCCCTTCACTCCTGGCTCGCGCCGCAGGTTGGTTCACTCGCCGCGCTCGGCATGATCGCTGCCGGCTTGCTTTTGCTGATGATGCTTCTGCTCCTGGTCGCCTTCTCTATAAGACGCCCGGAACTCAAGACGAGACCGGCCCTGCAGGTCGTCCAGCCCGCCACTCTGTTTCGCGCCGGGGCTAACCTCGGCGCCGATCAAGCCATCGCCACTGACAAGGATTCATTGCGCTTCGCAACCGAGGCATTGCGCGAGGGCAGCCGCTCGGAATTGCTGGGTGCGCTCGCGCTGATTGCGCTGGCGGGAGTGATCGCCGGCCGCAAGCTGCGGCGGCCGGAGGAATAAGGCGCTGGCTTCGCGACGCGACGCATATCTCCGGTTGGTGTGCGTGAACACCGAAGCCGCAGCGAATGTCATTTCGGCCGACAGTGAGGGCGACCCAGTTGCAGGAGAGATTGGCTCAAATCAAGCTAGCCCGGCGGCCGGGTACCGTGGTGACGGATATGGTCGTCGCTGCGCTGATTATTGCTGCGCTCTACTTTGGCCGGGAGATTTTCGTTCCGCTCGCGCTGGCGGTTCTCCTGAGTTTCGTCCTCGCGCCCTTCGTCATGCGTTTGCATTCCTGGCGAATTCCACGCACCCTTTCCGTACTCATCGTGGTCTTCTTCGGATTTTCGATCATCTTCAGCCTGGGCGGGCTTATGGTATCGCAGGCGACCCGCCTGGCCGCCAAACTGCCTGGATATCAGCAAACGCTGAGTGACAAGATTGAGAGCCTCCGTGGCTTGATGGGAAGTTCCGGAACGTTGCATGAGGCATCCGCCGTTCTCAAGAATCTGGAGACAGAACTTCAAGACGTGGATACGGCCGGCCGCCGTGACCACGGGCCCGCGAAGCAGACGGTGCCGATTCCCGTCGAGATCAGGCAGCCCGACCCCGGCGCTCTGACGACGCTCGGCAAAATCATTGAACCACTAATCTCTCCGCTCACGACGACGGGAATCGTCGTCATCTTTGTGGCCTTTATCTTGCTGCAGCGGGAGGACCTTCGAAACCGGCTCATCCGTCTTGCCGGCTCGGGAGACATTCAGCGCACGACCGCGGCCCTTGATGACGCCGGCAAGCGCCTGAGCAAGCTCTTTCTGACCCAAATGATTTTCAATGCGGCGTTCGGTTTGGCAATTGGCACAGGCCTCGAATTAATCGGCGTGCCTTCGGCGCCGTTGTGGGGTCTGCTCGCGATGATTCTACGGTTCGTACCCTACATCGGCGCGCTGATCTCAGCCATATTTCCGCTCATCCTGGCTGCGGCTGCCGGTCCTGGCTGGGAAATGTTGGTGCTGACGGCTCTGCTGTTTGTGGTGCTGGAGCTGCTTGCGGGACAAGTTCTCGAACCTCTGATTTATGGCCATAGCTCTGGCTTGTCTCCGCTCGCAATCATCCTGTCTGCGTCATTCTGGACCTGGCTTTGGGGTCCAGTCGGACTGGTGATAGCGACACCTCTGACGGTATGCCTGGTTGTCGTGGGACGACATGTCGAGCGGCTCAAGTTCCTCGAAATCATGCTTGGCGATCGGCCTCCGTTGAGTCCTCCTCAACTGGTTTACCAGCGGATGCTCGCAGGAGATCCGCTTGAAGCGGCCGAACAAGCGCATGATTTTCTCAAGGGCTCATCGCTTGACGATTACTGTGACGCGATCCTGCTGAAGGGGTTGAGGCTCGCGGAAACTGACCGCCGATTGGGCCATCTCGACGAAGAACGACTGGATCGAATTGCCTCAACCGTTGACGAGCTGGTAGCCGATCTGGAAGCAAACCACGACGCAGGAGCGACGAACCTGTCCCCGGACATAAGCTCAAACCCCGGTGCCGCCATCGCCATTGAGGAAGCGATGTCGCAACGTCAATCGGTCGAAGAGAAAATCGGATCGCCGCGTTCGGTTCTCTGCATTCCCGGATATGGGAAGCTCGACGAAGCAGCGGCGATGGTATTGGCTTATTTGTTGCGGCAGCGGGGAATCGGGGCACTCGCGGAGGAGGCCGATGCTCTGTCGACGTCGAAATTCTTTTCGCTCGACATGACGGATACCTCTCTTGCGTGCGTCTGCTATGTCGGCCAGCCGTCCACCGGCAAGGTTCAGGATACCGTTCGCAGGCTCAATAAAAAGAAAGCCGACGCCCAAATCTTGTTCGCCCTCCTTGGGACGGATGCCGCTGCGCCATCGATCGGCGCGGTCGGTGCAACCATTGCCCGAGGGTCATTTGGCACCGCATTGGAAGCAATAATTCAAACTGTCTCCGGGCAGCGCGACGAGATGACCGTCAAAGACATGATGGCGAGCGACCTGACGTCTTAGATCTCCACTACCTGCCCTGGCTTGAGCGCCACGAACCGTTCGCGCGGAATGCGTGCCTGATCGAGCGCTTCGCCCAGCTTGATCGCCGGCTCATCGATCGGCTCGTCGGTCAGTTGAAACGTGCCATGGTGATGGGCAAGCGCCTGCTCGGCGCCGCAATCCGACAGCGCGTTGACGGCATCAGACGGGTTCATGTGCTGGTCGCGCATGAACCAGCGCGGCTCATAGGCTCCGATCGGCAGGATGGCGAGTTTGAGCGGCCCGTGCGCCTTCCCGACGCGACGGAAATGCAGGCCTTCGCCGTAGCCGGAATCGCAGACCACATAGATTTTGCCAACCGGCGTTTCCAGGACGAAGCTCGCCCACAACGCCTTGTTGCGATCGAACAGGCCGCGCGCCGACCAATGCCGCGTCGGCACCAGCGTGGCCGCAACGCCGTTCCCAAGTTCGACGCGGTCGTGCCAATCAAACGCCTCGGCCCTGATCGCCGGGTCGGCTTCCTTCATCGCGGTGTCGTTGCCGAGCGGCGTGATCACGCGCGGTGCGAATGTCGCGGCCAACCGCGACAGCGTCGGTGTATCGAGATGGTCGTAATGGCCGTGCGACACCAGCACGACGTCGATTGGAGGCAGCGCCTCGAAGACAATCCCGGGGTCGTTGTGCCGTTTGGGTCCGGCAAAGGAGAGCGGCGAAGCCCGCATCGACCAGACCGGATCGACCAGGATGTTCAATCCCGCCGTCTGGATCAGCCAACTGGCATGGCCGACAAAGGCAAGCCGCACCTTGCTGCCGTCGAGGCGTGCAGGCGGCGTATCGGCATAGGGGCTCGGCGCCCAATCCGGCCAGGCCGCGCGCTGCCGGTGGCGGCCGAACTGCCAGCGCAACACCTCGGCCAACGACCGCGGCGGCACGCCGTCGGGATCGAAGAAGCGGGTACCGTCGAAATGATCGGAGATGGGACCGGAATAGGCTTTGTCGCGGGACAACCAGACGGCGGGCAAGCCGATCGCGGCAGCCATGCCAGCAAGGAGACGCATTGCGCGGCGACGGGTGATCTTCATGGCTGAATTTGGCCCCCAAAACCCCTGTTTCGGCAAGGGCGACCAATTGACGAAGTCGCGAGGACTAGTGTGGTGGTTCGGAAGTTTCCTTGACTTTTCGCGCTTGCGAGGCTTTAACGCCGCCACTTTCTCGGAAAGAACTTCTTTTCGACCCGCCGACCGGTCCAGGAGGCCGGAGGTCAACGCCCGACAGCGCGATGCGCCCTCGGGCGTGAATGTGTTTGGAACGCAGGAAGCAGGACCTTGTTCGACACTCTGTCGGAAAAACTTGGTGGCATTCTCGATCGCCTAACGGGACGCGGCTCGCTGTCGGAGGCCGACGTCGATGCCGCCATGCGCGAGGTGCGCCGCGCGCTGCTGGAGGCCGACGTCTCGCTCGATGTCGTGCGCAGCTTCACCGAGCGGGTGCGCGAACAGGCAGTCGGCGCGACCGTCGTCAAATCGGTTACTCCCGGCCAGATGGTGGTCAAGATCGTCCATGACGAACTGATCGCAACGCTTGGCTCCGACGGCCAGACCATCGATCTCAATGCCGTTCCCCCTGTCGGGCTCATGATGGTCGGCTTGCAAGGCTCCGGCAAGACCACGACAACAGCCAAGCTGGCGCGGCGCCTGAGAGAGCGCGAGAAGCGCAAGGTGCTGATGGCCTCTCTCGACGTCTATCGTCCCGCGGCGATGGAGCAGCTCGCCGTGCTCGGGCGCGACCTCGACATTCCGACACTGCCGATCGTCGCCGGTCAAAAACCCGAGCAGATCGCGCGGCGCGCGCTGGAGGCGGGCAAGCTCGGCGGCTACGACGTCGTGCTGCTCGATACCGCCGGCCGTACCACGCTCGATGAGGAGATGATGGCGGAGGCATCAGCCATCAAGGCTGCCACCAATCCGCATGAAGTGCTGCTGGTCGCCGACGCGTTGACCGGCCAGGACGCGGTCAATCTCGCGCGCGCCTTCGATAGCCGCGTCGGTCTCACCGGTATCGTGCTGACGCGGGTCGATGGCGACGGGCGCGGCGGTGCTGCGCTCTCGATGCGGGCGGTCACGGGCAAACCGATCAAGCTGATCGGCACCGGCGAAAAGACCGACGCGCTGGAGGATTTTCATCCGGCCCGGATCGCCGGCCGCATCCTCGGCATGGGCGACATCGTCTCGCTGGTGGAGAAGGCGGCCGCCAATATCGACGCGGAAAAGGCCGCACGCACCGCCGAAAAGATGCGCAAGGGCCAGTTCGACCTGGCCGACATGCGCGAGCAGCTTTTGCAGATGGCCAATATGGGCGGCATCAGTTCCCTGATGGGCATGATGCCCGGCATCGCGAAGATGAAGAACCAGATCGCGGCCGCCGGCCTCGACGACAAGATCATCAAGCGCCAGGTCGCGATCATCGATTCGATGACGCGTGATGAGCGCCGCCATCCCGACATCCTGAAGGCCAGCCGCAAGAGGCGCATCGCCGCGGGCGCCGGCCAGACCGTCGAGCAGGTCAACAAGCTGCTCAAGATGCACCGGAACATGGCCGACATGATGAAGGCCATGGGGTCAGGCAAGCGCGGACCGCTCGCCGGCATCGCACAGGCGATGGGCTTTGGCGGCGGCATGCCGGCACCTACGCCGGAGCAGCTGAAGGCGGCGGCGGAAAAGATGCAGGGCGGCGGCATACCGCCAGCCTTGCCGAATTTGCCCAAGGACATGCCGAAGGAATTTCCGGTCGGCTTGCGTCAGGGTCTGCCGAATCTGCCCGGACTGACGGGCCTCAGCAACAAGCCGACGCTGCCCGGGCTCGGCGGCCCACCGGGGAAGAAGAAATAGCCGACAACATCGATTGAACGATCAACCAGGCTTTTGAAGGAGAACTCAATGCCAGTCGTCATCCGCCTCGCTCGCGCGGGCACCAAGAAACGTCCGGTCTATCACGTGGTGGCAGCCGACTCGCGGTTCCCGCGCGACGGTCGCTTCATCGAGCGTCTCGGCCATTTCAATCCGCTGCTGCCGAAGGACAATGAGGCGCGCTTGAAGCTCGACATGGACAAGGTCAAGGCCTGGATCGCCAAGGGCGCGCAACCGTCGGATCGCGTGATGCGCTTCCTCGACACCGCCGGCGTCAAGAAGCGGCAGCCGCGCAACAATCCGCATAAGGCCGTGCCGCGCAAGGAGCGCAAGGCCAAGGCCGAAGCCGCCGCGAAGCCGCCGGCGTAAGTCGGTCGATGGTTGCGACCTCATGCTTCGAGACACGCGGCTTCTGCCGTGCCGCTCAGCACGAGGCCTTTTGATGCCCTCGATGGTCTGCGTCGCCCGGATCGGCGCCGCCCATGGCGTGCGCGGGCAGGTCAAGCTCTGGACCTTCACGGAAGAGGCGCTGTCGGTGACGCGCTACGGCCCGCTTGCGACCAAAGACGGCGCGCGGCAATTCGAAGTCACGCATGCGCGCGAGGCCGGGGGTTACCTGGTTGCGACGCTGAAAGGCATCACGACTCGCAATGAGGCCGAACGCCTCAACGGCGTCGAGCTGTATGTCGCCCGCGACAGACTGCCGGCGACCGCAGACGGTGAGTACTACCACGCCGACCTGATCGGGCTTGCGGCGGTGACAACGGCGGGCGAGCCGCTCGGCCGCGTCGTTGCGATTCACAATTTCGGCGCCGGCGACATCATCGAGATCGCGCAGCCGGAGGGCACGACCATGCTGCTGCCGTTCTCCAACGCCGTGGTGCCCACTGTCGATGTCGCCGCTGGACGCGTGGTGATCGAGCTACCGCGCGAAATCGAGGGCGAGTCCTTGCCGGACTGATCGCTCTTCACGTTTTGCCGAGGCAGACCACTAAATCCTTGCGTTTCCTTTATATGTAAGGCACTTTTAGGTTGTGTCGCTAGGCACGAGCGATACCTTCCGAAGGTCGCTCCATCGATCCCGCGATTGAAGGGCCTCTTCATGTTCCGTTGCGCTTTTTTGGCGACCATCGCCGTGCTTGTCACGACGAACGCGCCATTCGCCCAAACGTCGCCCGCCGGATCGGGCCCTGCGACAACCTCCGCCGCGACCGAAACTCCGAACGAGCCGATGGAAGAAGTGCAACTCGGCGATCATTGGACGTATGAGCTGCGTGATGAAATCAGCGGCGACGTCAAATCAACGTTTACTCAAACCGTCACCGACGTTTCCAGTTCGGAGATCAGCATCCGAGTCACCAATCTCGGCAACAACAATACCGGGTATTTGACTTACGATCGTTCATGGAACCTGACCAGCAACGGCGTCTGGCGCTATTCGCCGAACGACGGTACCGGCGTTCGGCTCCCGCTCGCCGCCGGCAAGAGCTGGGCCCTGAAATCCACCGATACCAACAGCACGGCGGGAGTCAGTTTCAAACGCTCCGGCACAGTGAAGGTGGTCGCGCAGGAAAGCGTGACCACCAGAGCGGGCACGTTCGACACTTTCAAGATCGAGACGTCCTACCAGTCGCAGAATGCAAACGACCCGACCAAAAAAGCTCAGGTGGTGATCCAGATCTGGTACGCCCCGCTGATCGATCATTGGGTCAAGCGTTCCTTTGTCTCGCGCTCTGACGGGCGCGTTCGCGAAAGGAGCACGGTCGAACTGGTCGAGTATGGCCGCCGCTAACGCATGATCCGGAAAAGTGGGCACCGGTTTTCCGAAAAGATCATGCGCAAACAATAAACAAACAGCAGGGCATGAGCTTATCGCAGGCCGCGCCCGCCAGATCATCACGACAACGAAGAGCAAGCCGGAATGAAGATGCCATTGGTACCTCGCGCCGTGGTCGGACTAATGTCGCTCATCGTTGGCTGCGTGTCGGCGGCTGCGGCGCCATCCTCGGTGGTGCCGATGGAGGAGCCTCAGCCCGGCGACCGCTGGATTTATGAGATACACGACGAAATCACCGGCGAAAAGCTCGCGACCCGCGAGGTCGTTATCACCGAGGTTACGCCGACGGACATCAGCGCTCGGTTCCGCCTGGTGGGAACTGCCAACAACGAAGGCTTTACGATCTACGACCGATCCTGGAACGTCAAAACCAACCAACCCTGGAAATATTCGCCGAACGACGGCACGGGCATCAAGGCACCGCTTGCGGTTGGCAAGACCTGGGCTATTCGCAGCAATGAAGTCAATGCGGGCGCGGGAGCCACGTGGAACCGGTCGGGCACGTCAAAAGTCGTCGGTGAGGAAAGCGTCACCACCCGCGCCGGCACGTTCGAGACGTTCAAGATCGAGACGACCTACTCGAGTCGTAACGTCGCCGACCCATCCAGGAAGATAGAGGTGACCTCCGTGACCTGGTATGCGCCCGCAATCGATCATTGGGTCAAGCGTACCTTTGTCTCCCGCGCCGACCAGCATGTGCGGACCAACAACACCATCGAGCTGGTGGAATACGGCCGAAAGAAATAACTGCGAAAATCCACCGGGCAACGCCGGCGATGGCTGCCTCGGCGCGCGGGGTTTGACGGCCTGATCGATACGCGCGATGGAAGGAGCCATGACCGATGCCATCACAGGTGCCGTGGCCCCCAAGCCTCCGAGCTGGCGAGCGACCGTGTTGACCCTGTTCCCGGAGATGTTTCCGGGACCGCTCGGTGTCAGCCTTGCCGGCCGCGCGCTGGCGTCCGGAATCTGGAGCCTGGAGGTGCGCGACATCCGCGCCTCGGCGACAGACCGCCACCGCAGCGTCGACGACACGCCGGCCGGCGGCGGACCGGGCATGGTGCTGCGTGCCGACGTGCTGGCCGCAGCCATCGACGCGGCGGGCCCGCCTGCGGGGCTTCCGCGGCTGTTGATGAGCCCGCGGGGTCGGCCATTGACCCAGTCGAGGGTCAGGGAGCTTGCGGGCGGTGGCGGTGCGCTGATCATCTGCGGCCGCTTCGAGGGCGTGGATCAAAGGGTGATCGAGGCAAGGGCCCTCGAGGAGGTTTCGGTCGGCGACTACGTGCTGTCAGGCGGCGAACTTGCCGCCATGGCGCTGATCGACGCCTGCGTGCGGCTCCTGCCGGGGGTCATGGGCAAGGCCGAATCCTCCGCCGAGGAGAGTTTTTCCGAATCCCTACTGGAATACCCTCAATATACCCGCCCCCAGACCTTCGAGGGCAGGCCAATCCCCGAAGTGCTGCTGTCCGGGGACCACGCCAAAGTGGCGGCCTGGCGCCGCGCCGAGGCGGAGCGGTTGACGCGGGAGCGGCGGCCGGATTTGTGGGCCAATCGGGCGCCAAAAAGCACGACGGAAGGGTGACAAAGCTCGTCCTTTGCCTTATACGAGCCGCCAATTCCTCGAAGTGACGACAGGAACATGCGCGAGCCCCCGACCCGGCTGGGCGCGCCGCCGACGGAGATTTCAATGAACCTCATTCAACAGCTCGAAAAAGAGCAATTCGACAAGCTTGCGGCCGGCAAGGAAATCCCTGACTTCGCCCCCGGCGACACCGTCATTGTCAACGTCAAGGTGGTCGAGGGCGATCGCACCCGCGTGCAGGCTTATGAAGGCGTGTGCATCGGACGTTCCGGCAGCGGAATCAACGAAAGCTTCACGGTGCGCAAGATTTCCTATGGCGAAGGCGTGGAACGCGTCTTCCCTGTGCTGTCGCCGATGATCGACTCGATCAAGTTGGTGCGCCGTGGCAAGGTGCGCCGCGCCAAGCTGTTCTACTTACGCAATCTGCGCGGCAAGTCGGCGCGCATCGTCGAGAAGCAAGACCGCTCCGCAGCAGCGGTCGGCGAGTAAGTTCGCTCCGCATGGCGGATCGGCAAAGGCGCGGGTGCTTCCCCGCGCTTTTTGTTGCGACAGGCTACCCAGCCTGCAAACCGTGCCAATCGATTGATTGTGGCGCCAGCAGCGCCTGTGTTAGAAAAAGCCATGTGTTGGGAAAGAGTCATGGCTCGAGACCAGAGCATTGTTTGCCAGCGCGTCGTGATCGACGATCGCTCGCGCCTGCCCGGCCGCTTCTTCGGACGGTTCGCGACTTCGGCGACCTCAAGGCTTACGCGCGCAGCCTGATGCTGCGCCGACGTTTTCGCTTCTCGTACACGCCAAGCCGCGCCTGATCGCCAAACCGAAATTCCTGGAGCTGACGCCCATGTCTAAATCAACGACGTCCAAACCGACGACCGTCTACGACAAGATCTGGAGGGACCATCTGGTCCACGAAGCCGAGGACGGCACCTGCCTTATCTATATCGACCGCCACCTCGTGCACGAGGTGACCTCGCCACAGGCATTCGAGGGCCTGCGCACCTCGGGCCGCAAGGTTCGCGCGCCGGAAAAGACCCTTGCCGTGGTCGACCACAACATCCCGACAACGGATCGCTCCAAGCCGAACCCTGATCCTGAAAGCATCGAGCAGATGCGGGTGATGGCTGACAACGCCAGGGAGTTCGGCATCGAGTACTACAACGAGTTCGACAAGCGCCAAGGCATCGTCCACGTGATCGGCCCCGAGCAGGGTTTTACTTTGCCCGGCACCACCATCGTCTGCGGCGACAGCCACACCTCGACGCACGGCGCCTTCGGCGCATTAGCGCACGGCATCGGCACCTCTGAGGTCGAGCATGTGCTGGCCACCCAGACGCTGATCCAGAAAAAGGCCAGGAACATGCGCGCCGTCATCGACGGCAAATTGCCGGAGGGCGTCACCGGCAAGGACATCATCCTTGCCATCATCGGCGAGATCGGCACCGCCGGTGGCACCGGCTACGTGCTGGAATATGCCGGAGAGGCGATCCGCTCGCTGTCGATGGAAGGCCGCATGACCGTCTGCAACATGTCGATCGAGGGCGGGGCGCGCGCCGGTCTCGTGGCGCCGGATCAGAAGGCGTTCGATTTCCTGCGCGGCCGTCCCAAGGCGCCGCAGGGCGCGGCCTGGGACGCCGCGATGCGCTACTGGGAGACGCTGCGTTCCGACGAGGGCGCGCATTTTGATCATGAGATCCGGCTGGATGCGACCCGACTGCCCCCCTTGGTGACGTGGGGGACCTCGCCCGAGGACGTCGTGTCGATCACCGGTTCGGTTCCTGATCCCGACAAGATCGAGGACGAGGCCAAGCGCCTGTCGAAGCATCGCGCGCTGAAATACATGGGCTTGCAGCCGGGAACCAAGATCACCGAAATCAGGCTTGATCGGGTGTTCATCGGCTCCTGCACCAACGGTCGCATCGAGGACCTGCGCGCCGCGGCCAAGATCGCCGAGGGCAAGACCGTCTCCGCTCACGTCAACGCCATGATCGTTCCTGGTTCCGGTATCGTGAAGCAGCAAGCCGAGGCCGAAGGTCTCGACAAGATCTTCATCAAGGCGGGCTTCGAATGGCGCGAACCGGGGTGCTCGATGTGCCTTGCGATGAACCCCGACAAGCTGAAGCCGGAGGAGCGCTGCGCCTCGACCTCCAACCGCAATTTCGAGGGTCGTCAAGGCTTCAAGGGCCGCACCCACCTCGTCTCGCCGGCGATGGCCGCCGCCGCGGCGATCGCGGGTCATTTTGTCGATGTCAGGGAGTGGCGCTGACTGGCGGGCGTAATCCTCGGACCACAATCAAGCGTTGAAACACTCCGTTAAGGGTCCGGGGAGCACATTGGGTCTCGCTTGCGCCAACCGCGAGGGAACCAGCCATGGCCAACGACAAATCGGACTTCGTCGACCTCATCTCGCAGGCCACGCGGCAGCATTGGCGCCGCCCGGCCAGGCGTCAGGTCACCGAGGCGGAGACCAAGCCGGAGAAAAAACTGAGCAACTGGCCGCCCGAGCGCATGGACCAGTGGCGGCTGATCAACCTGACGCCCTGGAAGATGACGCTAAAACCCTGGAAATTCAAAGACTGGGTTTGATCAACCGCGCGCGCTTGAAAACGCGCAGCTCACCACGTCTGATCCCAGCCCCTTGCCCAGGACGGCGCATCCGGGAGGAAGAACGGTCCAGGCGAATAATAGAAGGGCCGGCCGAGGTAATAGGGATAGTAGGGCCGATAGGCGTAGTGTTGATGATGGTTGCGGCGCTGCGTGCCCGCCCGGATTGTCGCCGCATCCGCCGGCCGCGTTGCCGACGAGACCTCAGCCGCTCTCGCCGAAGGTATCACGGGCGAGCCGCCCAAGTTCACCGCGGCGGCGACCACGGCTGCGCCGATCCATCTCAACATCGAAGGCTCCAAGTCAGCCGCCGCGCCAATGGCAGATCATGTGGGGCACGATCACCGTGCCGCTCGGCCGATATTCCTGCACGTAAGTGGCATTGCAAAACCGCACGGCGTTGGGGCCGGGGAAGTAGCGGGGGTAAACCTCCCCGGGCTCGTAGTAGGGATAGACGCGAAGCCGGGTCCGCGGACGGCGCAGTGCCGGCGCTTCCTGCGGCGCGACCTGTGCGAGGCGAACAGCTGATGGAGCCGATTGCGCGCTCGCCTTCCCCGCTGAGAGCGAAAGCGCGCCCGCGAGCGCCAAGAAAATTGCCAGCGAACCGATCCGCATCATTCCACCCACCCAAAACCGTCGTATCAAGCCACTTCTAACATCGCCGTGTCCGCGCATCCAGATCCGTCACAAGACCGAATCATGGATTTCCGATGTCCCTCCAATCGAATTTTGGCTAACGAGAATGCCGCCGAGGCGGACGAGCTTGCTTGACGCAACGCGAGCGTGCCAAAGAGAGATGTGATGTGGAACGATCTGAAGGCTCCTTCGCTTGCCGAGATGGAAGGGATGGCGCACAAGATTTTCGAGCACCTGCCGAGGCGCTTTCGCAATCTTTGCGAGGGCGTGATCCTGCGGGTGGAGGATTTTCCGGCGGATGAAGTACTCGACGAGATGAAGGCCGAGAGCGAGTTCGACCTGCTCGGCCTGTTCCAGGGCACCGGCCTGCCGCAGCAAAGCCATGGCGACGTCGCCCGACTGCCCAACATGATCTGGCTTTACCGCCGGCCGATCCTGGACTATTGGGCAGAACACGAGGAAAAGCTCGGCGATATCGTTCGCCACGTGCTGATCCACGAGATCGGCCACCATTTCGGGCTCTCCGACGACGACATGGCCGAAATCGAGGCCGAGACGGATTAAGTCTTTATCACCGGCCCCGATCGCGATAAACCACCCACCACCAACATCATCATCCCGGAAGTGCGATCGATGGAAAAATTCACCACGCTGGAAGGTGTCGCGGCGCCTCTGAAGATCATCAATGTCGATACCGACATGGTGATCCCCAAGCAGTATCTGAAGACCATCAAGCGCACCGGCCTCGGCAAGGGGCTGTTCTCCGAACAGCGCTACCGGGACGACGGCAGCGAGAACCCGGATTTCGTGCTCAACAAGCCGGCCTATCGCAACGCCAAGATTCTGGTGGCCGGCGACAATTTCGGCTGCGGCTCGAGCCGGGAGCACGCGCCCTGGGCGCTCCTGGATTTCGGCATCCGTTGCGTGATCTCCACCTCGTTCGGCGATATTTTCTACAACAACTGCTTCAAGAACGGGATTCTGCCGATCCGCGTCTCGCAGTCCGACCTCGACAAGCTGTTCGACGATGCCGAGCGCGGCGCCAACGCGACGCTGTCCATCGATCTTGCCAGCCAGGAAATCCGCGGGCCCGACGGCGGCAAGGTGAAATTCGAGATCGATCCGTTCCGCAAGCACTGCCTGCTGAACGGTCTCGACGACATCGGCCTGACGATGGAGAAGAGTTCTTCGATCGACGCCTATGAGGCCAAGGCGAAGGCCGAGCGCGCCTGGGCCTGACCTCCTCCGTCAACGATGATGTTGCCTGACATCGCCACCTTCTGGCATGGCCCGCTCGACGCGCTGCGCCGGCTCTGCCTGAGGTCGCAGATCGCCGCCGGTCACCGGGTCACGGTCTACAGCTTCCATGCCATGCCCGATCTGCCCGCCGGCGTCGGCAACGCGGAAGCCGAAGCAATCCTGCCGCACGCTTTCTCTGAAAGACTCCGCCCGGCGGAAGTGGATGGCTCATGGAGCGACTGGACCACGCTGCAATACAGCGATTTCTTTCGCATGCGACTGATGCGGGAGAAGGCCGGTGTCTGGCTTGATGCCGACGTGCTGTTGCTCAGGCCGATTGAGATCGACCCCGCGAAGCCTTTCTTCGCCTGGGAGCGGGGACGTCGGCTCGGCAACTCCGTGCTCTATTTGCCGCCGGATCATCCGATCGTCATTGCCTTCGAAAAGCTCATAGCGCAGGAGGAATTGACGCCGGATTGGCTTTCGCTCGGCCATCGCCTGACCTTTGCGGCGCACCGCCTGCGCGGATCGAAACGCGCCTCCGACATCCGCCTGGCCCTGTTCGGCCCCGCCGCCCTCACCGCGCTGGCGGCGCGTTCCGGCGCGCTGGGCCATGTGCTGCCGCAGAAGTCCTTCTACGCCGTCCACTCCCATCCGAAACTATTCTTCGAACCGTCGGATTTCTCGCCGCTGATCGGCGACCCCGACATCACCGGCCTGCATTTGTCACCCAAGGGCCGTGCCAGGCAAAAGCCCATTCCAGGAAGCTTCCATGCCTGGGCCGCCGAACGGTTCGGCTCGGACTGACGGTCCACTAGGGGTCCGATTCTAACATTCGCTATCCGGCGTTTTTGATCCAGCGCAATGTGTCCGGTGGCCCGCAATGGTCAAATTGTGATGTTCTCGCCGGAGGGATGTCATGACCGCGCGCAGCAAGTCACATGGAAGTATCGAAGCGCTGATCACCATATTTTCCGACTGGCTCAGGCACCGCCGCGAACTCAACGAGATGCGCCAGCTCGACCGCGCTGACTTCGACCGCATCGCCTGCGATTTGAGGGTTTCGCCCGATGCTCTGGAACAGCTGGTGCGCAACGGACCACACGCGGCCGACGAGTTGCCGAAGCTGCTCAAGACGCTCGGCATCGACGAGGCGACACTCGCAAATACACAGCCGTTCCTGCTGCGCGACATGGAACGCGTCTGCGCCATGTGCGAGCAAAAGCGCCAGTGCGACCGCGACCTCGCCGACGGCACCAGCGCGGAGCGTTACCAGGACTATTGCGCCAACGCGCCAACCATCGAGCGGCTCAGCGAAACGCTGAAATAGGATCAGCTGCCCGCCGCTGCAATCGCGTCCGCGATCGCGATCGTTCGTCGCGCGATTTCGGCGTGCAGCCGTTCGACCATCCGGCCGTCGAGCTGGATCGCACCCCGCGACGCATTCTCCGGCCGTTGGAATGCCGCGACGATCTTGCGCGCTTCGGCCACTTCCTCCGCCGGCGGCGTAAAGATGGCGTTGCAGGCGTCGATATGGCTCGGATGGATCAGCGTCTTGCCGTCGAAGCCGAGATCGCGCGCCTGCGCGCATTCGGCGGCAAAGCCGTCGACATTGCCGATATCGCTGTAGGGACCATCGAGGATTTCAATCCCGTGAGCCCGCGCCGCCAGCACGCAATGGGTGATCATCGGGATCATGGCCGCGCGGCCCGGCAACATCCTGATCCGCGTTTCCCGCGAAATATCATTTGGCCCGAACACAAAGCCGGCAAGCCTGGCAGCGGGATTGCGGGAGGCGGCAGCAAGCTCCTCGGCATCGAGCACGGCGCGTGCCGTTTCGATCATCGCCCATACCTTGACCGACGGATCGGCGCCGATGCCTGCAAGGCGCTCGCCGATGGTGTTGAGTTCGTCGGCGCTGGAAATCTTCGGTATCAGGATCGCGTCGGGGCTTGCGTGAGCGGCCATGGCGATGTCGTCGTTCCACCAGGGCGTATCGGGGCTGTTGGTCCGGATCAGGATTTCGCGCCGGCCAAATCCTTTTGCGGCAATTGCGGCTGCGATCTGCTCGCGCGCCAAGGCCTTGGCATCGGGTGCAACCGAATCCTCCAGATCCAGGATCAGGCCGTCTGCCGGCAGGCTGCGGGCTTTTTCGAGCGCCCGAGCGTTCGATCCCGGCATGAACAACAGGCTGCGACGCGGTCGGGTCATGGCCTATTTCCCTCCGAACTGTTCGGTCCCTAGTGTCCCGAATCCGAAGTTCGTATCATCGTGCAGCGGGCTCTTCTCACGAACTTCGGAAAGCGGGCACTAGCCGATAACATCGCAAACGGGCCGGGAGAAGCCTTGTTCCGTTCATCGGCATGTGGTTAGGCAAGAACCATGATCACCTTCCCGAAAACATTGCTCGACGGCTACCGGAGTTTTCGTACCCAGCGGCTTCCCACCGAACAGTCGCGCTATCGCGAATTGTCCGAGCGCGGCCAATCGCCGGAAGTCATGGTGATCGGCTGCTGCGATTCCCGCGTCTCGCCCGAGGTAATCTTCGACGCCAAGCCAGGCGAGCTGTTCGTCGTGCGCAACATCGCCAATCTGGTGCCGGTTTATGCGCCGGACGGAGGCGCGCACGGCGTGTCGGCGGCACTGGAATTTGCCGTTCAAGTGCTGGGCGTGAAACACATCGTCGTGCTCGGGCACGCCCAATGCGGTGGCATTCGCGCCTTCATCGACAAGATCGCGCCGCTGTCGCCGGGCGATTTCATCGGCAGGTGGATGTCGATGTTCATCAAGCCGGGAGAGATCGTCGAACAGCGCGAGCATGAAACCATGCAGGATTTCGCCACCCGGATCGAGAAAGCTGCGGTGTTGCGCAGCCTGGAGAATTTGATGACGTTCCCTTACGTGCAGATTCTGGTCGAGTGCGGCAAGCTCAAGCTGCACGGTGCCTATTTCGGCGTTGCCGAGGGCTCGCTGTTCGTGCTGGACAAGACGACGAAGGAATTTCGGAGCGTGAAGGAGAATGAGGCAATAGTGAGCGCCGAGTAGCGAATAGCCGCCCGATCACGCCGCCTTCTTCTTGGCATTGAGCAGCTTGCGGTTGACCAGCACCTCGGCGATCTGGATCGCGTTGAGCGCGGCGCCCTTGCGCAGATTGTCCGATACGCACCACAGGCAGAGCCCGTTCTCGACGGTGGCGTCCTCGCGGATGCGGCTGATATAGGTGGCGTCCTCGCCGGCCGCTTCATAGGGCGTGACATAGCCGCCGCTCTCCTGCCTGTCGATGACGAGGCAACCCGGCGCGTTGCCCAGGATGGTGCGCGCCTCATCCACCGTGATCGGCTTTTCGAACTCGATGTTGACGGCTTCCGAATGACCGATGAAGACCGGCACCCGCACGCAGGTCGCCGACAGCTTGATCTTGGGATCAAGAATCTTCTTGGTCTCCGCCATCATCTTCCACTCTTCCTTGGTGTAGCCGTCCTCCATGAACACGTCGATCTCGGGGATCACGTTGAAGGCGATACGCTTCGGGAACTTCTTGTTGATCAGCTCCTCATTGGTGTAGACGGCCTTGGTCTGCGTAAACAGCTCGTCCATCGCATCCTTGCCGGCGCCCGACACCGATTGATAGGTCGCCACCACCACGCGCTTGATGATGGCCTTGTCGTGCAGGGGTTTGAGCGCAACCACCAGCTGGGCGGTCGAGCAGTTCGGGTTCGCGATGATGTTTTTCTTGACGAAGAGGGATGCGGCGTCCGCGTTGACCTCGGGCACGATCAGCGGCACGTCGGGATCCATGCGCCAGGCTGACGAATTGTCGATCACGACGGCGCCGGCGGCCGCGATCTTCGGCGACCATTCCCTCGACACCGCGCCGCCCGCCGACATCAGGCAGATGTCGATGTCGGAGAAGTCGTAGTGCTCGAGCGCTTTGACCTTGAGCGTTCGCTCGCCGTAGGAGACCTCAACGCCCACGCTGCGGCGTGACGCCAGCGCCACGACCTCATCGGCGGGGAATTTGCGCTCGTCCAGGATGCCGAGCATCTCGCGCCCGACATTGCCGGTCGCGCCCACCACTGCGACTTTGTAACCCATCATTGAGTCTCCGAAGAAAATGCCGACCCGCCGCGAAAAGCGGAAAGACAAGCGGCAGCGCTTCTATGCGAGAACCGCCCTCAACACAACGTTAGCATGGGGTGCGGTTCTCGTTGCATCACGGCCTAATTCCGGCTGGACTGTTCGCCGACAAGTTCGACCCCAGCCTCCTCCGTCAAGGAGGCCAATTTAATCGATAAAACAGAGGCTTATTCGATCCTGAATCTCCCGTTGGGTATCACGCGCACCGCCTGGGGGACATCCGCGCCCGCGGAAGACTGGACGACCGCGCTCGGGAAACCCGGAAGCTTCAGGCGTGCGCCGTGGGGCCTTCCCCCGGATATCGGCTTGATGGAAGTTCTTTTGTCACAAGCGAAATTTATCTCAACCGGTGTGGCCGGTTTGACCTTGTGGCGCCACATCGGCGGCAGATAGAGTGACGATCAAGTCGGAATTTGGCGACCCCGCCAGCCCCATGAGGATGCAATGACCTTGAAACTTCGTTCCCTGCGCCATCCAGCACTGCCGCTGGTGGCAGGCGCGATGCTGGCGCTTAGCCTGGCGAGCACGGCAAGCCCCCAATCCGGCCCTCAATATGACAAGCGCGGGCGCCCGATTTACGGCCAGAGCGGGCCAAACTACTCCTATCAGCAGGGACCCCACACCCGCATTTACGTCACCAAACGCTCCTGGCTCGACGGCGGTACCGAGGTGTTGCCGGGTGACCGCAAATTCACCGATTACGCCTTCCCACCGGAGTATGGCTTCCCGTCGTTCGCGCGCGAGAACAACAACCGCCCGATCGATCGCCAGCCGCTCAACCCGCCTTGGGACCTCCCTCCCGGTGGAACGCCGACAGGCTTCCCGCTGTATTGATCGGAGGCTCTCAGCTAGCAACGTGATGCCCGCGCTCTAGCCGTGCAGCTTCTGCAGCTCGCCCAAAATCGCCTCGCCCATCTGCGTGGTCGAGGCCGGCGTCGTTCCCTCGGACTTGATGTCCGCGGTACGCAGGCCCTTGGCGAGCACGGCGGCGATTGCCCCATCGAGCCTGTCGGCAAGCTCTCCCATCTCGAAGGAATAGCGCAGCGCCATTCCAAACGATGCGATCATCGCGATCGGGTTCGCGAGCCCCTTGCCTGCGATATCGGGGGCCGAGCCATGCACCGGCTCATAGAGCGCCTTTCGCTTCCTGCTCCTGCCATCGACTTCGCCGAGGGATGCCGAAGGCAGCATGCCCAGCGACCCGGTGAGGATGGCCGCGATATCCGACAGCATGTCGCCGAATAAATTGTCGGTGACGATGACGTCGAACTGCTTCGGCGATTTCACCAGGTTCATGCCGCCGGAATCGGCGAGCTGATGTTCCAGCACCACATCTGCGTATTCGCGCGCATGGAGCTGCGTCATCACCTCGTTCCAGAGCACGCCCGTCTTCATGACGTTGCGTTTCTCCATCGAGGTCACCTTGTTGCGGCGCTTGCGCGCGAGATCGAAGGCGACGCGGCCGATGCGTTCGATTTCGTAGGTATCGTAGACCTGGGTATCGATGGCGCGCTTCTGGCCGTTGCCGAGATCGGTGATGGTCTTCGGCTCGCCGAAATAGACGCCGCCGGTCAGCTCGCGCACGATCATGATGTCGAGGCCTTCGACGGCCTCACGCTTCAGGCTGGAGGCATCCGCAAGCGCCGGATAACACACAGCGGGGCGCAGATTGCCGAACAGACCGAGTTCCTTGCGCAAGCGCAACAGTCCCGCCTCGGGCCGCGCCTCGTATGGCACCCCGTCCCATTTCGGCCCGCCCACGGCGCCGAAGATGACGGCGTCGGCTGCGTCAGCCATCGCCATGGTCTCCTCGGTGATGCTGACCTTGTGCGCGTCATAGGCGGAGCCGCCGACCAGCCCTCGTTCGGTCTCGAACCGAGCGATGCCTTTCGCGTTCAGCCAATCGATCAGACGCTGCACCTCCGCCATCACTTCAGGGCCGATCCCGTCCCCGGGAAGCAGCAGCAATTTATGGGTCGCCATGATTATTCCCCCGCTTTGGCCGCCACGCGCGAATACACGCTTCGCGCTCTTGCCCGGGCGTGACGAAGTCATGAAATCCGCAACGTGTGCTAATGCGACGGACAGGGATTGGCAAGGCCGCGCGGTCAGCGCTTCGGACGGCCAATGACGCAAAGGGCGTCAGCTTCCGCTGTACGAATTATAGCCCTGGTCTTCCCAGTAGCCGCCCTTGTAATCGCTGGTGACCTCCATCGAGATCACGTATTTCGGGCTCTTGAATCCCAGTTTGGTGGGCACCCGGATCTTCATCGGGTAGCCGTAGGGCCGCGGCAGGATCTCGTCGGCGAATTTGAACGCCATCAGTGTCTGCGGGTGAAGCGCGCTCGGCATGTCGAGCGGCGAGTTGTAACCCTCCTTGTCGGCGCACTGGAACCAGACATATTTGGCCCTGGTGTCGGCGCCGATCATTTTCAGGAAATCGCTGAAGCGAGGCCCGCTCCAACTGCCGATCGCACTCCACCCCTCGACGCAGATGTGGCGGGTGATCTGCTTGACCTGCGGCAATTGATAGAGCTCATCCAGCGTCCACGATTTCTTGTTGTCGACGAGGCCGCGCACCTCGAGCTTCCACGTCTTGCCGTCGACCTCGGGCGCATCGTCGATGTCGTAGTACCCATTGAAAGGAAACGGCTTGGTGATCGCGCTCTCGGGGAAGGTCGGCGCCATCGCGTTCGGGTTGAACATCCAGGCCTGCACGGCGTCGTTGAACTTCGAGACCCTTCTCAGCATTTCGTCGGCCGAATCGCTGTCCAGCACGTCGCAACCGGTCAGAAGCGACAGCGCGCCAAGGCTGGCGCCGCCCGCGATGAAGCGCCGCCGTGTCAAATCCGGCATGGTCTTGATCGCGTCCTTGATCAAGAGCCTCTTGTCGACGCCGGGGATGAGAAAGGAGCGTTTGCGCGACATCGTATCCTCCGACAATCAGCGGCCGATGATCATGGCGCGCAGGCTCTTCGGCACCAGGAGCGCCAGCGCGACGTGCACGATCAGAAAGGCGACGATCAAGCTCATGCAGATGAAGTGCACATAACGGGCGGCCGGGTAATCGCCGAACAACATCACGAGCCAGTACAACTGCACCGGCTTCCAGATCGAAAGGCCCGACAGCACGATCACGACGCCGACCACGATGATACCGGCATAGAGCAGTTTCTGCACGTAGTTGTAGGTAGAAAGATCGTCATGGGCGAGCTTGAAGGCCAACGCTGCCTTCAGGTCCGAGATCACGCCGGCCGGCTTGATCGGCAGCAGCTTCTTGCGGAAACGCCCGGTTGCAAGTCCCGCGATGAGATAGGCAAGACCGTTGATCATCAACAGCCACATCGCCGCGAAATGCCAGAGCAAGGCGCCGCCCAGCCACTCGCCAAGCGTGATGCTGTGGGAGAATTTGAAATTGAACAAAGGCGAAGCATTGTAGATCTGCCAGCCCGACATGATCATCAGGATCATCGCAATTGCGTTGATCCAGTGCATGGTGCGCACCCAGGCCGGAATAATCACCTTCGCAGGCTCGCGCGTGGTGCTGCTGTCGGCGGCTGCAAGGCTGGACATGGTTGCTCCCTGATAGCTCCCTGGCTGCTTCCAATCGGTCGTCGCCAACTATACGCCGAAAACCCCCATTCCGTTACTGCTTGATAGCTATCGAGCCGATACGCGCCGCACATGGCGTTCACAAACAGGCGAGCCGGGGAAACCCGGCTCGCCGACGTGTTTCCCGTAGGGGGATCGGGAAGGCAAAAGCGTCAAGAGGCCGGCATCAGTACCGTGTCCACCACGTGGATGACGCCGTTCGACTGATGCACGTTGGAGATCGAAACCAGCGAGGAATCCCCCTTGGCGTCGATGATCCAGATCTTGCCGTCATCTCGCTTCACGGTAAGCTCTTCGCCTTCCACGGTCTTGAGCTTCCTGCCGTCGGTCAGGTCGGAGAGGTCGTATTTGCCGGCAACGACATGATAGGTGAGGATCTTGGTCAGGGTCGGCTTGTTCTCCGGCTTGACCAGATTGTCGACGGTTCCGGCCGGCAGCTTGCCAAAGGCGGCGTTGGTCGGTGCGAACACCGTGAACGGGCCCTTGCCTTCGAGGGTCTCGATCAGGCCGGCGGCCTTCACCGCCGCAACCAGCGTGGTGTGATCCTTCGAGTTGACGGCGTTCTGGATGATGTTTCTGGAGGGAAACATCGCCGCGCCGCCAACCATGACGGTTTTTTCCTCCGCGGCGCCGACCGGCGCAACGATGGTCGTGGTGAGAGCGAGCACGCTGAACGCAGCCGCCGACAACAGTGCAATACGCTTGGACATGGAGTATCTCCCGATTGAATTGAAGTGACCGGCGGGCATTCGC
>Ga0306920_100002199_pt1 | contig 24591 bp, 26 predicted proteins | sample flu12Cox44000170_FD_204666 | JGI IMG/M metagenome (GOLD analysis project Ga0306920, IMG submission 204666) | Lab enrichment of tropical soil microbial communities from Luquillo Experimental Forest, Puerto Rico - flux4day.12C.oxic.44.000.170 (v2)... | ecosystem: Environmental > Terrestrial >...
TGCCGGACTTTATCATCGGTGCCCATGCTCAAACCCAGGCCTCCCAACTCCTCACTCGCGACGAGCACTTCTACAGGCCTGCGTTCCCGAGGCTGAGGATCATCGTGCCGCCCCGCCGATAGAACACCTCCGCCCCACTGCCAGACGGGTCGCTTCCTAACAGTGAAAAACGGGTTTTACTATTGGTCTCCGCCTAGAGAGGAGGAACTGACCTCGGGTCGAGCGAGAACCCCTGGGCCTGTGAGCACATTGGTCAGATTGGCTCTGTAGCACTAGTTTGTTAGCACTTTCGCGTGCCGCGAAGATTCTTCCTGATCTCGCTAGCGCCTCTGGGCCCTCCGCGGCCAGAAAGAGCCTTGACACAAAGGTCACTGGGACGCTCGGTGTGCTCCGTGTTAAGGCTTTTAGCGAAGAATCTTGTCGGGTCTCCGACTTAGAATGGCGGCCTCCAGATAAGCGCTAACTCCAGTGTGAACCCAGGGATTCCCGCAGCCGCGAGAAGCCGCACCCAAGCAGCGTCAGGCGACCACATGGCCCCATTATGCAGACGAAAGCCTGTGCGGAGTCAAATGCGACTCCTTGTCCTGTCCGTCTTAGCCCATGAGCCAAGCCGCCGAGCGACTTCCATTACTCGGTAACCTGAGTAACCTCCCGCAGGCGGCATCACGACGATTTCTCCGTTCGCTGTGCGCTCAATCCGCAGGTCGCGTTCGCCTGGCAGAACCTAAAGAACGCATCCTCGCTCCAGTCAAGCGTCCCTGGCGGCAAATGCACGCTCTGCTGGCCTTCCGGAATGGGAATTGTGAGCAGCATACGATTGATTGTACGCGAAACAGAAAGCCACTCTCTGGGACGGGTGAGCTGCAGCTGGTGTGTTGGTTGTCGGCCGATCACGCTCGACCAGTGCTTGATTCACTTCCTCCTCGTCGACCCTAAGACGGGTAATCGACCACTCAGAGGTCGGCCAGGGATTGCTAAGCCTCTTGACTTCTATCTTCCCCGGGACACGCATCCAATCGACCCCAGTTGCGCCCTCCTCAGGTGAATTCGTAGCTGCAGGTCTTGCTTCGAGTCCATGATCCTGTCCCAGGTGATTTCCACGCCCGAGTAGGCTCCTTCACGGCCCAAGCGTTATCTCACAACTCTGCCACTCGCCCGCCGGCTTGTCGGCATTCACCGTGGGAACGATAAACCCAGAGAGGGCCCCCTGGCTATGGACATCCAGCGGGCGGCCGAAGCCGTCAAGCACCTGGATTTCATAACGGCCGCGGAGATAGATGCCGCTATTGCTCTTCGGGTCCACGTTGAACTCGACTTCGAGTTTGAAATCATTGAACGTCTGGCGAGTATAGATGTTGTTGGCTTCCTTACTGGTTCATCAGGATGCCGTCTTTGACAAACCAGCCCAGTGGGCGGCCTGGATCCTGACCCAGCCAGCCGGAAAGATCTTTGCCGTTGAATAGGTCGATTGGTTGGCCAGGCTTTCTGCCCGGTGGACTTGACGGCCAGATTGGCCCGCGCTCACCGGCCCAGGAAAGCATCTCGCCATTGACCTCCGCCGTTCCGACCAAGCGTGCGCCGTCCGCAGTGGCTCGTCATACTTGTTGAACTACATTCGGCGGGTTGCCCCGTGGGTATTGGAATGTCAGCTGGCCTCTTTCGATGGCAACTACAGGCAAGTCGAAAACCGCCCCGCCGCCAGCATTGAAGCGCCCTTTGAGCACTCCTTGCTCACGGCTTAGCTCCAGCCAGCAGAATCTCGGGCCCGTAGCAGTAATGTCCCATCGGCCTAGGAAATGATCCGCATCCCCGGGGTTCCCACATACCCAATCTGCGAGCCAGCCATTGATGACCGCCAACATCAGGAGTCCTTTAGACCCAAACGAACGCATAACTATAACCTCCTGTCCTTATCGCCGGACCAAACAAGGAAGCCGTCGGCGCCTCGACATGTAAATCATCATCTCATTCCGGAAAGGTCGCACGCGACCGACGAGGAATCTGCTTTGGACGGTGAGGAACAGCGGAAGCAGATTCCTCGCTGCGCTCGGAATGGCAGGTAGGGGCACTTTCATCCGAATTGGCGGGCGGAAGGCCAATGTTAACACTCGGAATGACAGTATGAAGTCGTATCGCCTCGAGAAGAAAACGGCAGCCCGTGCTGGCATACAAGCCCGGTTACTGGGCGGGGAAGAATGGAACCAGCTTGCGGATCTCGGCTTCATCGGGCTGCCGTCCATACTCGGTGATCTCAAACGCCTCAGCATGCTGGACCGAAGCCGCTTGTGCGCCATACCATTTTTCCAGAGCCTGCTTCCATTCAGGCAGTGCGCGGCTGGAACGCTGTTCGGCGAGCCATTTCTTGCGGGCCGCCGGCTCTTTCGGGACCTGATCGAGTGTTCCGTCAAGCCAGGGGAGCCATTCGTACATTTGCGAAACGTGGGCATCGAGCATTGCGACCTTCTTCTCAAACACGTCGTCGATGGCGACCACGATGTCGGGGCGGAAAGGTTGTGGGCGTGTGAAGCGGTCAGAGAAGTAGAGGAAGACCGGGTTCTTCCTAAGCGCCGGAGCGTCTGTGACCACGTTCGGCACGGTCACCATAAAAGAGGCGTCTTGTACGAGAACGCCCGTGTAGCGGTGGTCGGGGTGATAGTCGTTGGGTCGGGGCGCCAGCACGACGTCAGCGCGCCACTGGCGGATCTCGCGAATGATCTGGCGGCGCACTTCGAGCGTAGGAAGCAGTTCGCCATCGTGATTGTCCAGGACTTCGTATTCAATTCCGATCCGTCGCCCCGCTTCCTGAGCTTCAGCGCGGCGATGTTTGGCCAAGACCCCGCCACCCTGCTCGTAGTGGCCGGCGTCGCCGTTCGTTACGGAGACGAATTTCACCAGATGCCCGGCGGCGGCATATTTCGCCGCCAGCCCTCCGGCCTTGGAGTCGCAATCGTCCGGATGAGCCCCAAAAGCAATGATGCGCAACCGGGAGTAATCCTGGCCAGAAACCGGAGCTGCCAGTAACACCAGGAGGAAGATCAAAACCATGACCGATCTCAAAAAAGTCGTGCCTCACTCTTATCGTTTGCCGATCGCGGTGTCAACCACTCACGCGACTCGGCGACTTCGCCAAGCCTCTCACCGTAAGGCTGGAGAAGCGCAGAGGACAACAGCGCAGCCTGCTGGCCGTCATCAAAAGCAGATTCTCCGGTTTCTGGAGTCCGATGGACTCCACCGGAGTCCTGAAATCGAACCTCGCTTCCCTCGGAATGACAGGCTTCCAGGATCTCATCCTAGCGCATGGGGGACCGCTATTACACCCTCATCGGCGAGTGGCTTCTCTTTCTGTTGAAGTTTGATCAATAACATCGTATAGTATATCCCCTCGATACCCTCTCGGTTCATTGGAGGTTCGACAGTGTCCGGGTGTGTTCGCCACGACATCTCGAACGACGAACTCAGGGAGACCTTTGCTCGGCAGGGATTTGTCACGGCTTCCGATGCCATTATGCCCGTCTTGCGACAGGCCCTAAGGGCCGCCTCGGTCAGTGATGTAACCATTCTCCTGGAGGGAGAGACCGGTACCGGTAAACAGGTACTCGCACAGGCAATCCATCAGCTTGATCCCATGCGAGCGAACTTCCCTTTTGTCACGGCCCACTGTAGTGCCATCAGCGAAGCGTTGGCCGAGAGCGAGCTGTTTGGCCACTGTCGCGGAGCGTTCACGGGCGCCGTTGACCAACGCCCGGGATTGTTTCAAGCCGCCAACCAGGGAGTGCTTTTCCTTGACGAAATCAACGATCTGCCGCTCCCCGTGCAGCCAAAGCTTCTTGACGTGATCCAGCGCCGCGTGGTGCGTCCGTTGGGGTCGGACCGGGAGTTACCTGTCAACACGCGGATCATCGCGGCTTCCAATCAGCCCCTGCAACCGCTGGTTCTCCAGCATCGCTTCCGGTCGGACCTTTACTACCGCCTCAACGTGGTCCGGTTGCGTTTGCCGCTGCTGCGGGAGCGCCCCGATGATCTGGCCGCGCTGGTGCGAGCCTTCGCCCGGCGATACGAAAAGATTTATCAACCGATCGTCATCGTCGAGCAGGACCTAGTCGACTTTCTGCGGACTCAGCCTTTCGCCGGCAACGTCCGAGAGCTGGAGCACTGTGTGGTGCGAATGCTCTTCGTCAAAAGCCACGGCACTTCCCTCGGCCTGCAAGACTGGTTTGCGCAGACAGACGGAGACCACGCGGAGACGGGGGACTATCGAGATCTAATTGACGAGGCGGCACAAAACCTTTGGCGGTCCATCTCCCGAAACGGACAGTCCTACCTCCAGGCCATTCAGGAGCTGGAGAAAAAGGTCCTCGCCGCGGCGCTCGCCGCCGGAGGCCGCAACCGCAAAGACGTCGCGAAGAAGCTGCAGACCAGCGAGCGGACTCTCTATCACATGATCCGAAGACATCGACTGTCAGGGAATCGACAGACCCAGGCGCAAGAAGGTGCGAAGTAGTGGCCGGGGCACTTCTCAACCCACGGGCCGGGGAGTCAGCAGACGTCGGAACTAAATTAGTCCGGTGGCAAAGTTGCCCTGACTATTTTGCAGGCCTCCACCACTTACACGCGCGCTTCAGCGGCTCCGAACCGCCTCGGGCAGCGAGGGATCGCCCCGAGGGACATGCTTCCCCTCCGTCCACCCCTCTTTCTCCTTGATCTTGTCAGCAAAGACTTCGATTTGTTTGTCGCTCAAGTTTTTTACCAGCGTCGTTACGGGAACCTTCAGGGCGGCAGCCACGTCGTCCGCGTAGTCCTTTGGCCGGTTATCGACGTCGCTCGAGGGTGCAAACATTTCCATCATCAACCTGATATCGCGCTCCCGTTGGTGCTTGCGCAGGAATTTCCGGACCGCCAGAAGTCCGGTTTCCTCGAACGGGAATATGGCAAAGCGATGGTCCCCCCATGGAAGCTTTTTTCCGTCGTAAGCGCCCCAGGCTACGGTATCCGGGGTGTAGTCCAAATTCCCGGGATTGTTGGCTCGCCACGCAGATGAACCTTTCCAGCGGACCTCCTTTTGATAAACGATGTACGTGTCGTCGCCCACCACAACCACTTCTACCTCGCGTTCACGCTCCGCGACGGCTTCTTGCTTTGGGACCAGCGAAATGGGTTTCTCTCCCGCGGCTTTTTCTTCCGCGGGTTTCGGTTCTTGGTCGGGAGCGGAGGGCTGGCGGGCCAGCCCCGCCCCCGGCATGTTGGCCGTTGCTCTCAGGGTGTGGCTCGATAGAGCACCGGCTGCCGCCCGCGCCGCTTCCGCCTCTTGCGGAGAAGCGAAAGGCGAAACCGAAGTGACAGCCGGTCCTTCGCGCGGGCCCTGCTGGACGACGTGCGCGAGTTCGTGGGCGAGCAACCGCTTTCCCTCGTCGCTTTCGGGCCGGTAACTTCCTGCCGCAAAAACCACGTGCCTTCCGGCAGTGTAGGCGAGGGCGTTGACCGCTTGAGCCGACTCGGCGGCTCGATCGTCCGCGTGCACGCGGACCTTACCGAAGTCGTGCCCAAAGCGCGGCTCCATGAACGTGCGCGTCGCCATGTCAAGCGGAAGCCCGGGCGAAATCAGCACTTCCCGTACCACGGGAGGCACAACTGCGTCTCGCGTCGCCTGCGCGGAAGGATCATAGCGCCGCCCTGCATCGCGGCGGGAATTCGGCTGCGGCTGCACTTTCCCGTAATGGCTCACGAATTCCTCCTCCCCTCGTGGGTAGCACACACATCCTTTTGCGTACGCTACGCTCTACCGCGCAAGGTAACCTGCGCCCAAGCCCCGAGTCAACCCTCGCAACGCGATGACCCGGGTCTCAAATACCCGAACGCAGTGTTTACGCAACCGACCGTGCCCATTATGCATGAGGCCATCAGCAACAATAGATCTCTGATTAGCGCCCCGCTGCTTTTCTTCAGTGACCCTGCAATGCGCTGCAGTCCCGAGGTGTTCTCCTACATGTTCCCTGATTCAATGGGCTTGTAATCCAAGAAACAAACGATCGCATGCTCATTTGCGGAAGAACCTCAGCCAAACGCTGCCACTTTTGGCAGTTCCGTCCCTCGTCGTAGCTACTGCTCGATCGAAAGCAACTCCTCCCGCGAACCTCTGCCTCCGACGCTAGGCCCTAGGCTGAACAAGAGATGCCGTCGGTCCCCACGAGGGCAGCCCCCTTTCGCCACAGAGCTTCGCTCGCCTGGCCCACCGTTTGCTGAGCAAACAAAGGGCACAACAAGCGCGAAGTGTAAAGAAGTCCTCAGCCTTCAGCTCTGAGGTCGCGGTAGGGACTGGGGTCTTCTTGTTGACTACTTGATCTTACAGGGATCAGAGCTTCATCCGGAAGGGAAGGTCTTCTACGGAAAAGGGAGACAAGGTCAGCTTCCAAATGTCCGATGTCTTTCTGCCCGATGCAGAGGAACTTCGCGCGGCGTGGGCCGACGCGACGGAGGTGGAGGGTACCATTCTTGATTTCTCCGACTCCGGCAGCGCGGCTCGCGTGTTCGCGGTGGTTGAGGCGCATCACAAGCACACGGTAGTGGTCCCGGTGGCCAAGCTTCGACCCAGACGGAATTTGGTGTGACGCAGACTGAGGGGCCATCAGCTTTCAGCAAGTACGCTCTCTCGTTCTTGCTGTGCGCCGATGGCTGACGCGTGGCGGACAACTGCTAACCCTTCGATACAGAAAGGACTCAACTATGCCGATTACTCCCACTTATCCCGGAGTTTACATTCAGGAGTTGCCTAGCGCCGTTCACCCGATAACGGGCGTCGCGACCTCGATCGGGGCATTCGTAGGCTATACGGCGCGCGGCATCGATAATCGCGCCCAGCAAATCTTCAGCTTTTCCGATTACGAACGCTTGTACGGCGGGCTCGCTTCCAACAGTGAGTTGAGTTACGCCGTTCAGCAGTTTTTCGCCAATGGCGGGACCCAGGCGTGGGTGGTCCGCACGCCGGCCACGGCCGAGGGCGCCGCAGCGGCGAATGTGGTTTTTGCCGGACTGACGTTCACCGCTTTGAGCAGCGGCGCGTGGGCCAATGGCGATCTGCTGATCGATGTGGATTACAACGGATTAGCACAAGCGGTCGCCGGCCTCGTCACGGTGTCTAATGGCTCAGACACCGTCACCGGAACCGGAACCTTCTTTAAGAGCGCGTTGAGGGTCAACCAGTGGCTGGTGTTCGCTCAGGATCCAAGCCAGACGCCCTACCAGATTCAGTCGATCACAAACGATATCAGCCTGATCTTGACCCAGCCCGCGGCCTTCTCATCCAGCGCGCCGGGCTCCGCCGCAACCGTCACCGCGGACCCTTTGGCGTTCAACCTGACCATCACAAACCTGACGGGCGGCATCCCGGAAACCTTCCCCAACCTGTCTCTCAACACCAGCCTCAATAATTACGTCGTGAACGTGGTGAACGATATTGATAGCGGCTCGCATCTCGTCAACATCACGAGCGACACAAACACCACCCCGACGGCTCCTCCGGCCGTGACGGGCCTGGTCGGGAAACCTCTGACCATCGCCGACGTTGATGATACCTTGGGTGGCTCAACGTCGCTGGGGAGCGTGACTCTGACTGCGAACTCGGCTACCGTCACCGGAGCGGGCTTTGCGGCTACGTTGATCGGACAGTGGGTGTGGTTTAGCACGGACCCGAACAAGACCCTCTATCAAGTCGTCGCAGTCCCCGGTGCCACCACCCTGACCCTAAGCACAAGAGTCCCGGCCTCGCTGGCTGGTGCGGCGAACGCCACGCTATCAAAAACTACGACCATCGACAACACGCCCGCACAGAACGGTTATGCCGTGGAATTCAGCGTGACTTCTCCGACGGTCGCGCCCTCACCGCTTCCCATTACGGTCACTATCTTCCCAACCAAGTCGCCTATTCCGCAAACCGTCGCGGGCCTGGCCGCCCAACTGCAGAGGACGATCAATGCCGCGTTGGCCATTCAGATGCCAGGAGCATCGGTTCAGTGTTCGGTGTTTGGAGTGGGTAGCAATCAGGCGATTCGAGTCAATGCTTCCCTGCCTCAGATTCCCGATGCAGTGATAACTTTCCCGAGTTTCACCGCAGCCCCCGGCCGCCCGGTCGATATTTCGAAGACGCTCGGTCTGCATCCGGTGGGCACCACACCTGTGCCGCAATACTCGCTAGGCAACGCTAACGTGGCGCACTACGCGCTGGGCACGGGCAATGGAACCGGCAACAGTTGGGGTGGACAACTCAGCAGTTCTGGCCTGGGAGCAGACGGTTCAGGACTTCCTGGAACCTCGGACATTATCGGCGACCCAGGGTCGTTTAGCGGCCTTTACGCTTTGGAAGCGGGGTATGTGGACGCTTTTGATCTGCTGTGCATACCGGACGCCACGCGAGCCGTGCCGGGCAATCCTGCGCAGCTCGATAGTAGCGTCGACCCCAACGCGATCTATAGCGCCGCCATCGCCTTATGTGATGGCAAGCTTGCGTTTCTCCTGATTGATCCCCCGCCCAGCGTCAACACCATTCCGGCCGCGGTGGATTGGAAAACCAGCGGGCTCACGGTGAGCGATCCGAACGGCGCGGCATTTTTCCCACGGCTGCGGCTGCCCGATCCTCTCAACAACTACAACCTTCGCACCTTTGCTCCCTGCGGGGTGGTGGCAGGGCTCTACGCGAGAATCGATACGACGCGCGGGGTATGGAAAGCGCCCGCCGGAATCGAGGCAACGCTCCACGGAGTCCAGAGCCTGGTTTACAAGATGAGCGACGCGGAGAATGGCGTTCTCAATCCGCTAGGCTTGAATTGCTTCCGGACTTTTCCGGTCTACGGCACCGTGCTTTGGGGCGCGCGGACCCTGGTGGGAGCCGACGCGGACGCGAGTCAGTGGAAATATGTACCGGTTCGCAGGGTCGCCCTGTTCCTGGAGGCAAGTCTCTACCAGGGGACGCAATGGGTGGTTTTTGAGCCGAACGATGAGCCTCTTTGGTCGGCCATCCGCCTGAATGTGGGTTCTTTCATGCAGAATCTTTTTCTGCAGGGGTACTTCCAGGGGCAAACCCCCTCTGACGCCTACTTCGTCAAGTGTGACAGTGAAACGACAACCCAAACCGACATCGATAATGGGGTTGTCAATATCATCGTGGGCTTCGCTCCGCTTCAACCGGCTGAATTCGTCATCATCAAAATCCAACAGATGGCCGGACAGACTACAAGCTAGGGAGGATACGCATGGCTGAATTTACAAAAAACCCCCAGCGCCACGATCCGTACAAGAACTTCAAGTTCCGCGTTAAGTGGGACGGGAAATACGTGGCGGGAGTCAGTAAGGTCACCGGCCTCAAGCGCACCACAGAGGTGGTCAAGCACCGGGAGGGGGGCGATCCCTCCACGAGTCGGAAGTCGCCCGGCCGGAACGAGTTTGATGCGATCACCCTGGAGCGCGGGGTAACCTTCGACACGGCCTTTGAGGCGTGGGCCGGCAAGGTCTGGCATCTCGGCGCCGCGCTGGGGGCACAAGTCTCGCTGGCGGATTTCCGCAAGGACATCATCATCGAACTCTATAACGAGGCAGGTCAGAAGGTACAGGCGTACTTCGTTTACCGCTGCTGGGTGTCCGAGTGGCAGGCTTTACCGGACCTCGACGCCAACGCTAATGCCGTGGCCATCCAGCACATCAAGCTGGAGAACGAGGGCTGGGAGCGGGATATTTCCGTAACCGAGCAGCCGGAGCCCTCCTTCAACGTTCCCACAGGGCAGTGACGGCCATGCGCGCGCTATCCGCGGCTGAACTGTTGGAGGTTTGGGAGGCTGGCTTCGCCCAAGCACCGACGGAGCGAGCGCTAGCGCTATTGGTGGCCGCCTGCCCGGAGTCCTCCCGCGACGATTTGGCGGCACTCAGCATCGGCCAGCGGGACGCCAGACTGCTCAGGCTGCGGGAAGGGCTTTGGGGTTCCCAGATGACGGCGGTAGTGGTGTGCCCGGCTTGCCGGGATCGGTCGGAGTTGGCCCTGGAGACCCGAGAGATTCTTGCCTGTTCTCAGCCCACGCCGCCCGGAGACATCGTTCTGAGTGGCGCAGGATATGACGTCACGTTTCGGCTTCCCACCAGCCTTGACGTGATCGCGGCCACAGACCAGGCTGCTCCGACGCCCGGCCAGGAGGCCTGCGTGAAGCTGCTTTTCCAACGGTGCCTGCTGTCTGCGCAGCACGGGGATGCCGCCGTAACAACTGATCAATTGCCCCCGGAAGTGGTCGCCGAGGTTCTGAAATGCATGGGTGAAGCGGACGCTTTGGCAGACATCCAGTTGCAGGTCACGTGCCCATCTTGCGAGCGCGGATGGACGGCACTCTTCGACATTGTTTCGTTCTTGTGGACTGAGATTGAGGTTTGGGCGTGGCGAATCCTGAGTGACGTCCACACCTTGGCGTCGGTCTACGGATGGTCGGAAAGAGACATTCTGAATCTTAGTCCCACGCGGCGACAATTCTACCTGGAAATGGTAGGGGCATGAGCGACTTCCTGGCGAATCTCGTGGGTCGGAGCCTGGGCGTGCTGGAAGTGGCCCGGCCCCGTGTGCCCTCGCTCTACGAGCCTTACCGGCGGGGCGGCGGTTTGCTTGGCGCACACCTTGGTGCCCGCCTGCAGGATGCTCATCCTCAGCCGGCGCTCGAAACCGCTGAGGAGGGCGACGCGAACGCTGGTCCCATTAGCCATCGAACTCAAGATGTTGCTACTCGTCGCAGCGCTCCGATCCGCCATGCCCAAACCGAGCCAGTGGCCGAAACGAGTTCCCGGGGCGACGTGCGCGCTGCTCCTGGTAATGATGCAACGCGCGACCTGAGAACGCACCGGGCCAGATTAACGGCGCGTGAAGGGCTGTCGGCTGAGAATGAAGCGGCTGCGAAGTTGGCCGCAGGGTTCGAGCCTCCCGACTCTGCCGGAGCTGCCCGTTCACCTTTGACCTCACGTATTGCTCCTAGCCACGAACCGATGGCACCTATCGAGTTTCAAAGTCGCCACGAGAGTACGAGGCAGTTGAACCCATCGCCCGTTCTGCGGCCCACAAGTGTTCAGTCGGGCCCTACCGCGGCAGGTGCACGGACCGACGGAATGGCTTTCATTGCCGCCCCTCCCAGCGGCGGGCGCGGGACGGAAGACCAGTGTTCCCTCTTAGCGTCGGGATCACTTCTGGAGCAGGGGCTTGCTGCGACCGAGACACCCGACTCCAGCTTGCGACTCCGTCAATCGACGGAACCACGGATCTCGGTCGAACCGCCTAACCTGGCGCAGCCATCATCGCCCACCACCGCAGTCGTCGGTCCGCCGGCATGGCCGTCCCTCCAAGCTCGTCCCCTGCCGCCCGTCACGGACGCCGCTCGTCCGCCTCTCGCGTCACGCTCGGGAGGCGTCCGGAACCCAGAAGCCTTGCCTCGTTCGAGTCCGCCGCCGGGCGTCCATATATCGATTGGCCGAGTCGAAGTGAAAGCGGTCTTTCCTGAACCATCCGTTCGGCGCAGCCCACCGGCGCGATCAAGGCCTGCCGTGTCGTTAGACGACTACTTGAATCAGCGCCACCGGGGGAGGAGATGAGCAACTACCTGGCAATTGCGGCCGTCACTGGCGCCCTCCAGCAGCTCCTGCAGGATCCGGTGCAAAACGCGGTGACCGGTGCGACCGTCGGCTTTAGCCGCCCGGACGGCAAGGGCGCTGGTCATAAACCCCCCACCGTCAATGTTTACCTTTACCGTGTGACCGCGAATGCGGCCTATCGCAATTGCGACTTGCCCACCCGGCGCGGGGACGGAACTCTGGTAAAAACGCCCCTGACGGCGCTGGATCTTCATTATCTGTTTACGTTTCGGGGTAGCGACGAAAAGTTGGAGCCGCAGCGCATGCTGGGCGCCGTCGCCAGTGCGCTCGATGCCCAGCCGCTCATTTCGAGCCAGAATATCTCAGACGCTGTTAAACATCACCACTTCCTGAAAGGCTCCGGGCTAGATACTCAGGTTGAGCGCGTAAGGTTCACGCCCACCGTGCTTACACTGGAAGAGTTCACCAAGCTGTGGTCGGCATTCTTCCAGGTGGAGTACGCCTTGTCGGCTGCCTATCAGGCCTCGGTGGTGCTGATTGAGACTGCCTACGTCCCGCAACAAGCGCTGCCCGTCAAGGGCAGGAACATTTACGTCACACCGTTTCGGCAGCCCGTCATCAACCAAGTTATTTCGCAGGAGGGCGCCGGCCAGCCGATTCTCCCCAGCAGCACCTTGGTCGTTCAAGGCAACAATCTTCTCAGCGATATCACTGTGGTGCGCCTGGGAAATGTGGTCGTGCCGGTGGTGCCGCCAGCCAAAGCGACCTCTACCTCCATCACCCTGCCGGTTCCGAGCGGTTTGCAAGCGGGCGTGCTGGGCGCACAAGTGATCCAGCAGTTGCGGTTGGGGACACCGCCGCAGCCGCATGACGGATACGAATCCAACGTGGCGGCGTTTGTGCTGCATCCGGTCATTACGCCCGGAACCGCAAGTTCCACCGAGATCCAATTGAATATTACTCCGGCGGCGCAGGAGGGACAGCGGGTCACATTGTTACTCAACGAGGCTACGCTGCCACCTCCAGCCGGGCCTGCCGCGTACTCCTTCACTCTCCCCCCTCTGGCGAGCCCGGTGAGTACACTGTCGTTCGCCATCAGCGGCGTCCAGGCAGCCGGTACGACGTACTTCATCCGGGTATCGGTTGACGGGGCGGAGAGTCCTTTGGACCTGGATCCGACCAGCTCGACCTTCGGTCCTACGGTGACGATTACATGAGCGAAACCGCGGTCCGCAGTTGGGAAGAGGCCAATCAGATCTGCCTCATGGCGGCGCTCGGCGAAGTGCGCGCCACCATCGAGAAGCTTATCTTGCCTTCGGAGGGCTGCATCCCAACCGATTCTCAGGCCGCACGGTCAGAAATAGCCGCGGCCCATGCGGCCGCGCTGGGGCAGCCGCCAGGGTTTCCCCTACAAGGCCTGGAAGAAGTCCGCACCTCCATGGCGGCCCCGCCCGCGCTCGAAACCCTATGCGCCACCTTCGGCCTCACCCGCTTCGAGAGCAAGGTCTTGCTGATGTGCGCCGGGGTGGAACTCGATTCCCGGTTCGCCAGCCTCTACGCCGCGGCGAACAAAGATCCCCGCCAGTCGCTCCCTACCTTCAGCTTGGCGCTGGCAGCGTTCGAGGATGCTCATTGGAGCGCCCTCGTGGCGGCACGGCCTTTGCGCTATTGGCGCCTTCTGGAGGTCTTGCCCGGCGACGCGTTCACTGCCAGCCCACTGCGAGTTGATGAGCGCATTCTCCATTATCTGGCGGGGATGCCCGCGATCGACGAGCGTTTGCGTGGCCTGACTGAGCCCCTGAACGCGCGCGGCGCGTTACCGGTATCTCAGCGTGCCGTAGCCGAGCAGGTAGCCGGCAGTTGGTCGCGAATGGACGGGCAAGCTCCCTGGCCTGCCGCGCAGTTGTGTGGCGGCGATCTGGGCTCGAGACGCGCGGTGGCTGCGGAAGCCTGCGCCCGGCTGGGCCTGCATCTGCGCGCCATGCCTGCGAGCGCGGCGCCCCGTGGGCTCGCGGAGGTGGACCTCTTCATCCGAATTTGGGAGCGTGAGGCCGCACTTCTCCCCCATGGCCTGCTGCTGGAATACGACGAGGCGGAAGGCCTTGACGTTCAGATGGACGCCTCCCTGAAACGCCTCGTGGAAACGCTGCGCGGCCCGCTCCTGATCTCGACCCGGGAACGCTATAGGCCGGTGGAGCGCCGGCTCCTCTCCTTCGAGGTGCGCGGGGCGACCTCAAGGGAGCAACTCCAAGCTTGGAAGGACGCACTGGGTGCTGCTGCCGCGGCTCTCGATGGTCGAGTGGAGGCGCTGGTCTCCCAGTTCAGCTTGAGTCCCGCGAATATTGATGCTGCGGTAGCGCAGGCCATTCCCAATGTAGCGCCGGGGTTTAGCCCGGCACCTGTCGATATGGCGTCCGGCCTTGGGCCATCATCTGCCGACCTGAAGGTCGGCGCTACGGAACAGGACCTGGTGAACGGCGGGAGCGAACCAAAGCTAGGCTACTCTGTCAGCAGCTCCGAGAACGAATTGGCGGTAGCGTTGTGGGATGCCTGCCGCATCCAGGCTCGCCCCCGGCTGGACGGACTGGCGCAGCGAATCGAGCCGTCCGCCATGTGGGACGATCTGGTGCTGCCGGAGCCGCAGAAGCAACTCATTCGCCAGATTGCTTTGCAGGTGCGACACCGCAGCAAGGTCTACCAGACTTGGGGCTTCGCCTCCAAGGGCTCGCGGGGCTTGGGGATCAGCGCACTCTTCGCCGGGCCAAGTGGCACGGGCAAGACGATGGCGGGCGAGGTGCTTGCCAGCGAACTGCGGCTCGATTTGTTCCGCATCGACCTGAGTCAGGTGGTTAACAAATACATCGGCGAAACAGAAAAGAACCTTCGCCGCGTCTTTGACGCTGCGGAGGGAGGAGCCGCCATTCTGTTGTTTGACGAGGCGGACGCTCTCTTCGGCAAGCGCAGCGAGGTGAAGGACAGTCACGACCGCTACGCCAACATTGAAGTAGGCTACTTACTGCAACGCATGGAGGTTTACCGCGGCTTGGCGATTCTGACCACCAACCGGAAAGAGGCACTGGACGATGCGTTCCTGCGCCGGATTCGCTTTGTGGTCGAGTTCCCGTTTCCGGAAGCCCCACAGCGGGCGGAAATCTGGCGCCGGGTTTTTCCCTGCCAGACGCCTACCGAGGGCCTGCGGATCGATCGTCTGGCGCGATTGAGCGCGGCGGGCGGGAACATCTACAACATCGCTATGGGTGCGGCGTTCCTTGCGGCGGATGCCGGCGAACCCGTGCGCATGTCGCACTTGCTAGCCGCTGCGCGCAATGAATTCATGAAGCTAGAACGACCGATCACGGATTCGGAAACGGCGGGATGGGTATGAGGTAGGGATCGAGTCGAACATGAGCAGGACACGACAATCTGGAGCCGAACAGCAAGTTGACCACCCCCCAGTGGTAACGGGTCACTCGATCCTCGTCCACATTGAGCAACTCGTGTTGCATGGCTTTAACCCCGGCGACCGCCGCCGGATTGCCCGGGCAGTGGAGGCTGAGCTGGCGCGCCTCGTGCGCGAAGAAACACCACCGCAGTGGCAGCAGAACCTGCCCGCCCTCGAGCGGATTAACGGTGGGTCGTTCAGAGTCCAGGCCGGGGCCAACCCCCAGGCAGCGGGCGCCCAGATCGCGCGTGCCGTCTTTCGGGGCTTGCGGCAACATCTCGGGGCTTCCGCCAGGCCAGCCGCACGCTTTCATCGCCCATGAATGCACGAGCCCAAGCCCCGCAGAAACTTCCCGTGGCGCTTCCGGAGACAAAAATCGCGTCCGTGGGGACCTTGCAGCGGAAGTGTGCTTGCGGTGGATCCAGTAGTTCCGCGGGTGGATGCCCGGAATGCCAGAAGAAGAAGTTGGCCTTCGAACGCCCCGCCCTCAGCGGTCCCGAGCCCGCCACGGTGCCTCCCATCGTGCACGATGTACTACGCTCGGCGGGCCAGCCCTTGAACTCTGCGACCCGTGCATTCTTCGAACCGCGTTTTGGACATGACTTTAGCCGCGTGCGTGTCCACGCCGACGTCCGCGCGGCACAGTCCGCCGTTGCGATAAATGCTCGGGCCTACGCCCTCGGGAGCCAGGTTGTGTTCGGCCCCGGTGAATACTCGCCTTCGACTGATCGTGGACGCCGCTCGCTTGCCCACGAGCTTGCGCACGTGGTTCAGCAAAGCACCTCGTCCAGAGCCTCGCCGTCCAATCTCAGGATTGGTCCCGCGTGCGATGCCGCCGAGCAAGAAGCTGATCGTTTCGCCGAAGCTGTGATTCGCTCCGAGCCCCGTCCGCCGTCGACCGGCCCGTTCCCGGCGGCTCTGAGGCGGTTGGTCGTGGTTAATCCGACTGGCGAGGCCAGTAACATCCTGAGCCAGTTCAATACCCTCTGCTCGAACAGCTTCTCTCTTCAGGGCTCGAACATTACCCAGCATTGCGACCCCGGCAATATGGCAAAGTCTCGGGGTTGCGAATGTCTGTGCGACGCGGCTCACGACCCCAACCGGACTTTTACCATTAGCGCCAGACCGGCGACGGCGGGGACTGGCAGCCAAACCTTACATGACGGCACCACGGTAGATGCTCCCACCACCTCCAACTTTCCCGAAACGCAGGTGGGCAAGGACACCACGGTGATCGTGCCCGCCTCCGGTTCGACGACAGAGTTCGGTTCTTTTGCGCCGGACGGGCACGCCGAGTGGGCGGAGGATTGGAGGATTCTCGAACATGAGCTGTGCGGGCATGCGCGCACGAGCGCGGGAGCAGGACCCATCGGCAACCGCCCCGCCCACAACCTGACAATCGACATTGAGAACATCATCGCGCGGGAGCACGGACTCCCGGATCGGGGACACTTCAACGACAAGCGACAAGGTGAATCCTTCATCAATCCAGTGGGCGACCGGAGTAAGGTGAGATTCGTTCTCAAGGACGGCGTGCACTTTGAAGCTCCATAGCTTTGATTGCAGTAGCTTGCTGTCGCTTTGCCGCCGGCCAGCTTGCCGGCTGGCAGCTGTCCCCGCTGAAGGGATTCCTGCGAGCTCGCAGTGAGGAGAGCGGCAGCGCCCTGCCGTACTCCAAGGAACGCAGTTTGACATGAACATGTACGGGCAAATCCCGATGAAGACGGCGGTGGCGCCTGCGCCGCAGATGCTGAGCCGCGTGCCCTCTGCAACCCTGCAACGGAAGTGTGACTGCGGGGGCTCGGGCAGTTCGGGCGGGGAATGCCCGGAATGCCAGAAGAAGAAAATGGCACGGCAGCGCCAGGCGAATACGGGTGCCCGGCCCGCGACCAGCCCTGCGATTGCGAACCAGGCTCCGTGCTGGCCCGGCCACGATTTCAGCCGGGTGGGTGTTAACGCGGTACGTTCGCCGGAAACCCCAACTCGGCTCAGGATCAGCCAGCCGGGGGATGCACACGAGGAGGAAGCGGACCGGGTGGCAAGGCTAGTCATGCGCGTGGCCGGTCCGGCTGAAACTGGGGAGCTGACGGGCCAGGGCCAAATCCCCCGCCCCATCCTACAGCGTATGGACTCTGGGCCGGATACGATGCTCCACCGCCATCCTGCGAACGCAAATGAGGAAAAAGAGAGTCCTCCGGATCCCGTCGATATAGATATGCCTAAACCCGACGAGGAGGTGAAGTCTCCGCCGCCGGTCATCATTCCTGTCGGCAAGACTTGGCTGCAGCGCCAAAGCAGGAGGGGCGGTCAGGAAAGCGACGCTAGAGCGAAACAGAATTCCGGGCAGATGGCCACGACCGCTTCCGGTGTGGAGGAGCACATGGGCGGAGGAATGCCCCTCAGCGCCTCGGCGCGTGCCTTCTTCGAGCCGCGGTTTGGATACGCCTTCGACCAGGTGCGCGTTCATACGGACGCACACGCGGCAGCGTCGGCGCGGGCGGTCAATGCGTTCGCCTACACGGTGGGACCCCACGTGGTTTTTGGGGAGGGCCAATACGCGCCGCATAGCCCCGCGGGGCGACAACTCCTCGCTCATGAACTCACACACGTCATCCAACAGAACGCCGCCCGCGCTCTCGTCAGATCTCCCGGCGCGGCGATACAGCCCCTGGGAATTCGAGCGGGAGGGATCGGAAGAGCGGCCTTACAGCGGTGGTCCGTTGAAGCCCTGCTCCCCGGAATTAATACCATCGTGTGTGATGGCGCCGGAGGCATAACCACGCAACTGGGCGCGGTCGGCGATGCCAATCACGTGAGATGCCGAAGGGATTGCGTCGAGACGCATGAGCAGAGTCATCGGGCCGATGCGCTTTATGAGAATTCCAATATTTGCAAGGGCGAAGCTGCGGGCAGGACGGTGAGACCGCGTCGGGGAAATCAAAAAAAGGAAACCGAAAGATTTGCTTCCAGCGCGGAGATCGACTGCTTGACCATCAAGCTGCCCACCGCCGACGCTGTGTGCAGGCCAATCCTCCTGAACAGGATTCAGCAAATGAGGGAGTATCGGGAGTCATTCGAGTGATGGAGGGGTAGGGGTGGATGGCCAGGCATCCCTAGGTTGCGCGTTCCTACTGAACCGCGAAGGAACTTAGATGCCCAATATTCCGCTGCTTCTGATGAAAGGCGCCATCTTCTCACTCGATCCGAATAGCGGGATTCCTAAGGGCGTTATTACGCTTCGTCAGAATCCGGACGAGGTAACGCACCCTCAAGCCGCACTTGTGTAAGTGGCGACCCGTAGGCCCGGATGTGACTGGACATGCTAAGAATTCGTGGGTCCATGTCATCCAGAACTGCAAGGGATGCGGAAGTGCGGAGGGCGTGCGCCTTCTGGCTCACGAATTGACCCATGTTGTTCGGCAGTCTCAAGCGAACGTGCAACACCGCAATCAAGTCCAGCAGGGACGACATTAGGCTGATTCTATGAATGCGCGAGTGCAAATCCCGACGAAGCCGGCAGCCACACCAGCACGTTGTCTCCCACCCGAGAGTCGGCACTCGCGCGCTCTGCTTCGAGAAGCCTCAGCACCCCCGCCTTCTTCGGCCGGGTGGGGGCATGATTTCAGCAGGATGCGGGTGAATCCGTCGGCCGAGGCCACGCTACGTTTAGCGGATGCAGGCTGCGTCGGGCTATTACACCAAGACACCGCCGGAGACACTGGATGCGATGTCTCGACAGGGACGCCCACGACCGTGATTCACGCTCCGTCGCTCTGTTATAAAGCTTGTACCGAAAGGCACGAGGCTGTCCACGCTACTGACCTTAACCCGTGCTGCAAACGGGCCAATAAGGCATACAACGCGGCCCCGACGGACGAAAAAAAGACCGCGGTCCAGGACAAGATGAACGAGTGGGTTCTCAACAACAAAGACTATTTGGAATGCCGCGGGTACGCCGAGAGTGTGCGATGCGGCGAGGAATTTCTGGCCGCACATTGCGGCGCCACCCAGTCCAATGCGATGTCGCAATCCTCCTCCGGCGGAGAGGAGCCCGACGAAACCGCACCGCCCAAGACAGGAGCGGAAGCGGCCGACCTAGACCGGGAATCGAAGGGAGCGCTGGTCAGCGAATATTGGCCCGAAGCCAGCTTGGCCGAGGATAAGCCCGCGGACGCCTTCGATCCCAGGATTTGCTGCGCAACAGTCAAGGAGTACGTTCGCAAACACCGCGTGCATCGGGACGCCTGGTGCGCGCCGAAAAAGAATCTAACGGCTTGTCCGTTCCCAGCGTAACCGCGAGATTATGGCCGACAAGAATTCAACCCGGTGGCATACGTCAAGCATCATGCCGGTTCGCGCCAGGATGCTTCAGCGCAAGCGTGCCTGCGGCGGGAACGCTTCAAGCGGCGATCGATGCGAGGAGTGCAAGAAGAAGGAGGCGTCGATTCAGCGTTCGTCCGCCGGACAGGCTGGTCCGACTGCCGTTCCGCCCATTGTGCACGACGTGCTGCGCTCGCCCTACCAGCCGCTGGATGCGGCCACGCGAGCCGTTATGGAAGCGCGCTTTGGACATGACTTCAGCCGCGTTCGGGTTCATACCGATACCCGGGCGGCAGACTCCGCGCGCGCTGTGAATGCGCTCGCTTATACGGTGGGGGAAGATGTGGTTTTTGGCCGCGAGCAGTATCGTCCAAGCTCCGCCGATGGCCAGCGGCTGATTGCGCATGAGTTGACGCATACCATCCAGCAGGCAGGAGGAGTTGCGCTCCAGGAATCGCGACAATCCGAGAGCGGATTGGAAAGCGAAGCGGAGGCAGTCTCGCGAGCCGCCCTGGAGGGCCGGGACCTCCGGGTTGCTTCCAGCGCGCCGCTCGGCTTGAGCCGCCAACCGGCGACGGCGAATGCTCCCGATCCTGCGAAAGCTGCATCACCAGCGGCCGCCGGGTCAACCGAACCCAACACCATCGACGGATTTGTAACGGGACGCGCGGAAATCAGCCCCGGCAACATGGCCAAGCTACAAGTCATCGCCGCGCGAATTCAAGCCTCGTTGAAGGAGCATCCTGGTTCCAAGGTGCTTGTGGTCGGCCACACCGACGCCCAAGGCAATGAGGCCGATAACATGACTCTCGGCATGCGCCGGGCCGAATCAACCCGCGACGCCTTGGTGAAGATGGGAGTGCCAGCAGAGAAAATACAGACCGAAAGCAAAGGTCAGTCGGAACCGGTGGATGACTCGGGGAAGAAAGATAACCCGCGTAACCGGCGCGCTGAGGTCAAGTTTGAAGCCGCGGCCCCACCTGCCCAGCCGGCTGCGCCCAGGGTGGACCCGAACCCGCCCCCGGAGCCCACTCCACAGTTCCAAGACCCGCGCAAGGATCCTAGGCTGTTTCCGCAGCCACAATGGCCCAAACAGCAAGAGCAACCGAAGCTGCGGCCGCCATACAAACCACCCGTCCCAGAGCCACCGAGGCCTATTCCACCGATTCCTAAAGGTCTGGAGCCGAAATCTCCGCTTCAGCGCATCAATCAAGCTCTGGATCGGGAGGTCAACAGGATTACCCGGGCCATTGGGCTCCCCAAATGGGCCCAAGATAAGGCCAAGGAATTGGCGCACACGGCATTCCTGAAGGGAACTACAGCGGGCCTGGCTGCTGCGCTAGCGGGGCTAGGAGTGAACACCGAGGGGCAGAAGGCCCTCGTGGAGTTTGTCGAGGCCGCCCTTAAAGAAAAGCGTTGGGAAGGCCCGCCTCCCAATCCTTGAAACATCGGTGGGGATTCGGGATCAGACTAAGACACGAACCACGGAGCTTTGAATGCCAAACATTTCGCCGATTCTGCTGAAAGGCGCCATCGTTTCACTCGATCCGAATATCGGGATTCCGACCGGGCTGATTATGTTCCAGTACAACCCGGACGAGGTGACTCGCAGCCTCAAGCCGCAGAGTGTGGGCGATGAACCGGACCGGACCGAGATCTTCCGACTGAAAGGTCCGCCTATTGAGACCATCAGGTGCGTCGTCGAAATCGACGCCACGGACCAACTAGCCGCGAGCGATCCCACCACGATTGCCTTCGGGATCCAGCCGCAATTGGCCGCGCTGGAACTGCTTGTGTATCCCTCCAGCGCTACCCTGATCGCCAACGAGGTGCTTTCTTATCTGGGCACAATTGAAATCCTGCCCATGCAATCGGCTTTGACACTTTTTGTTTGGAGCAAGACACGGATCACGCCAGTACGCATCACCGAACTCGATATCACCGAGGAAGCGTTTGATCCGCAACTGAATCCCATTCGCGCCAAGGTTACGTTGGGCATGCGGGTCCTGAACGTGAACGATGTGGGATTCCTGACACCGGCGGGCGCTCTGTACATGGTTTACCAAGTGGAGAAGGAAGTGCTGGGCTTGGTTTCACAGGTGAAGCAAGTGGCGTCTTTGCTCTCGCCCTAAGAAAGCTTTCAGCCCTCAGTGGTCAGCTCTCAGCGGGAAGGTGCGACTTCTGTTGAGCTGATAGCTGGAGATTATTCGAGCAGGAGCTTACTCTATGGATCAAGCGATACGATCGATGGTCCTCGCCGCGGCGGGCACGGGCGGTCCGACGCTTCCCAGCAGCCGGTACTACGGCACGCCGGTGGAGTATTACACCCGACCCGATGGCGTCCAGGTTGCATACTTGCAGCGCCGCATTATTCCCCAGCCGGACATCTACACGTCGCTCCTAAACTACGTGGTGGTGGACGGAGACCGACTGGACAACCTCGCCTACAAGCACTTGGGCGATCCGCTCCTTTATTGGACGATCTGCGACGCGAACGGCGCCACGGATCCGGACGAGCTGACGGCACAGGTGGGGAACACGATCCAAATTCCACTCGCTTCGGGCATTCCCTCGGGAGCACGGAATGGGTAGTCCGTTGTACCTAACAATTCTGACGGGTGCGGTGGAGGCTGTCCCAGCCCCCAAACCGCTAACAGACGCACTGACTTCCGTAGAAGTCAATGTGTCGGCCACCGCCAAGAGCGGCTTTCAGCTTAACTTCACGCTGGCCAACAACTCGCCGCTGCAACTTTTCTTTCTGCTCACCATGGGCGCGCCGATTCCCCTCGTCCGCGTGATTCTGGTGGCGACTTTTGGCGGCCTGCCGCAGGTGATTATGGATGGCATCGTGAAGCACACCGAAGTTCAACCCGATGCCATGCAGGGGTCCTCCCGGCTTGTAATAACGGGCGAGGACCTTACCGCGGTTATGGATTTGACCGACAACTCGGGCATCCCGTACCCGGGAATGACGCCGGACGTGCGCGTGCTGACGATTCTGGGCAAGTACGCCATGTTTGGGATCGTACCCAATGTCGTTCCCGTGGTCACTCCGGATGTCGAGGTGCCGACCGATAAGATTCCGAGCCAGAAAGGAACCGACTTGGCCTATATCCAGCAGTTGGCGACCGAAGCCGGGTATGTTTTCTACCTCACGCCGGGGCCCTTGCCAGGCATGAGCCAGGCCTATTGGGGGCCGCAGGTCAAGATCGGTGTTCCCCAACCGGCTTTGAACGTGAATATGGATAGCTGGACAAACGTGGAGAGCCTCAGTTTTCGCTACGAACCTCAAAACGCCGTCACTCCGATCGTGTTCATCCAGGACCAGACCACCGGGGCGACGTTACCCATCCCGATCCCGAGCGTGAACCCCCTGGATCCTCCTCTGGGGTTGGTGGTGCCAGTGCCCCAGAAGACCGAAGAACTGAAAGACACCGCGAAGCTGCCGCCGGCGCAGGCATTGATGATGGGCATGGCAAAGGCGTCGGAAACAGCGGATGTCGTGACCGGTGACGGCACGATCAGTGTGTTGCGATACGGCGGCATCCTCCAAGCCCGGCAGTTAGTCGGAGTTCGGGGCGCGGGATTGGCGTTTGACGGGCTTTATTACGTGGACAGCACGAAACACCAAATCAAGCTCGGGGAATACAAACAGAGCTTCACGTTGAAGCGCAACGCCCTGGTGTCCAACGTGCCGGTCGTGCCGACCGCGCCATTCTAGTTATGGGAGAAGAACCACTCGTGGGCAGCTTCTACGGCAAATATCGCGGCAAGGTCATCAACAACGTTGATCCCATGCAGATGGGCCGGCTGATGGTGCAGGTGCCGGACGTCTCCAATGTACTGCCCTCCACCTGGGCCATGCCCTGCGCGCCTTTTGCCGGACCTCAATCCGGATCAGTTGCCGTTCCGCCGATTGGTGCCAGCGTCTGGGTGGAGTTCGAACAGGGAAATAGCGATTACCCCATCTGGTCTGGATGCTTTTGGGGCTCGGCGGCGGAAGTTCCGGCTACGGCCTTAGCTGCACCACCGGGAGTACAGGCCATCGTGCTCCAATCGGTCGGCCAGAGCACATTGATGATCAGCGACGTGCCGGGACCAACGGGCGGCATCCTGTTGAAGTCCTCTACTGGGGCCATGATCGCGATTAACGCGACGGGAATCACCATCAGCAATGGGCAAGGGGCGACGATCACGCTCACAGGTCCGAGCGTAATCGTCAACGAAGGAGCACTCACGGTGACCTAGGAGCGGCCTTCGTAGCCGCCGTCGGGAACTACAAGGGTCGCCGACGCGAGGAGGTCAGGTTTGTGGGAGGATTTCTGCTTCAAGCAGGCGCAACGGTTACTTGCAGCCATGGAGGACAGGCGATGGCGACAACGCCCAATCCGCGCGTGGCGGTCAACGGTCAGCCGACCGCGCTCCTTTCCGGGCAATGGGCGGTTGCCGGCTGCCCGCTCGTTCCTCCTCCGCTCCCTCCTTGTGTGGCAGCCCAATGGGTGACCGGAACCACCCGCGTGACTTCCAACGGGCAGCCGCTCGTGATTGCAACGGGTCAGGCGGCCTCTATTCCCAATGGAACACCGCTTCTTCCCATCGTGGTGCAGGCGCGGGTGAAGGCGATGTGAGGCGTTATGAATGTGAATTACCCATACGGATTCGATAGCACCGGACACACGGCACAGACCGATTTGCCCGGTCATATCCGCCAGATGATTGAGCAGCTTCTGCTGACTTCGCCCGGCGAGCGCGTGAATCTGCCGACGTTCGGCTGTGGCGTAACCCAGCTTGTTTTCGCTCCCAACAGCGACGCTCTGGCGGCGACGCAGCAGCAAGTGGTTCAGGCTTCGCTGCAGCAGTGGCTCTCCGATCTGATCCGTGTGAACTCGGTGAGTGTAACGGCCCAGGAATCCACGTTGCTGATTACCGTTACTTACACGATTATCCAGTCTCAGCAGCAGCAGACCCAGCAGTTTGTTTATGGTGGAGCGTTGACTTGATCTATTTTTGCTCACAAAAAAACCGCCGCGCGCTGGTGTTGCAGAGCGCCTCTCTCAATGGCATCGACTATTTGGAGGTGTCAAAAGGGGATGACGGCTGCGGTAAAGAGCTTTTGATCACGATGCTCAAGGATGCTCGCAGCCTCACCCTGGGCCCACCCCAGGTGCAGATTACGGGGGGAACGGGGGCCTCACAGGTGACGGTGGTCTCCGTTTCTGCAGGCA
>Ga0306920_100002201_pt1 | contig 24578 bp, 10 predicted proteins | sample flu12Cox44000170_FD_204666 | JGI IMG/M metagenome (GOLD analysis project Ga0306920, IMG submission 204666) | Lab enrichment of tropical soil microbial communities from Luquillo Experimental Forest, Puerto Rico - flux4day.12C.oxic.44.000.170 (v2)... | ecosystem: Environmental > Terrestrial >...
GGTTGGATGCTCAAGCGGCCATCGCTGCTCGAACCGTTGCCGAACCAACCGGCGATCGAGCGCCCCTTCTCGGTCGAGCATCCCGTCAGTTCATTTCTTTTTCCAGCTTCGGCTCACTCGACACGACCTTTGAAGCAAGTTGCGCGTTTAGGTTTGCCCATGTGAGCAATCCATCGAAGACCCTCAATGAACAGGCGGTTGCACCCGCCATTACCTAATTCGGAGCGCGTACCTGAGCCTGGCTCGCGCAAGACCCATTCCGCCGCGAGCAGATCAGGACCTTTGATGCTCCGGCGCGATGCCCATGGATGGGTGGGACCGACGACGAGCGCCAACCGGTCGCGTGCGACCGCCTGCTGAACGAGGTCATCGGCGTCGACGCGGCCTTCCACGAGGCCGAGGTCAGCGGCGCCGTCTTGAACGGCCAGACAGACATACAGAAATGCCTTTCGTAGGCGTAAACTGCGCAGCCGCCGATTATCCCCGATCGCGGTCCGTCCGACTACAAAAATTCAAACTTGCGCCCGATTCCCAGATGCGCGAAAGCGAGACGCGAGCCGCAAGCTCAGTAGCGACATCACGCAGCTGTGATCTAACCTTGTGAACCGCCAGAATCTTCCCGCGACGAACGGGCATTGCAGACACCTAATCGGAAGCCAGCCGGGACCGACATCAGTGCGTCCTGGCTGAGCAGTTAGCGTGTGTGCGTGTGCAGCAGGAGTTAGCTAAAGAGACGAAAGTGATAGCGGCACTGAAGCAGCATTATGAGCGCTATCACGCCGGGGATTTGGCGGCACTGAAGAAGCTTTATGAGTACCATGCCGAGAACTGTGTTCGGGCGGCCGAGTTGACGGTCGATCCCCGACGCCGTGAGGAGTATCTCAAGCTGGCGCGCGAGTGGACCGAAGCTGCCATTACGCTCCAAGTATTGACGGATAGACGCGGCTGAGATGGCAGCCGAACGCATGTTCTAGGAGCAAAAGGACAACCCATGTCCGACGACCTTAACAAGCGGCTCGCCACTTTAAACGCGCTCTTGGAGTTGAAGGAAGCTGTAGCTCAAGACGATTTGAAAGCGGCGCAGGATTGTCGTGATAAGAGGCTCATCTTGGCGCTTGATTTGTTTAGTGCGGATCGGAAACGGCATGACGCGCTTCAACAAGTCTTCGATGTGACCGGGGGATGGGTGCGCGGCGTTGGTAGGGCCAACACAGTGCGGGAAGCACTCAAACGCGCGATCCCGCTTTTTGAGCATTGAAGGCTATGGGGGTCAGGCCTGGAGCCTCGACGCCACGCGCACCATGGCGCTCACCGCCTGCGCGTGCTGGGAAAGATCAATCGGCTGGCCGAGCGCCAAGCTGCGTGTTCAAATGGTGCAAGGTGACGGCGGCTCCGGGGGAGTGGGAACGCAGTGGCTAGACCTACTGACGCGGCCCATCCGGACTGTGGCCAGCCGCTCGTAGAGCGCAACACGGTCGTCGGCGAGGTGTGCCACATCAAGGGCGAGAAGCCAGGAGCGGCGCGCTACGACCCGGACCAGCCAAGCCCGGAGCTCTGACCTTTGCGTCCGCCGGAATCGGGTCGTCCTCGCATACTATTACCGTAGCTCATCAGGCCGCCAGTCTGAGCAAATTCGCGTAGGTCATAGATTGCCGGTATCCGATGGCGTGCAGCCAGTCCGGTGACATGGTCGCGCTGCCAAAAAAAGAATGGATCGGAGCCGACGAGGAGTGCGAGCGACGGCATGCACACCATCTGCGGAAACAAGCGACAGGATGGCGTGAGCCGTTTGGTCGGCGCCATGGTCACCGTGGTTATCGTCCTGCTTCGCATGGGACGGATCTAGAAGGCCGCTAAAACAGTTTCTCCTTGGAAGTGTAGCACTCGGCTGCGCTTAGTCGTGCAGAACCACGTTCAACAATGAGCTGTGAACTTCCAGGCCGCCGCCGTTGTAATCAACAAATCCCAAACGCCGAAATTTGTTCATGAAGAAGCTGACGCGGGACCGTGTCGTGCCGATCATCTCCGCAAGCGTCTCCTGACTGATTTTTGCGATCATCGGTTCGGGCCTCGCTTCTTTGCCAAAATTTGCCAAGAGCAGCAGTAGTCGCGCCAGGCGTTTCTCACTGGAGTTGAAGAGTTGATCCACCAGGTCCTCTTCAACTCGGATAGTCCGAGCTAAGAGATGTGAGATAAAAATCTCGGAAAACGCCGGCTCGTCACGGAGCACGCGGATGAAGCTCGTTTTCTCCAGCCGCATGATCATGCATTCTGTCATCGCCGTGACCGTCGACATGCGCCGTGGCTGTCCGGCCAGGCAGCTCTCGCCGCAGAACTCGTCCGTTCCAAAAATTGCGATGACCGCTTCTTTCCCCTGATCGGAAACGACGGTGACCTTGACCTTGCCCTTCTGGACGTAGAATACGGCATCCGCTGGATCGCCCTGTGAGAAGACGATTTGATCCTTGCGATATTTGGATATGGTTCTGCCCTCGCCAATTTTGGCGAGAAAGGATTTCGGATCGAACGGTGGTCTTCGTTTGGTCGCCATCGCAGGAGGCGAGGAGCATCACACCACGTCTACTCAAAGTGCTTGGAGCGCCCGCTAGTGCGGCAGAATTGACCGGCCCGCTAGCCGCCATGGACAGCATAAATCTCCGATAGTCATTTTTCCAGCAGATCCGTTGCTCTGACCGGACTCATGAGTGCGCGGCCAAGGCTAAGCTCGGGGCGCTTGTTCTGCCCAGACGCGAAAAGCCCGACAAGGTGCCGGGACCGAAGATATGGGTCAGAGGCACATCGGCGGCATCGCGACCGTGTGCGATGAGAACACGCCCGATCCGAGGGACGTTGTTGCGCGAGTCAAAGGTGTGCCATCGGCCGCCGCCCCGGCTGGGCGGCATCACCAAGCGCGGCAACCGTTATCTGCGTCGGCTGCTCATCAATGGGGCAAGCGCCAATCTGCTCAGATCCGCTCCAGCGCTGTAATGCGGCAGAAAGCGACCGCCAGATGTGCGTAGTCGCGACAAACGCCGTGGCGCTCTACGTATGCTTCGGACGCGGTTCTGGTGGCGTGGGAGTGCTCGTAGCCGAAGCTGATGTGGTTGTGCACGAAGTCGCAGATGGCTTGCACCCGCGGCCAGCCGAGCGGCGTATGTCCGAAGAGGTGCCAAGCCTCATCGGAAAGGCGATCGGTTTCACAGTAGCGGCTGCCAAGCAGGAACGGCAGGGTTTCCATCGGCAGGTGCTGGACTTGGTGCTGCAGCGCGTTCAGGTCGACCGGATCGGACACGCCCGGATCACGAACAATGGCGTCAGTGCCGAAGGTGAAACGGCCCGCAGGTGTGACGAGGTGGCTGCACCAGTTTCCAAAACTGTCGCGATAGCCTTCCACTGAAATGATCGGCGCTCGGCGCGAAAACTTTCGGTAAGCCTTGGACTTGCGAGAGCCGTGCCTTGTTTCAGGGCGGCGATGATCAGAAACTGGTCAATTTTGAACAGATTCTATTCGCAAATGAGCGCACCCTGTAATTGACCGAGGCGCACCCGTCGACGTGCTCAAAATCACTGCACTGGAAGTAATTTCCACGGGGGTCTGTCCATGCGAATACCGGACAAATTGGACGCATCCACACTCGCCAGAGAGTTGAGCTTGCGCATCACTGGGGGACCTGCGGACGGCAGCATCCCCGCCCTGCCGGCTTCACGCACCGTCATCTGGGTTGACAGCGGCAGTGAAGTAGTCGCGCATCTCGATAGCCTTCAGACCCGCCTTCTCAGAGGAACGCTGCTCGTCTCGATCGATCTGGAAACGGACCAGACCGGCTGCAGCCCTCTGGTCGTTGCGCTCAATCTCTCGGCGGACCCGCATGACCCCGCCGGGCTGGTAGCCACCACAGATGAATACCCTCGCGGCGAAGGCCAACTCGTGGCCCGATGGGGACGACCTTTGCAGGCTGCCGTATGGGCAAGCCTGCTCTCGCTGGCCCAGGACTATGCTGCCGAACGATCCGGTACTCCGCAATCCATTACCATTACTGAAGGCGCTCTGACCCTGCAAGCGGGCCCGCCGCTCAGCTTTCTCCCACAGGTCACCCCGGGAAGCGATAACGGCAATAACTACGATGATGACAACAATACAGTCTCGTCCGCAAAGGGGCGGTCATGAGCGCGCCGCCAGGACTCGCAAGCGAGCTGTCCGATGCTGGCAAAGCCATTGGTCTGCTCACTGACAGCGGTGATCTCGACAGCGGCTGGTTCAATAACCCCGCCGAGCGGCTTGGCAACATCCTGGGCAATGCCAGCCAGCGCGCCGCTCTGCTTCGCTCTCTCGACGTAATCCTTCCGCCAGTTTCCCTCGCAGACATTCCCGCCACGGAAAGATGGTATCCCCTGCTCGGTGACAATGCCGCCGGAAATCTCTACCTCACCGCGAATGACAACGGCAGCAGCGTAACCTTCGGCGCCGCCGGAGACTTCGGCACCGACAACGCGCGCCTGCGCGTGCAGCTACCCCTCATCAACGCCAACACCGGCGTGCACGCGCAGCCCGGCCCACTCCGCATCCAACTGCGCCTCCACCTCGGCTTCACCCGCCCCGCGCAGCCCATCGCACTCGACGCCATCTCGGTCGTCGCCACCATCGCCCCGCCCGCCATCTCTGCCGTCATAACGCTGGAAAAATTTGCCCTCGACGACAAACCGCCCGCCGACACGGTGCTCGACCCCGCCAACCTCGGCTCCGAAGCCGTCCAGCTCGCGCTCGGCCTCATGCAGCAGGTGCTGCACACCCTCGCCGCCGCAGCAGGCAGCGAAGCCGAAGCCCTCGCCAAACATCTCCTCCCACTCTTCGGCATCGGCGACCCCGCAATTCCGCCGTTCCCCTTCGCCACGCTCGCCTCCAGTCCCGCCGCTCTTCAGAACTGGATTCAATCGCTCCTCGCCGGCCCCATTACCACATGGCTCGGCCATCTCGCCGGACTCATGGGGGCAGGCGCCATCGTTCCCACCGGCTCCGGCACTGACGTTGATCCATGGATCGTGCCGCTGGTTACCATCGACCCGCAATCAAATCTCGCGCTCACTGTTGTGCGCTCCAGCGAAGGCGTACGCGGCGGCATGCGCGCCCTCGCCAACGCATCCATCGGCAACCTGCAAGCCCAGGCCGACCTCGCGCTCATTCCGCTCAACGGCACCGCCCACGCCACCGTGCTGCCGTCCGCCTCTTTCCTCTTCGTCAAAGGGCCGGGCCTCGTCTCCACTGCGGCCATCACCGCAGGAACTCTCCGCGTCGGACTTCAGTGGAACGGTTCCACCCTCCAGCCTCTGCTGGAACTGCTCGATGTCGACCTTCCCGGCCCGCAGCACTACGACCGCATCGACCTCACCAACACCAACAGCGTCGCTGCCGCCGCCAGCGCTGCGGTGCAGGCCGCCATCCTTTCCGCGCTCGGCACGGGAGCGGGCCGTCACCTCGCCGCCCTCGCCGCCATCGTTGCGCCAACGTCAGACCCCACCTCTCCGCATCTCGTCAAACCCGCCGACCTGGTCGCCAATCCAGCAACTGCTATCGCGCACGCTCATCGCGACGCGCTGCTCGATCCCGCCCACAACTGGTCCGCTCTGCTCGCGGAAATCGGCGCGTTGATCGGTCTCCCCGCGGCACCGTCCGGCACCGGGACGCAGACCGATCCGTGGCGCATCCTCATCGGCCCCGCCGGCACTCCCCAGGTCGAACTCGCCGCATGGAACGCGCAGACCTCCGGCAACGCCGCCGACCCGCAAAAGCTCCGCATTGGCCTTCGCCTCTCTGCAACCAGCACACCGGCGGAGTTCTTCTGGCTCGCCGAGCTACTCGCCTTCGATCTGCCAGCCTCCGGCGCGGGCTCCATTTCGTTGATGGCAGCGCAGCACGCCGCCTTCCTCGTGCAGCCCGGCCCCTCCACTCCGCCCGCTGCGGGCTTCACTCTCAGCACGGACTCGCTCATCGCCAGCTTCGACTGGACGCCCGGCTCCTCCGCCGCGTGGAAGGCGGGAGTCACCAATCTCAAGCTCACCGCCAACGGCACCACTATCACCGTTCCATCTCTCACTTTCCCTGCCGCCGCCGGATTCGACGCGTCAAATCCGGCCGCCACAGCCGCGGCCCTCGGCATCTCTGCCGCCAATCTCGAACTCCTGCTCCGCCTCCTCCTCGCCCGTGCCGCGCTCAGTTGGGGGCAGACGCCCGGCTACGTCTTCGCCGCTCTCGCCGGAGTTCACAACGCGCTGCCCGGCTTGCCCTCTGACTGGCCTGCGCTCACCGGCTTCCTGCCCGATCTCTTTCCCGCTCTGCGCACCTGGCTCGGCCACGTCACTGCAGATCTCTCCGCCGATGGCACTCCCTTCCTGCTCAACGCGCTCGGCTGGCTTCAGGCGCTCGTCAGCGGCGCACTGCCCGACACGCTCGACAACACTTTCACCATCGCGCCGCCCGACGGCGCCGGAACCTACGAAGATCCGTGGATCCTCCCGCTCTCCTCCGATGGCACAGCAGACGGCGTCGTCTGGCTCGAGCCCGCCGGCCCGCCCGCAAACTGGGCCACGGTTCTGGGCACGCGCGCCTTCGCTGCGGCGGACATGCTCTCGCTCGCCGGCCTCGTCCGCAATCTCGCCCCTGACGCCTTTGCCGGAACAGATCCCGACGTCATCTCCCGCGGGTTCAACCGGCTCGCGAACTTTCTCACCTCCAGCGATGGAGTCGTTCCCGTCGAATCCCAATTTCCCACCGGCCCAACGTGGACCAAGGGAACTGATGTCGCCGCCGCACACTCCGCGCAACCGCAGGACTCCGGCGCCATCTCCCAAATCAAAGCGCAGATCGACACGCTCGCCGGAGGCGCTGCAAACCCGCGCGTCGTGCTGCTGCTCGGCCCATCGTTCAGCGACCACGCCATCTGGTCGGGCCTTATCGGCGGCAGCCCAACCGCAAACTTCAACCTCCGCGTCCCCGGCATAGACCCTGCCGCGGTCAACCTCACTACAGTCACCGCAGCCGTTGACTTCTATACGGCCGATCTCTCTGACACCGGCGATCCCGTCGTACAAATCACCAACGTAGTCGCGCGCATCGCCGCTCTGCGCCCCGGCATCCCGGTCACTCTGGTCGCGCACTCCACCGCTGGAGTCCCCGCCCGCGCCTTCACCGCCGCCAGCCCCGCGCAGGTCAAAGGACTCATCACTCTCGGCACGCCGCACCTCGGCGCTGACCTGCCGTTCCTCACTGATCCCGACGTCACCGCAGCCGTCCGCGCCGCGCAGGCTCTCCGCGACAAAATCCCCGCCGGCCCCATCCTCGACGCGATCAACCACATGGTCCTCGCCATCGACGGCTACAAATCCGCGGCCGCCGGCAAGCTACCCGAGCCAGCTCCATATCCCATCGCGGACTTCGCCGGCGGTGCCGCTACCGACACCGGCGGCAAACCCGCGCTCGCCCTCGGCGGCACCGTCCCCGGCGACCTGCTCTCCGCGCTCAAATCCGCGGTCGCGGCCCTCGCCACCACAGCAGCCGGCGCAGCCCGCCCGGCACCCACCCACATCGCATTCGGTCTGCGCGGCCATTTGCCGTATCCCGCCGTCGCCGAAGGCGGCGTGCTCCCCGACGTCTCTGCCCGCGTCAACCTATTCCGCATCGCGCTCGCCGCGGCTGCCCCGCCTCCACCGCGCCCGGTGAGGAGTCTCTTCGTCAGCGTCTCTCTCTCCGTACCCGGCGGATGGCTGCTCAACACGCCCGACGCCACCGTACGCAGCCTCGAGTTCGGCGTAGACATCGCCGCCACCACAACGCCTTTCCTCAACTTCCATCAGGCAGCCTTCCGCGCCCCGCTGGTACCGCGCATCAGCCTCACTGACGCCGCCGCACAACCGCTGCTCGGCGCCGTCATGCAGTCCATCTCCAACCCCGCGCCTGCAGCATTAACCGCACTCGATTCGCTTCTCAGCGCGTTGCAGGCATTCGGTATCGCCACGCCCGACCCGCACGGCGGCTTCGGCATCTCCGCCGACGCCTTCACCGCCATCACCACCGATGCCAAGTCTTTCTTCGCGTCGCGAACAGCCGCAGGCCTGGCCGCTCTCGGCTTCCCGCTCTCACTTGGAAGCCTCCCCGTCCAACTCGACGTCTCCGGCACGCAACTCGCCATCCGCACCACATCGCCTATCCAACTCGGCGCCGCCGCTTCACTCGAATTCGACACCGCCGCCAACACCGGCACATTCCACATAGGCGCGCTCGCCCTCGGCTACAACGCCGGCCAACTCACCTTCGCCGCGCCGCCCTGGCTCGCGCCCATCCCGCTTCCGCCAGACGCCGCCACGCTCAAAGCCGCGCTCAACGACGCCCTCCCGCGCCTGCTCTTCTCCTCCGCCGCGGGCGCAATCATCGAAGCCCTCACCGGCCCCGGCTTCCTCGTCGGCCCACTCGACAGCTTTTTCTCCAACACCGGCGGCAGCGCATCCGCGGGCTCTGCACTCGGCGACGGCACCGGCGGCTTCGATGGCGTTAAACTCAACACGCTCTTCCAGCAACTCAACAATCTCGCCGGATTCCCACCCGGCCCCGGCTTCACCCTCCCCGCCGGATTCCAGCTCACCGCCGTCGGCAGCAATCCCGCCGTCCTCACCCTCGCCACCACCGCCCCCATCGGCGGAGTCCTCGGCCTTTCCCTCACCGCCTCCATCGACAAGCTGCGCCACGTCACTCCCGGCGGCACCGTCTCCCTCACCACGTCGCTCACCGGAACATGGCCGTCTGTCAGCATCACCTTCGGGGTCGGCACATCCGGCATCACCCTCGCTGTCGCGCCACAGGGAATCGCCCCCATCCAGATCCTGCCCACCTTCAGCGGTCTCGGCTCGCTCATGGGCGCAGCCGAAGCCCTCCTGCCACAGGCCCTCGACGCACTCATCACCGCGCTCGCTCCCGCACCCGCCTGGCTCACCGACATCCTCGCCGTCGCCAAAGCCATCGGCATCTACGACGACGTCAATCAGTTCAAGACGCACACCGACGACCTCCGCGCACTCCTCAGCGGCAACTTCCCCGCCGCCTTCGACACCTCAAAGCGCGCCGCCGTCGCCACCTCCGCCGCCACTTTCCTCAACTCACTCGGCATCCCCGGCACCATCGCCGCCTCCGCCACAACCATCAACTGGACCTTCACCCTCGGCGGCGCCGACTCAGGAACACTCGGCATCGCCCTCGGATGGGACGGCTCCGGCCCGCTCGCCACTCTCACCGCCGCCGCCGTCAAGCTCGGCAGTGGTGCGCTCAACCTCGACTTCGGCGCAGGCTTCGGCGGTGGCTCCATCCAAGCCAAAGCAGGATTCAGCGTCCCACTTGCCTCCGCCCTCGGCGTCAACCTCGCCCCGAAACTCGACGTCACCTTCGCATCGAGCGCCTTCCAGGTAAACGTCTTTCCCCTGGCGTCCGCCAGCGAAAACGGCCCACTCACCATCACCCTCGCGCCCAACGTCGGAGTCCAATCCAACGCCGGAACTCCGCAGCAGCTCGTCGAAAATCTCATCCTCCCGCTCGCCGCCAACGTCGCCTTCGACGCCTTCAAATCGCACCTCACCGACACGCTATGGACCGGCGGTAAGACCGTAGAAGACGTTCTCATCGCCGCGGGAATCATCAACAAAGGCGCGACCCCGCCACAAGACACCATCAAAACCCCGCTGCCCGGCGTCCTCACCATGGCCAGCGGCCTGCTCACCGGGCTCACGCCCATCTCCATCCCCATCACCAGCGACCTCGCCCTCGAACTCGCCTCAGAAGGCAGCCGCTTCGGCATCGGCGTCCACGGCCATCACGATTTCACCGCGGGCCAATACGTCATCAGCGCCCTCTTCGGAGCACCCGCCGACTGGGACGCAGGTGCCGACGCCGGCATCGTCCTCCTCATCTTCGACACTAGTGGCAACACCATCTCCTTCAACCCCGGCCTCTCCGTCGCCGGACTCGGCATCGGACTCACCGGCGCCGACGACGCCGCACTCGTAGATACCTCCGTTTTCCGCCTCGGCGGCTTCAAGGGCTACGTCTTCTTCGACGCCGAATTCCAATCCGGCCCGTTGCTCAACAACTTCGGCCTCGGCATGGAACTCGACCAACTCGGCCTCCCCCTCGGCTTCGCCACCGGAGGCAACGTCGGCGGCGACAATCCCGTCGCCTCCAGCCTCCTACGCTCCGACGGCGGCTCCGCCTCCGCGCCCGGCGACACCAAGCCCGTCAACCCCGGAGTCGATGTCGAAGCCTGGGCTTGGAAGCAGCCCTTCCAAATCAAATTCGGCGGCTCCCAATCAATTCTCTGGATCAGCGTCCACCGCGCCTTCGGCCCCATCCACATCGACCAGGTCGGTCTCGAAATCACCACCACTGACGTCGCGCTCCTCATTGACGGCAGCGTCAAAGTCGCCGGCCTCACCGCCCAGGCGCACGAACTCACCATCGATGTCCCCTACAAGCACGTCGGCGATCCCAGCCAGTGGTCGCTCGATCTCAAGGGTCTCGGCCTAAGCTTTGAAGGCCCGAGCGTCACCGTCGCCGGAGCACTGCTCAAGAGCGACGGCCCACCCGTCGAATATGACGGTCTGCTCCTCATCCAGATCACGGAGTTCGGCTTCATCGCCGTCGGCGCCTACTCCACTCCCACTGACCCCGGCGGCACCGATACCTACACCTCGCTCTTCGTCTTCGCCGGCGTCTTCATCACCATCGGCATCCCGCCCATCATCGAAATCAGTGGGCTTGGCCTCGGCATCGGCTACAACCGCGAACTCATCGTCCCCGACGACCTCAACCAGATCCCCACCTTCCTCCTCGTTGAAGCACTCGACGAGCCGGATAAAATCGCCGACGACCCGATGGGCGCGCTGCTCAGCATTCGCAACCAGATTCCCGCCCGTCGCGGCAGCTTCTGGCTCGCCGCCGGGCTCCGCGGAACGTCCTTCGTCGTCGTCCACGTCACCGCCATCGTCTATGTGTCTCTCGATCGCGGCCTCGAAATCGGTATCCTCGGCGTGGCCCGCATGGCGCTACCCAGCGACGACACTGCGCTCGTAAGCATTGAGCTCGCTCTCAAAGTCCGCTTCAGCACCGCCGAAAGCCTCTTCTCCGTCCAGGCGCAGCTCACCAGCAACTCATATTTGTTAAGCCCCGAGTGCCAGCTCACCGGCGGCTTCGCCTACTTCATGTGGTTTGCCCGCTCTCAGTTCCTCCTCACCATGGGCGGCTATCATCCCGCATTCCACAAGGAGCCCGAGTATCCCGACGTCCCGCGCCTCGGCTACCACTGGTCATTCCTCGGCGTCGTCAACCTCAAGGGCGAGTCCTACTTCGCCCTCACCAACACCTGCGTCATGGCCGGCACCCGTATGGAAGCCACCTACGGCCCCGACTGGCTCCAGGTCTGGTTCACCGCCTACACTGACTTCCTTCTCTCGTGGGATCCCTTCTACTACGACATCGGAATCGGCATCTCCGTCGGCGCCCGCTTCCAGATTGAGATCTGCTTCTTCGGCTGCGTCGATATCGACATCAGCGTCTCCATCGGCGCCGACCTCCACATCTCCGGCCCGCCCTTCCACGGCGAAATCACAGTCGATCTCGCCGTCGCCTCCGTCACCATCCCGTTCGGCCCATCGCCCAACCCGAACAAGACGCCCATCCCCTGGTCATCCTTCCTGCAGAAATATCTGCACGCCGACCAGGCCGGCAATGAAGCCGTCGTCGCCCACGTGCTCACCGGACTCCTGCCGCCCGAGCCCCCAGGCGGCCAGCCCTCCCCCGGAACTCAGGACCAGCCGTGGAAGATGGCGACCGAGTGGTCCTTCCAGACCGAAACGCGCATGCCCGCGATGTCCTTCTCCGCGCAAACCGAGTTTGACCGCGCCGACGGTGAGTGGGCAACGCGTGTCTTTGGCCACTTCGGAACTCTGGCCGCCGTCTACAAATTCGACATCGCTCCCATGGGCGTGGACCAGGCGCACCAGCAAGTCGCCAGCAACCACTCCATGCAGATCGCCGTTCAGGATCCGAACAACAGCAGCAACTGGATCACCATGGTCCCGGCGGACAGCCCTAATCTACCCGAGGACGACCGCCTCATCCTCCACAACGAGCGCTTCCAACTCACGCCCGTCATCTCCCAGGTCTCTGAAGCCACCTACCATCTACTCCCGCACGACGACATCCCCGCCGCCGCTCGCACCCTTCCCGCTATCACCGGCATGAAGCTGACCGGCATCGCTGTTCTGCAAAACGAGAGCGCCGTCATCGAAATGCTGAAGCTGTTTGACTACGGCTTCAGCCGCCCGCTCCCATTCGCCACACTCACCACAACCATCATCGGCACCCTGCAGGCATTCGGCCACGACGCGGTCACCCTCGCTCTCCTCGGCTCCGCGACCGACACGCCCAGGACCACCAACGCCGCCGTCAACATCCTCACCGGCCCCGGCTTCTTCAGCGCCGCTCGCACAGACTCCGGCCTGCCGCCCGCAGGACTCCATCCACTCGCCACCCGCGCGCTCCGTCATTACCGCTCCGCGCCGCCGCTCCTCACGCCCATCACCACTGGACTCACCATGGATCCGGTCGGCCTCAAGCCGCCGCCCATCATCCGCACCGTTCCGCCCGTCGCCATCGTGCCTCTGCTCCATCCGCGGCTGCGCGCCGTTCTGCAGGGCCTGCCTGTTCCCACGCTCGATGTGCCGCCTCTACTCCACACCACAGTTACTCGCTTCCTTGCTTCTTCCGCCGCCAAAATACCGCGGCACGCCGCCCCGCAATTGACTGTGGTGCCCGGCACGCGTCTCGAATTCGTTCGCGCCGCGAATGCTCCTTCACCCACGCGCATCGCGCGCAGCCCGCGCACTCAGCGCTCATTCCAGTTCGGCGTCTCCGTTGGTCAGGCTCACAGAAAAGCGTTCACGCAGGCCGAAGATCTCATCTCAGGCAAAGGCGTCACCGTACCTGCGGGCACGACGCACGTCTGGGATGTTCCGCTTTCTCCCGCGCAAACCATCGCCATAAACGGCAAGGCGGCAGCCCGCGTCACTTGCTTAACTCGCGCCGGCAATCCACTCAGAGATTTCGAACTCGCTCAAGGGCAAATCCCGCTCCCCGCAAACTGCGCCATGGTTGCTGTCTCCTGCCTCGGCCTCACCTCCGACGGCATCGCTGGCTGGCAGACCGGCAACCTGCTGCCGCAGGTCGGCTCCACCACGCTGCTCGGCCGCCGCTCCGTCATCTTCCTCCCGCAGGTTGCGGCGACCATCAAGTCCCGGGTGCCTTCCGCGCAGGCAGTGGTCAAGCTCTCCTCCGCGATGGCCAACCAGCCCGGCGTCGAGACCTGGCTGCCGCTCTCGACCGCGGTCGTCGGCGTCCTCCTCGATGTCGAAGACCTCTGCACCGCAGCCGACGGCGACCTCGCCATCGCGGTCACCGGCGCCACTCTCTCAACGCCGCCTCTGCGCGTCGTCGGCGGCCGCCGCAAACTGCTTCTCTACGACGTGCTCAAGCGCGACGACAAGGCGCAGCACATCGTCATATCCGTCGCCAGCATGACCGGCGCCCGCATGGCCGGAATCGTTGGACTCGCCGGCGGCGCGCAGGAGTGGGCCATCCGCTTTAACGGCGGCGTTCCCGAACATCTCGTACCCGACGGCCCATCGACGCCCGACGGCGAAATTAACGTCAGAATTTATTCCGCGGTAACTCAACCCGGCTTAACCGGAAACCAGCCCGCGAGAGTCGCATGACCAGGAGATTGTCCTATGGCTGACCCTCATCCCGGCGAAATGATCCTCTACGACGACATTTTGCCGCCGCTGCTCGACAACTCCTACCGCATGTCGATCACGACCGACGTCTCCATCGCCGGGGCGCCGCAGCCGCTCAACTCGCGCGACGCCTTCTTCAACGTGGAAGGCCCGCGCTTCTCCCTTTCACCCACTGAGGTCGGCGGCGTCTTCCCGCCGCGCAACGGCCACGGCGCGTTCTCTGAATCCATTCCCCACATCGCAATCCTGCGTCGCACTCTCCCATGGGAACGCGAACTCGATCCGCAAAACCTCATCGGCACACCATCGCTCATCCCCAATGTCCCTCCGCCGCAGGGCCAGGTCCCATGGATGGCTCTTTTGCTGTTTGAAGAAGGTGAATACACGCTGTTGCAAAATCAGCCGCTCGAACAAGTCGTGCCCGCGGACGTCTTCCAGCGCCTCGGCAGCCCGGCCAACATCAGGTGCGACGCCATTGAAGCCTCCCTCGACCTCGTCAACGCCATCCTGCCCTCGAAAGAAGAACTCCAGTTGCTGGCCCACGTCCGCCACGTCAACAAAGACGACCGCGAACTCAGCATCGAGGGCAGCAAAGGATTCTTCGCCGTCGTCATGGGCAGCCGCCTGCCCAACGAAAACGCCAAATGCCGCGCCTGTCTGGTGTCCCTCGAAGAGCGCTCCGACCTCGTCTCCAAAGACCCACCGGCGAACGAGCTGGTCTTCGGCGGATTTTTTCCGGGTGAATTCGTCGCTGAGGATGCACAAGCTGCCCACGCGCAATCTGCCGCTGCGCATCCTGCGGTTGTTGCCGCCACTCCTGCCGTCGCCGCCGCTTCTGCGCGCGACGTTGCCATCGCCCGCTCCCGCCCCGGCGTCATCGGCATCGGCACTCGGTTCTTCTTCAACACACGCCTCGTTCTGCTCTATAGCTGGCAGTTCCAAACTATCGGCACCGGCAGCTTCCGCGACCTCATGCAGGGCGTCGATGTCGGCCTCATCGGAAAAGTAGCGAACCCCGGCCATCCACCTCTCACCGACACCTGCCACCTGCCCATCTCGGTTGACGACCGCGCCGGCGTCCCCGAAAAAGTTCTCTATCGCGGCCCTCTGGTTCCGTTCCAACTCACACGCGATACCCTCGGCCCATACCACAGCGCCGACCAGGCGCGCCGCGTCACTCCCGAGACCGGAGCTGAAGACATCTCCTACGCATGCGCCTTCGAAACCGGACGCCTCCTCGCCTCTGCCGACCCGCGTCTTGCCCAGGAGCTCATGCGCTGGCGCCGTGAAGCCTACAAGCAATCCTCCCGCGGCGACTCCGTCTCCCAGGTCCAGTCAGCCCTCAACATGACTCAACAGGTTGATCTGCACTTGCCCGTCATCCCCATCCTCGCCCAGACCGCCGTCGCCCGCATCGCCTCCGGCGCCGGCCCAATCGCCGACCCCACCGGAATAGACAAAATCAAAGACGTCATCGGCCTAAATCCCATCGCCGTCCAGAAGGCCTACAACCTCCCATCGGTCTCCGCCGCCGTAAACATGCTCGGCGGAGATGCCGGAGCCCTCGGTGCCGTCGTCACCACACAGCCCCAAACCTCACGGCCTGCAACCACCATCGATGCCGTGGCCGCCGACTCCGCCTCGCTCGCCCACCTCACTGCCGCCCGAGATCGCATCCTCAACAACACCGCCGCCAAGCTGGGAGGAAAACCATGAGAACCGCCTGGATATCCAGCAGCGACGCCCTCCGCAACCGCATGATCAAGCCCTTTCAGGTCCCCGATACCGAGCCTGAAGCGGAGATGCCGCCCTACATGGAATCGTTCCTCGCCCACCTGCGCCTCCTCGTCGGCGTCCCCTTCGAAAACATGATCCCCGACCCGCGCATGCTGTCCGACGAGTCCATCCGCTTCTTCTATCTCGATCGCTCCTGGACCGACCGTCTCGTGGACGGAGCCATCGCCGTCGGCAAAATCGGTACCCGCGAGCAGGCTCACCATCAAGCCCACAGCGCCCCCGTCAATCAGCAACTTGACTTCACCGAACGCGGCGTCCGCAACCTGCAGCGCGGCAAGTCCTTCACTGACGTCAAAAAAGAAATCTCCGGCCAGCAGCCGCCCGCTGGCATCATCACCGGATTCCTCCTCCGCTCCGGCGCCGTCGCCGGCTGGCCACACATGGACGTCCGCGCCTACTCCAGCGACATCCCCGAACCCCTCGAACCCGGCTCCGACACCGCAAAATCTCAGCAGCTCACTACTCTCCGCCTCGAGCGCCTCTCGCCCGCCATCCTGCTCGCGCTCTTCGACGGCATACCGCAGCTCGTCTTCCTCGAAGAACCACACCACGGCGTCCAATTCGGCGTACACGCCGGCCGCACCGCCTTCGAAATCGACCTCCGCGACGCCACCGGCCACCAGATCCGCGTCAACCCCGCCGACCCCAACTCCAACCCGGTCACGCAAAGCGTCACCATGCGCGCCGGCCAGCGCCGTGTCATCGCCGTAGCCAGCCTGCGCGCCAGCCTCGTCAACCAGCGCAACACCCACACCACCATGCCCGAACAAAAAGGCAGCTCCGCCTTTGCCATCGAAGTCCTCAACCCACCCTGGCGCCAGCGCTTCGAAGGCACCGTAGACCACGCCGAAAAACCCGGCACCTCTGGCGGCTTCGTCTCCATCATCAGCATCGCCAATCGCGTCGCCGACGTGGCCACTAAAAACGCCTTCGAAACCGCCATCACCACCCAGACGATTACGGGAAGGAGGGGCTGACATGGCCGTCACACGCGAGCTCTTCTCCATCACCGCCGCCCACGGACTCACCGACCGCGCCGCCATCACCTGGCACCCCAGCCTGCCGCGAACTCCCCGCGTCATGGTCCCCATCCACCTCGACGCCCTCGTCCAGCGCCAAGACGGCGGCCAATGGGCCGACACCCGCATGAGCCCGCCATCCGGAACCGGCGACCCCGTGCCCCGCCTCTCCCTGCTGCCCGACCCCTTCACAGAGCTGCCCGCCGCCGATGTCGCCAGACTCCGCAAGCGCGGAGTCCACCTCCACTGGGCGCTTCCCGACGGCCTCACCCGCGGCACCACACAGGACGCCACCAAGCCCGCCACTTTCCAGCCCATTCCCGACCGATGGCTCGTCGTGCGAATGTTCCCCGCGCAGGACGGCTCTCCCCGCCGCGCTGTCCGCGGCTGGGTGCTCGTCGCGGGAGGCGACCAGCCTCAAGCCCATGACCTCATCGGCTTCACCGAGCCCGGCCCCAGCCAGGGCTCCAAAGGCGCGCTCACCGCAATGGGTCACGGCGACCCCGCCTGGGCCGCGTACTACGACAACGTGCTTGACCGGCTCAGCTTTTTCGACGATCTCTCCGACATCAAGCTGGGCCCCATCGCCTACCTGGTCTGCGGCTGGTACTCCGATCCGCTGCTTGATCCCCTCGGCACCAACATCAACTCGCTCTTTGCCTTCGACGCAAGAATGGCACAGCTCGGCTGGGAGCTCGACACCGGCGAACTCGAAGAGTCCTACAGCAACTTCAGCTCCCGCGTGCAGGCCGCCAGCCTCCTCGGCCTCCCTGCGCTCGAAACCTTCCGCGCGCCAGCCACCACGCAATCACTCAGCCGCCTCCCAGTCGCCACTTTTCAAAACCCGCCAAATGTCGCCGGCTCATCGCCAGCCGGACTCAATGCGTCCGGTCATCCCGAAGGCGGTTCTTATCAGTCCAACGGCGCCTGGTGGCCTTCGCAAATCGTCTGTCACGGTTCAGTCGTCGCCATGGGTTGGCCCGACGTCGGTTTCCCGGGCGCGGACAAAGGACTCATCTCTGAAGAAGCCGGAGGGCCGCCACCCGCCAGCGCCGTCCGTGTCGTCTTCGGCAACACCATCACCGAAACGCTCAGCGATATGGTCGCGCTCACCAACAACAAACCCGAGCAGGCCCGCGTCCTCGAAGCCTTCATCCTCGGCGCCATGCAGGAGCTCGATCAGGCCGACGGCACCTCCCGCGTCGACGCCCGCCTCCAGGCCAACGCCTTCGCCTCGCTCCCCGGCGGGCCCGAAACCACTGAAACCGTCACCCTCCCCGGAAATCCAGCGCCAGCCACGCTGCCGGCGAATCCTGTCACTCCGAAGCCCGGCATCTTCCCTCAAGCCCCGCCCCGCAATCGCGGCATCATCAACGTGCCCGTCTCCGTTGCGGTGTCCGAAACCTCCGCGGCAAGATTCGTTTCTCCAGAACTGCGCAGCGAGAGCGTCCTGCTCACCGGCCGCCTCAGCGATGCCATCGGCGCCGTATCCCAAATTCCCAGCCCGCAAACAAGCCCTCCCAAACAGGTCACCGTCAAGCGGTCTCCGCCACGTAAGTTCGTGCCCTCCGATCCAGTGCTCATGCTCCAGGGCTGCGGTCGCTCCTACAAACACGGCGCCGACGGACGCTTCTCTGAAGACGGCAGGCTCATTTGCCGACTCACCGGCTTCTGCCACACTGAGACCGCGTGCTCCACCATCGACGGCGGGCCCGTCGGCCGCCCATCCATAACCGGCGACGATCTGCTGCAAAACGGAATTGAAAACGGCAGCGTCCCGCCCGAATGCGAAGATCTGCTCCGCGAAACCGTGCTTCAGGATCCCGGAACCGCCGTCCCCGCCGCGCAAATCTCAACCGGTCTCCAGGGCACCCCGCTCCTGTCCGTCGCGCAAAACTTCATGGTCGAACAAACCTCATGGTGGGCCACTCGCGACATACGCGTAGACCATGGCCCTCTCACCGCCGTCAGCGGCATCCGCGGCACTCTGCCTTCGCCCATCGCCGTCTCTCCGCCCATCCGCCCATGGACGCCGCTTCACCTCGACTGGCAAGTTCAGTACATCCCCTCCAAGGGTGGACAGGACGATTGGGAACTCAAAGAAATCGACTACCAGCCCAAAGACGGCGTGCTGCCCCCAGCCACCGACACCAAGTCCGGAATCATCCTCACCGGCCGCGCACTCCTCACCAGTGGCGCCGCCGCGAACATCGCCGCCAGCGTTCGCACTGCGCTGAAGCAGGCCGCCAGCGCCGCAGGCTCCGACCCGCTCGTCCCCAATCAGGTCATCTTCGCGCAGTCACAGATCGCCTTGGACGTCACGACCGCCTACGCGAATCTCCAGGTCCAATCCGCTGTTACCGCCGCCGCAGCCGCAGACGGCGGCGTCCCTCCCATCGATCGCTCCACTCTCGGAGATATCGCCACGACCCTCGAAAACATGGACGTCCTCGGCGGCGCACTCGACAACTTCCACACCCGTCTGCGCGGAGGCATCGTCGGCGACGGCACCACTACGAAAAAAGCGCCCGGCAAATGGCCCGATGCGTTCATCGCCATGCGCTCCGGCTTCCTGCGCATCCTGCGTCTGCGCCTCGTCGACTGTTTTGGCCAGTTCCTCGATCTCGATCCTGCCAAGGTGCTCAATACCGAACCCGTCAGCATCAAAGACCGCCCCGACATCGCCGCCATGCCGCCGCGCTTCACCTCGCCCGCGCGACTCTGGTTCCGCTTCATGGCCGCGGACGGCAGCAACCAGGAAGCCACGCCAGACCTCTCGCCCGTCTGCGGCTACGTACTGCCCAACCACCTCGATGGCGATCTCGAATTCTTCGACAACACCGGAGCCAACCTCGGCGATGTTCGCCCTGATCCAGCCGCCGGGATCCTCTGGGAAGACGCGCCCGGCGTACCCTCCACCGTCGGCGCATCGCCAGAACTCGCTGTACCCAACACCTTCCTCGCCGGCATCGCGCGCGGCCTGCTCGACTGGGGCCTCGTCGATGCGGACGCTGAACGGGAGGACGCCCTCAGCGCCATGCTCCGCATCATCGACTCCACGCTGTGGTCAGTCGACCCCTTCGGCCACATCGGCGACGAACATCTCGCGCTGCTCATCGGGCACCCCGTCGCAGTGTTGCGCGCCCGAGTCCGTCTCGAAGTAGACGAGCCTGTCACGCCCGACGCCGACAACCGCCTCACCTTCCCCCTTCGCCTCGGTGCGCTCACGCATTGGCAAGACGGCCTGTTCGGCTACTTCATCAACGACGACTACCGCACTCTCTACTGCGCCGACGGAGCGGTCGCCGGATTCGCCCGCGAAGTTGGCCCCGGTCAAGGCTTCCTGCAGCCCATCAATCTCGTGGAAAACTACTATCAGAATTTTTCCAACGACCTCGGCGCCGGCGTCACCAAAGGCAATACACCCGTCACCCACCCGTACGTGGATGACACAGGCGTTTTTCACACACAGCCAAATCAGGACGTGAATCTGACTCTCCTCGTCGAGCCGCACAGCGTCGTACACGGCACATCCGGTCTCCAGCCGCGCAAGGAGATCGGTCTCCGCCGCGAGTGGGTTGCAGACGCGCTCGCGAAAATCTCACCCACTTTCCGCTTCGGCCCCGTGCTCGTGGATCCCAAACGCCTCCGCATGCCGGTCCCCAACGATATTCACGGCACCTGGAGCTGGGACCATCGCTCCGACATCACCACGTGGACTGAGGACAAGGTCGTCAACGACGCCGGCGACGCCCTCATCACCGACAATCCAGCGCAGGGTCAGGAAGGCTGGCTCCGCTTGAGTCCGGAAGCTCCATCCAAACCACCCGCATCAACATGACCTCTTAACGTGAGCAAGGACCGACCATGAGCGACGAGGTAGAAGAACAAGATCAGGACCACGGCGAGCCACTCGCTCCCGCTGCTACTGTGGTGTTCACGCAACTCTGGCGCAACGGCCTCTCTGACCTCGAGAAACTGGACGTCGTGGCCTCAGGTTTCTGGAAGCCCATCGGCCCGGCTCCGCTCCGAGTCGATAATCGCCAGGACGTATTCGGCGTCGGCGCCATCGCGGGCGCGGTGGTCGATATTCTCATTCATCCGGACGATCCACAAACCATCTTCGTCGCCACTGGTCACGGCGGCGTCTGGATCTCAACGGACGGCGGCACAAACTTTCGCCCCGCAATGGACAACATGCCGTCCCTTTCCACTTCGGCCCTCGCCATCGATTTCGCCAACCACGACATCATCTACGCCGGCTGCGGCGCAGCGCTGCTCGATGCCTTCAGTGAATCTGCGGGTATATACAAGTCCCTCGACCGCGGCCTTACCTGGTCGGTCGCCGACGGCGGTCTCTACGCCACTGTTTTCACCGGCAGAAGTATCCGCCGCATGGTCTCCAACGCAGCCGATTCGTTGCTGGTAGGTACCTCCGACGGTCTCTTCCGCTCTGTAGACGGCGGCCAGAACTTCGGCAACAACTCTCCTGCCTTCGACAACGGCAATGCGTTCTTCGCCGGATCCATCACCAGTTTGCTGCTCGATCGCGCCGCTCCGGCTTCCCAGATACTCGTTGCCGTCTCGGGCTCCGGCGTCTTCCGCCTCGACCTGAACGCAACCGGTCCTGCCCAGAGTCTGTTCTCCAATCCCGGCGCTCCACCGCCTCCTTTCAGTGATATCGCTCTTGCCCAGTCCACCCAGCCCGACGCGAAAACCATCTACGCCAGTGTGCAGTTCAATCGCCCCGGTCTCAGAACCGGCGATCCCATCACGCACAGTTTCGTCGGCCTGTTCCAGTCCACCAGCTCCGGCGCTCAGTGGACTCCTCGACCTGCGGCAAAAACAGCAGAGCAGGCCGACACGCCGCCCGACCAGACAAACTATGACTTAACCATCGGCGTCGATCCGCAAAACGCCTCGATGGTCTACCTCGGTTTTCAGGAGCTCTGGCGCTCGCTCAACAGCGGAAGCACCTTCCCGCCGGTCGCCGTCAGCAAAGGCAAAATCCATTTCGACCAGCACGCCCTTGCGTTTGGAACTCCGGCCGCCCCCTTCACCCCCGTCTATGTCGGCGAAGATGGCGGCCTCGCCCGCACCGACACTGGAGGCGCCGTTTGGTTTCCCCTCAACGACACCTTTGCTACCAGCCTCGTCTTTGACATCGACATCGGCCGCGGCGCTGGCAACCATGACTTCACCTACGCCGGAATGCAGGACACCGGCACCGGTGGCCATCGTTTCGGCGATGCCGCGCTCGACTGGCATGTCGCGATAGACGGCGATGGCAAGCGCGTCGCAGTTGATCCCGCCGATCCGCAGACCGTCTACGCCTTCGCCAATGAATTTTTTGCGCGCTCAAAAAATGGAGGAGGGGCGTGGCAACTCTCGTTAGACACGCCGCGTGTCGTCGGCATTGGACTGCCCAACAATAAAGGCGTCACCTTGCGTCTCGCACTCAATCCCAACGGCGCCAACCCCGCCCAACGAGTGATCTATGTCACGCAAGGCAGCAATCTCTTCCGCAGTACCGACGGAGGAGTGAATTTCGCGGAAGTCACTCCAAAGGTGCCCTTCCGGAGCGACATCGTGGACATGGCATTCGTTCCCGGGGATGCCAACCGCATGTGGGTCGCGCTCGCCGACGGCACCGTTCACTTCACCGCCGACAACCTGCAAACCTGGGACGCCGCGCCGTTCCAGACCAGGCCTGGCGGCAGCGGAGTCATCAGCGGGATCGCCATCGACCCCAATCACACTGACCAGGCGGCCGTGTGCTACCTCAGCTTCACCGGTAAAAATGCACGTTCCCGCACCGCTCACGTCTTTATCAAGAAAGACGGCGTCAACACTTGGGAGGATGCCAGCGGCACGGATGACGCCGGACCCAACGGCAATCTTCCCGATCTGCCCTACTACGACATTGCCTTCGATGGCAGCACCAATCCCTCGACTCTCTTGGTGTGCACCGCTAACTCCGTCCTATGCAGCTTCGACCTCGGTAAGAAATGGCAGGTCCTCGGCCCCGGCCTTCCCAACGTCTTCTGCACGTCGCTCGCGATCGATAATGTCGACATCGCGGCGAACCCGCGCGTCCTGCGCGTCGGCACCTACGGCCGCAGTTGCTTCGAATTCACAAAGATTGCAGCGCCGCCCGCTCCACGCCTCGTCATCCAGGGAACCCTCGCCTTCGAGCCGGTCGTACCCAGCCAGCCGCGTGTTCTTGTTCTCACGCTGTTCAATACCGGCAACGCTCCGCTCAACATCACCGGAATAACTGGTGGTAGCACCGAGTTCACTCTCGCCAATCCCGTCCTTCCACCGCCCATCGCGCCCGGTGCCAAACAACTTGTCGGTGTCCATTTCCAACCGGCCACCGCGGGCATCTTCAAAACCTCTTTCCAGATTGCCAGCGATGACCCCTCCAGCCCCGTAACTATTAATGCCAGCGGACAGGCTCTTGCCAGCGGCGGCAACTCCCGCCTCTCCGTGCGTGGCAGTCTGAGCTTCGGTACGGTCAACACCGGCGACTCCGCTTCCCTCACATTCACCGTCTTCAACACAGGAAATCGCGATCTCAATATTCTCGGTGTAAGCCGCAAAGACGGCAGCTCCGACTTCGAACTGGTCTCGCCGCCAGCGTTTCCGCTGCTGCTTCCGCCAACCATCGACCAGGAGTTCACCGTTCAATTCAAACCCAGCAGCAACGGTCCGCTCACCGCCACTTTTCAAATCGACAGCGATGCGAGCCGCGCCTCCGTTGTAATGGACGCCAGCGGGTCCGGCTCCTCCCACATGAGCAAAGTGCTCATCGTGGTCCTCGTCATCGTAGGCGCAGCAATTGTGGTGGGCGGCGGCATCGCCATCTACGAAGCCACAAAATAATCTGCAGTGTGCCCTAGTCCTGAATTCACTGTTTCGCGTCTAGCAGTTTGCTGAAAAAGCTCGCCAGAGCGAAGGGGTGGTGATTCACTTTTCCCGCAGTGATTCTGCGGGAGGGTGAGATGCGCGGACGGGGTGTGCCGCAGGACTACGCCGAAGCCGCGCGCTGGTATCGGCGCGCTGCCGAGCAGCGTGATGAAGTCGCGGCGACGGATGCGGATTGCCATATGACCCTCCCGTGGGGGTCATTCAGCATCACGGGATTATACCACGCTTCCATCGCGCGGTCTGTACCAAGGCCGATAGGCAAGTCGAGTGAAAGTCTCCGAATGACTGCTTGGGTTCAGAAGCGGCGCCGGGATTATCAACGTTCTTTGAAAACGCGGCAATCCACGGTGAAATGTGGCTGGTGGATTGCACCGGGCTTGCGCTCCGGCTGTTTCAGCAGCGACGATGTTGGAATCGTCGGATGATCAATGAAGATGCCAAAATAAGTCACACCTTCAGAGCCTAAAGAGAAGCGCCCGGACGGACTGGCGAGCCGAATTCTTCCGCCCCTGACACCGCCTATGCCTGTATTAGCCGGAACTCGATCTGACAGGTGGTGCCTGATTGAGCGATCGGGTTTTGGTGTCCGTTGCCGTTAGGCCGCGATCATTTTCTCCTTCGTCATCGGCATTGCATCCAGGAACGTTCGCATCGGGGTTTTCCCGAAGCACCAACGTCCCTGATGTGGCCGTGTCTCATTGTACTCTCGGATCCACGCGTCCAGATCAGCCTGCAGTTCGTCGATTGAACGATATACCTTTTTGCGGAACGCAACACGATAGAACTCGTTGAGCGCGGTCTTGTGGAAGCGTTCACAGATGCCGTTGGTCTGCGGGCTCTTGGTCTTGGTGCGCGAGTGATCGATGTCCTCGACCGCGAGATACAGCTCATACTCGTGCCGTTCGGGGTTGCCGCAGAACTCGCTGCCGCGGTCAGTCAGCACGCGCAGGAGCTTGACATCGTGCTCCTCGAAGAATGGCAGCACGCGGTCATTGAGCAGATCGG
>Ga0306920_100002202_pt1 | contig 24572 bp, 26 predicted proteins | sample flu12Cox44000170_FD_204666 | JGI IMG/M metagenome (GOLD analysis project Ga0306920, IMG submission 204666) | Lab enrichment of tropical soil microbial communities from Luquillo Experimental Forest, Puerto Rico - flux4day.12C.oxic.44.000.170 (v2)... | ecosystem: Environmental > Terrestrial >...
TCAACGCTTCGCCGCGTTCCTCCCAGAACGCTGCGCATGACTCGGGGCCATCGTGGGTCGCTAGCCCTTCAACGTATGACTCTTTCATTCACAACACCTCGCCGGTTTATCCCGGCGCACAAGGAGGAAGACAATGAGACGGCACAGTGCTCTCGGTGAGCAATCGACATCCTTCGCGAATTATCGCGCAATCGTCTGGCGTACTATGTTCACCTTGGTGTTAATCGGGTTGATGACCTGCTTCGTGACAGGTCGTTCAGCGACAGCACAGGAAGCACAGGATGTACCAAGCGCCCATATCCTGGTCTGGGGCGGATCGGTTGCCGCAGGCATTGGATATACCTGGGCTTACGCCAATTTGATTTTTCAAGGAAAAGAGTATCCCTTGAAATTGAGCGGCCTGTCTATCTTGCAGGTGGGCATTAGCAAGTATACAGCTTCGGGAAGTGTTTATCATCTGACCCAACCTTCCGATATCAACGGAATATATACCTCCATCTCGGCTGGTGCGGCGGTAGCGGGTGGAGCAAGTGCTACTGCGATGAAAAATTCGCGTGGTGTAGTGATCCAATGGGCATCGACGCACGTGGGAGTTAACTTTTCTTTGGCCGCCAAGGGTGTGGAAATCACATTGCAAGGGCAATAGCGCTAGAGATACAGCCCGCCCGCGTCGCGGTGTTTCGTTGACACCGTGCGCCGACGTGCGAAGTGCTCGCTGCGTAGTACTTTGTACTCGGCGCGCAGCTCGGTGTAATCGGGGTGTATGCGACCGTTCGGGCTCCAAGGAAAGTATGAGAATGTAGTTCACTCGGTGATAGAGGTGGCTGTGATGTCGGAGGATTGGCTTTGGGGCAGCTTCGTTGGTGGTGGGTGTGGGCGTTGGTGCGGGTTGATGTTGGGTCGTGCCGTAAAGCCACATGGGAAGGGCTTTCTTGACGGTTGCCAAGTCGTGAACGTATTCGAATGCTTCGAGCACTCGGCCTTGTGAATGCGCCCAACCTTTCGGGGCATAGCCGCCCTTGAATATGTCCATTGCAGGAATTTTATATCGAAGGGTCTTTGCCATTTCACAAAGCAAATTAGCAAGAAGACGCTCCTTTTTTTCTCGCCACGCATCGTCCTCAGCGCCACCAGAAAAGAGATGGCCTTTATATTCTTGCCATTCTTTCTGCACATGCACGCATCCGCAGAAATCTAGCTTCGATTAGATTTAGCGAATTGACGTGTTGGGCAGAGATACCAACTTGGCGTGTTGCCATGAGCGTGCGGAAGATTTCAAGACGACGTGCACGGATGCTGGCGCGGCGTTCGCGCCAGAACGTTATGAGAACGGCTGCAACTTGCCCGGTTGCAGTTGCTAGAACGACAGCCCAAGTGTCGGCGGCAATTGCCATTTAATCGGTTACTTCCCTTGGGTTTCTAGACTCGGATCTACTGCTGGGAGAAACTTCTCCCAGCAGAAAGGTGCGGTTATACCAATTCGGGCGATGTCCTGAAGCCTGTTGAGAATTAGAGTGGCGGCGTTTCTCGCCCGAACACATGATCGGGTTGCCAAGAGATGAGGAGGCCGCCATGAGGAAGAATGCCAAGAGTGAGGCGATAAGGCTGCAGGTGAAGGACAGTTATGGCTGGAATTGCCTGTGCTGGTGCGGGAAGCGTTGTATGAAACGGTAATGGCCGCAGGTTTGGCGTGTGTCAGCGAGGTACTCGAGGCCGAGCGCAGTGGTTTATGTGGAGCACGGTATCAGCATCTGGCTGAGCGCCAGGCAGTGCGGGCGGGCCATGTCGCCAGCTCGCTGGTGCTGGGCGGACGGCGGGTAGCTGGCAGGGCATCACGTTTACCATGGATAGCATTAACAATGTCTGGAGGACATTTTGCCGAGGCGCGTTTGATGCTGGCGCAGGCGCGAATAAACCCAACCTCGCTGATTGAAGGCGGGAGACCGCTGCGAATTGATTTTGATTTCGGCACTACCGTTTCAGCTGGTTCGATAAGACAACACGCTTTGTCAGAGGCGGGTACTTTCCCAGCCAACTTTGCATCGAATACGTTCCCCGATGCTGATTCAGTCGCCAGTAAATGCACGACGAATCCGAGCGAGAGCGATACTTACGGCATCTATTGCGATACCACCGCCGACGCTGGCGCGTGCGCAGGCACTCATATGGGCGATGTCGTTCTCGATACGAACTGTTCAGCAACGTTTACGACGCTGAGTGGGGCTGTCAAGACATGCGCTGCCGGTAACACGGTGCGAATCTGTGCGCCGAGCACCGTCAGCGGCGGTGGAATTGCTTTTACTTTAGCAGGGCATACCACTCAATGAGATACCTTGCGGGTCTGATTATCCTGGGTTTCTTTCTGGCGCTGACGCTGGCAGGTGCGCATAGCCAGGGCGTAATCGGCAATGGCGTTATCTCGGCCCCAACTCCGACGGTAGGCGCAGCGGTCGAGATATGCCCATCCAGCGGCAGTTGCGGCGGTAATAACAACGATGATGTCCAGGCTTTGGTACTGGCCAACCCAGCCGGCACCATCTTCCATCTGAAAAAGGGCGTCTATTATATCCCGCGCGAGATCGTGCCCCTCAGCGGCGACCAATTTATCGGCCAGAACGCCGACAACAGCTATCCGGCAGGCTTGGCCACGGCAACACCGGCAGCTACACCCGGTGCCATTCTGGACGGCGGTTATGTATTAACTGGCTGGACGTCTACGACCATAAACGGCATCAGCGTTTATTACAAAACGCTGGATTCGAGCCATTTCAACGATGCCTCGTCTTGGAATTGCAACTATAGAAACTATTTCACCAGCGGTTGGGGTAGTATGAGTAATCCTCCCGCGTATTGGCGGCCCGGTACGGCCTATGGTGTTGGGGCCACGATTTTAGATTCAATGGGAACCGTCCAGCAAGCCAGCAACGCCGGAACGAGCGGCGACGGTACTCCCCCGCCGAATTGGCACTGGACTGCCGGCCAAACGACTCTCGACAACCATAACACCTCCGCTCCCATTACTTGGACATGTCTCCATGCGGGGATGGATGAAGCCACCCCGACCGCGAGGCAGCAGGCCGTCGGTGCTTGTAGTTACCCGCAAGATTTATATGTAGACGAATCGCCGTGGATTAGAACCCTGTATGCCGGCAATAAGGCTGACGCGGGGATAGCCACGCTAAACACTGAGAATCACTGGTATTACGACGGTCCTGAAGGCGTACTAGGACATGGGGCCTACACCGTCTACGTAGCGTCTAAATACAACGGCAATACGGCTTTTAATCCCAATTCTCATGTCATAGAGCTTACCGACACCGCCCGGCACGCCTTCACCGGCACGACCTCGGCGAATGTCCTGATTCAGAACCTGACCATGGAACATACAACGCCGTCCAATCAGTACGCAGTGGTTCAGCCACGAGGCACGACCAGTTACTGGACTATCAACGGCAACTGGATTTGGCACAATTTGGGCGAGGGCATTAAGCCGCTAGATCAAAGCGGAAACGATACAATCTCGTATAACACGGTAATCGAGAATGGCGAAGGCGGACTGCATTCTGGGGGCGGATTCAAGCACTTTCCTTCACCAGTCCACGACGACCAGTTCATCGGTAACTATGTCGCCCGGAACAATATCGATAATGTTCAGTTCGGAGAATCCGGTGGAAGTAAATTCGCCGGCGATTATCATGCTAAAATCCTAAACAACGTCTTTGAATACAACAACGGGATTGGCCTCTGGGCCGACGTATGGGAGTATGCTGCTACATGGAGTGGCAACACCGCAACCGGCAACGCAACCGGCAATATGCGGTGGGAGTATACAGGAACGATGGACGGTACCAACGGTACCGAGACGAGCCTAATAGAGGACAACACGACCCTCAACACCTCCCAGTATAGCAACCAAATATGTGTGGCTTGGCACGTTCCCCTTCAGGGGGCGTGCGACTGTTGCACCGGAAATAAAACGGGCACGTGTGAACAGGTTGGGGGTGCCGGAAGCTGTACCGCCAACGCGCTTCTATGCAATAACAACCAAATTGACGGTAACGAGTTGATGGTTTTATCAGGCCAAAATGCTATCATCGGCGCCTCAGGTCATCACAACACATTCACGAGCAATTGCGGCAGCGTCCAGATGATACAGGACAACCGCGCCAAGGTGTTCAATAATACCATACAGTACAATATTGTGAATTTTCCAAACGCCACTGCCGCCCTCGGTAAGCGCATTGGCATGCAGAACGCCTATCCGGCGGGGACACCATATAACATTTTTGTTCAAGGCAATTCGTTTGACTACAACGCCTATCATTATGGGCATGCTGGTGCGGTAGCCGCGCTGAACTTCAACGGTCACGGAACCAATTCCAACTTAGGCAACAATTGTACGACTGACCCGACCTCCTGTTGGTCGGCGCTTTCCTTTACTAATTGGCAGAACACGCCCAGCCTGCAGGACGTCCATGGCACGAATACGAATCCTTAGCATCATTGCTGTCACGCTGCTGTGTGCTGCATTAGCCTTTGGCTTTGCTGGTCCGCCAGGTCAGAATGCCGCTCCCTCTTCAAGCAGCGGCGGCAACCTTGGCGACGTAACCGCGGGCGGTGCCAACGGCACGCTGAACAATTTCAGCGTCAACAATGTTCTCAATCCGCTGTCTCCTCAGTTCAACGGTTCCAATTCGACCGATACGTTCTCAGGTACTTCCACCGCCAGCGGCATTGCTGGCACCGTGCCGGCGACACATAAAAGGCCCATCCCTCTTAGGGCCGACATGGGATTAAATTGTGTTGCCCCATTTCACTCCAGAGCTTCATGCTGAATCTCTGGATATCCCGGCGCCAGGAAGAATTGCAAGCAGTGACAGTGGTGCTCGATACAGGAATCCCTATCGTCCATGTGGAATTCGCGTTCGTGGCCACCTCTGCATCGCTGGCAGTGATATGCAATCTTGAACGACCAGCCGTGTTTCTTGATGCCCGCCAGCGCCCGCCGGCGTCGCAACAGTCGGAAGGCAACATCACCATCGCCGTGACGCATCCGCTGCGATAGCACCGCCGCCCTGCTGCGCCGCTTGCGAGCCGTGAGGCTTAACCCGCTGAACGCACTAAACCCGCTAGATTTTTTCATCAGATCTTTTGGATTAGAAAGCGCTTTAATCGAAAGCGCCCGCTTGGCTAGACCCTGATGACCTATTCTACAAGAATGATTGACAGCCGCGTTTAATCGCACGGAGCTTCCAACGCCGCTCGATTCCTTCCCACCTGTCCCAGTTCCCTCGTAGGGCATCCTCCATTCTTTCTTGAAATAGGATGGTCGGGTAGTAATGAAATATACTCTGGCCGTCTGCGAATGGATCAAAGAGCCACTCGGACGCAGTTGGTCCAGCAACTTTGGCAAGACTTTCCAGTAATCCCTCCAGTTGCACAGGTCTCGCGGAACTCGCCTCAAGCTCTTGGAGCAGCTCCTCCATCGATTGGGGCGACCCGTCGGGTTTGGCTACTTCCTTTGCACGATCGACCCATCGCGAAAGGAGCCTCGATTTATCCTCGCCGAGCAACTGATCTACAACGGGACGAATGGGACCGCGCATATCCCAACGCTCGAAGTCATGCACTAGTTCGCGCAGCGTCTTCCATCCGCTCGGGAACCTCTGCCAGCAATGAAATCTGAGGACCCTTCCGAAGAGTTCTCGTATCTGATTCTGCTCGTCGGTCCCGAGTTGCGCGACCCATGCCATAAACGACGATAAATCGCCACCTAGAACATCAAAGATGCGCGTGTATTTCCCCGAAACGAAACCGGCCTTGATGCGAAAATTCACGTGCATGCCGAACGCACGTACGTAAAGGATAATTGCCTGTGCGAATACAGGGTACGGAGCTTCGGGTTCGACTGCTTCGCTGATGGAGGCGCCTACCGCGGTCGCAAGATTGCGCAGCAGCTCTGCCTCAGCGAAGAACTTCGGTGACGGAGACGCATACGCTGTCCTGGGAAACCATTCCCTCTCGGAAAACAATCGAAGAAGGAAGCTGTAAAGCCGGGTAGGCGGCTCCCTATCCGAATATTGCATAATCTCCGTTGCACCCGGATGATCCGGGGCAATAAAGTTCCGGCCGATTAGATTTTTGATGTATTCCTTGAGCCAATTGGTCTCCACAAACCGGCGAGAAGTCTCTTGCAAGCGACGTTCGCAGTACTCCCTTAGGTATTGGCGCGCCCTCTGCTGCACCATCTCATACGCTTCGATGTAGGTCTGCTGAATTGCAGATGAAAGAGCAATGAGACGAAGCCCTGGCTTCTCTTCCTTGAGCGATTCCCTGATCCGTTCTTGATGGTGTGGCGGCAGTATAGTCAGTTCGAGGTCGCTGACTTCCCCGCGCTCTGGAGGTTTAAATTCTCCAAGATCGAGAATACCTCTAAGCTCCTCGCAAACGCTCACTATTTGGCTAATCTCCAACATCGAGGAATTTAGTTGCTGCTCGGACTTTTCGCCGTCAGTAATGTTGCGGTCACCGCTTTCTGGCCTCTCGTCCGGCTTCGCGGTGGCATCAAGGACTGCCTGTTCCGGTTTCTTTTGCTTTGTCGGGTAAAACTCGAACGTGCCAGCGGCGAAGTCGCCAAAAATTAGCCCGGCTACGAACCCTTCGTAATACCAGCTTCGCCCGAAGACGGGCGGCCCGAAATACCAGACGACGAGGGCTAGCACTGTCACTGCAAACTTCGCCCACGCTCTGCCTGGATACCTGGTGATCCATATCCCCAGTGCTAGCGTTACAGCCACGAACGCTGTTTGTTCGACCCACATTTGCGAATCAAGTCACTTATTTCTGAATGCGCGGGTCGTCGCTCGCGACGCACCTAGATTCGGCAAATTGTGCCTCCATCGAACTCCGCAATATTTTCTCGGTAACGCCAGATTGCTTCATCATCCCCGCCCAAGATGCGATCCCGTTTGTGTCAACCTGCCTGTGCTGTGCTGCCTTACATTGAGCGAGCGTCTCAAATTCGTCGAATTGAACCCATCGAGCAATCGGCGCATCAGGAACGAGCGCGACGGACTCCCGATCGCATCGGTTGGTCTTCTCGCGCTCTGCTTCGATTCCTCTCAACCTCGCGATAACGTCGCACAGACTGACCGGGCTAGCTGGACCCCCGCAACATAAGTCAAACTGTTCCTGTCGCGCAGGCGACATCGGGTACCAAACAATAAGTCCTAGCGCAGCGCCAAAACGGCAATTCATTAACGGCTATTTAGCGCATCTATGCCTAACAGAGAAGTTCCTGAATAACCGAGCACGGGTCAAGAGATCTCCCACTGCCTAAAGGGGACGAACGTATTGGAGAGAAATTACGCGACGCCCGTAGCGCGCTATTGTGGGGGGTAGCAAGACACCGACGCCTGAGGCTCCCGGCGAGAGGCCATGGAACTTGTCGAACGCAGACGAGAGTCGCAACCGCATCGGCGGAAATATTCAATGAGGCAATCGCGGCCTTGAGGTTCGCCCCCTGCCACTGCAACCAAGGTAGTGGGGTGATCTCAATGCCGCAAAATAGCTAGCAATCCAATGAGTGCTCCGATCACACCGGTCATCGACGGAATCGCAGTAAACCAAAACTCCCAGCGACGTTTTCTCTTCTCGTAAATGCGGGTCTCGATGAAATCGATCCCTTCTACTGTGAGAAAACGAACCCCTAAAGGGTTCTCTTCCCAGTAGCGTGGATCACCATAAGGCGGTTCTGGAATACGACGTCGTGCAGCTTTTTTCCGCCAATACATCGTAGCAAGGCGATCAACCGCATCTTGCTCCTCCTTACGCATAGCCGTCCACTCCGAACGGCGACGTTCTACCTCCTCCCAGTTACCTTTTTCTTCGGCCTCTGCGACATAGCGGGCGTAATCGCGATCCATGCTCCGTAATGCACTTGTAGCATGCTGCCATTCGGTTGCGATCGTGTCCAATAAAAACGCCAGACGGCTGACCATATTTTCGTCATTCTGCGGATTCTGCCTAAGCACTTAAGGCCCGCCAAGCCTGGCGCCACGGCTCTGAGACCGCTTGCCGCGTTTTCTGAGCTTCAAGCAGATCAAATAGGGGTAACTTAGGTAAGCGGGACCCCGGCTCCTGAGCCTCGCGCAAATTGGCATAGAACTTAGTCGGCTCATACTGTTCGGGGCGTCACGCCACCGGCAAATCTGAGCTTCGGTTCGAGGCCACCGGGTTAGCGTGGCAGCCGTTATTTTGACCACGGGGCCCCGAAAATGTGGGACAATATAAAGTACTCAGGGAGCTGCGCTGGGATGACGGCCAAATCCGATTGAGCAGCGCCGCCAGCGGGTATCCGGCCCTTGCGGCCGACGGCCGGCGTCTTGGTCCTTGCGCTCCATGTAAACCGGGCAGACAGTGATCGTCGTCTTGGTGGCCGGTTCACAGAATGAAACGCAAATAGCCTGTCAGGGATCGATCCCGAGCGCATGGTAAACGTTTGCCACTGCCACTCCGGCAATTTCCATACTATCTGTTGTGACTCGTAGGCTTTCCGCATCGCCAGGTTCCGGCTGCATTCTACGAGGAGTTCCTGTTGTCGCCCCCCTGAACGACCCCAACGCGATAGGTCAAATGAAGTCGAACTAATCTGTGGTCAAAATGTTGAACCCAGGCCCGCTGCGGGTCTGACTGCTAACAGGCAGATCAGTGACGACGAGTGTCGTCCCAGGCGACACTGTCGCGCGCGCGTGTTCAAGAAATTCCGGCGTAATGGTCACAAGCTGAACCAGTTCATTGATGTCAAGCACGTGGGCGTGGCCGAAGCTTGCGGTCGACATCCATTCCCGGCGTCCCTTCGTGTCGAATTTGTCCAGGGCTGAATAGACGTGGCTTCCGAGGTCGTGGCCCAAACCGGTCGTGGACACGGCGGTGCGTCCTATCTCAATGCCATTGCGGTAGACGTAAACCTGCCCATCCAAAGTACTGAATATAATAGATACCGGACCAGTCGGAGCGTCCTCCGGATGCCACTCAAACTGACCCTCGGCCAGTGCGTTAGTGGAGGGCGCGCCCGTCTTGCCCGATAGTAACCTGCCGGGCTCCGCCGTTTCGCCCGGGGCAAACTTGTCGTCGGTAATGATCACGTTCGTACCGTTGCGCGTAACAGAATAAAGCTTTTCGGCGAAATCTACCGGCAACCGCACACACCCGTGTGATGCTGGATAACCAGGCAAGTGACCAGCGTGCATGGCGATGCCGGTCCACGTTAGCCGTTGCATGTGGGGCATGCGTGCCCCTTTGTAGACGTTCGATTCGTGACGGACCTTTTTCTGCAAAATAGTGAATATACCCGTCGGAGTCGCATGGCTTTTTGTTCCGGTGCTGACGGTCGAGAGGCCGATGCGGACGCCATTGCGGTAGACATACATTCGCTGTCCCGGAAGACTGACGATGATCATCACAGGCCCAGCGGGTGAAATCTCCGGATGCCAAACGTAATCACCGTTCTTGAACTCGGACGTAATCTGCTGAACAGCACGGCCCTTCGTGTGGCCAGCAGTGCTTGTGCCGGGCGACACGGCAAAAATAAGGACGAGTAGAAGTTCGAGCCGGCATTTCATAGGTGTTGCTTATTGTCCATCAAGCGGCGATGGTCCATGTCGAAAATAGTGATGACCCTTCCCAAGAACTCGATCACCCAGGGGAGGTCTTCCTTGTCGGCCGAGAATCCTGCGACCCGGCCCCATGCTGTTCTCTCAGGCCGACTCCGGCCGACGAGGAACGAAAGCCAGATTGGCCTGCTGATGTCGAAAGCACGCGCCTAAGCGCACAGCAGCGAATCCAAGGGCGGCCAGCAGCATTTCACGGCTGCTAGGAAAAGGCGGGATGTCTCAAGCACGAGCACAACCCGCGTCATCCCAGACTTAATGAAGATGATTCTCTGCTGGTTTGAACATTCACCAGTCGGCATGTCCCTCCTCGTTGTTGTATGCAACAGCGGATGGATCTAGGCCGAATTGGATAATGAAGGAGGCGCCGGCGGGGCCCCATTTGTCGAAATTCCCGTCACGAAGACGCTTGGCGTACTCATCGATTTTGGCCGTGACGCAATTCCCTTGTGGGCACCGCGCCGGTAAATCTGTTTCCTTGTCCTGAAGGCAGATATCGATGAAATGCCATGGCCGCGTCGTCTTGTCTTCCTCTCGAAACTCCGTGTCGGGCCGAATGGATGCCGCTACCATCGCCTTCTCGACCGAGTCCTTGTCGGCCGGCACGCCAAGAATTTGCGCCACGTGCGACCTGCCGGTCGGAGTCAGATCGTCGGCAGCTATGACCGCGACATTCCTTATGCCCTTCGGCAGCCCAGGCTTCGCATGCCAGCGACACGAATCTGAAGAGCACTAGAGCCGACCAATGCAATTAGTTTCACGGTCTCAGAGAGGTGCCGCACTTGGAGCAAAGCACGGATTTTTCGCCGTACTCGACACCGCCGCAAAGCACTCAGAGTCGTGGCGGGCCGGGCCGATCCGGAGGGTTGAGCTGGGTTAAAAAATACCATAGACGCTGCCCTAACTCACTTAAAGATGAACTGCCGTGACGCTGGTTATTGCCAAGCCGGGTTGTGACTACGAGTTCTTCTGCTGGGTGATGTTGCGCTTGCAGCTGCTCGACTGAATCACGTAGTACGGCAGCAAATTCATCAATGTTTAGCAGTTCATCGTCGGCCGAGCCGTGGTCGTTGGGCTGGGAGCGGTCTTGGCGTGGAGGCCGAATCCCACCGGGCGCAATTTGCGAACTCCGAATCCGTTCGGCCACAAATGCCCTTAAAAATAATTGGTCCCTCCAGCACTGAAGATGTACAAAGCGCTCTCGATCGACTAGCCTGACGCGGCGGTTCCACCAGCGGATCACTCGCAAACATTCATCGCAGCGGACTCTGCTGACGCGAGCATGCACATCGCGCACGCCCAACCTGATAGAGCGCCATGCGCAAAGAATAACGTTCATGGCATCGCTCGCGTGCATGTTTCGAATCTTGTGTCACGAACCAAGACTCTGGTCGGCCGCGCGCCCTACCGAAGGCGCTCGCTAAAATTGCGGAGCCCGTCTTGCCTGGAGAGTCAGAACCAGATTGGCTCGGCGGCCCCTAGAAACGAAACGGGAAGAGCAGGTCCAGAAAGGCTCTTCACCCGCAGAAGAGGACCCCTGCCCAACTCGACCAGGCCCTGTTTACAATAGTAGCGTGGTGCGTCCATCACTATAACGCGCTTTCCCGACTAGTTCCAACAACGGTCATCCTCTTCTTGGCAGTCTGTAAGCCGGCAGCCCGGTTCATCTGCAAACGCCGAAAGCAGTGCATCCTTTGCGTCTTGCGGGACATCGTCGCGAGTCCACCGCTAGTTAGCGCGTTTGAGGTACCCGTTTGACTCCCGATGCGGCCCGTGTTCAATGATTCATCGGTTCACATTGGTGACCCCCAAGCCATTCTCATTCGAGCCGATGCTTTGCGAGAGCGCCGAACCGCCGCCGAGGGGTCCGGATGGTGTTATGAACTAAAGGTCGATGGATTCCGTGCCCGGCCGCAAGTCCGGCCGTAGCGCGCAGCTCTGGTCACGCAATCAGAAGGATTTCACCCGCCGCTTTCGTGACGTGACAAAGGCCATTGCGGATTTACCGAATGACACCATCATCGACGGCGAAATCGTCGCCCTCGACGAAAATGGGAAGCCGTCGTTCAATCTTCTTCAGGGGTTCGGCGATGCCCGAGCAATAGTGCTCTATGCGTTCGACCTGCTCATGCTGCGGGGCAAGGACGTGAGGCTCTGGCGGCTTGAGGACCGCCGCGAACAGCTTCGCGAGATTATCCCGGCGCTGCCAGACACGATTCGCTATTCGGAAACATTCAACGTGCCGCTTTCAGCAATGATGCAGGCTGTGAGGAAGCATCAGCTCGAAGGCATTGTCGCCAAGCGGGCCGGGAGGCCGTATCGCTCTGGCGAGCGCTCGGCACATTGGGTAAAGTGGCGCGCCAATCGCGGCCAAGACTTCGTGATCGGCGGCTACGTTCCGAATGGCAACCTGCTCGATTCAATCCTGGTCGGGTACTACGAGGGCCGCGACCTCATGTACGCTGCCACTGTCCGCGCCGGCATTCCGCCGGAGTTCCGGCGCGTCTTGCTCCCGCATTTACAAGAGCTGAGGAAACAGCGATGCCCGTTCGCCAATCTACCAGACCACACAGAAGGGCGATGGGGCGATGGTCTCACAGTTGCGAAAATGGCGATGTGCCACTGGCTGGACCCCTTCATCGTCGCCTGCATCGAGTTCTTGGAATGGACGCCGGATTATCGCCTGCGCCACCCGCACTTCGCCGGCATCCGCAGCGAAGTGGTGTGAGAGGAACCCTGTTCGGGAGTGAAAGACGGTCCGCTGATAATGCGCCGATTGCTGTCTCTCATCAGTTCCCTATTGCAGGAATAGGGACTGGGACCTGCTTTCGCACGCCTCTGCGCACGATGGTCAGGTAAACGATTTCACCTGGTCGCACATCGCGCATGTAATTTTGATAATCAAGAAGGTTCCTGACGCGCGAACCGTCCGCCACAATTATTAGATCGCCCCCTACTCCGTTAGGCAGCAAGTTGGTGACGAGTAGAAGCAGGATTGCCGGTGGAAAGGCCATTGATCCGGCTGCGACGATCCCAGAAATGACTTCTTTAGGCGTTGTTCGGAGGGCGGCCAATCCTGCGTTCGCTGCGGGACCGCCCTGCTTTACGGCTACGACCAAAAGCCCCCTTGCGAAGGCGTCCGACTTCAATTTGCGGCGATCTTCACAAAGCGTCAGGCCGAGCAACGAATCTTTTAATATTCGTTCGTCAAATTTGCCTGCTGCCAAATAGTCGCCCAGCGAACCCAGATGCGGATCCTCGCTATCGTTGGCACACGCGATCCGAGTCGACAGCATACTCAGAACCACGAACGCGACGAGCCAGGCCCAAATTCTCAGATTACGGCAAGGAGCCAAGATCGTTGGTAACCTCCCAAGGGTGAGTCTGTGCGCCCTGCACGATCTCAAGGCGATCATGCACTGAGCAACGACAGAGCCGAGATCCTCGGATTACAAATGATCGCATCTCGCCGCCGTTTCGCCAATCCGCCAGTCACATAAGCGGTCCTAAGGTGCAAACTAACCTGGTTTCATATGCCAATCATAACCCGATTAGAGTCGAGCGATCGTAGCACCAACCGAAAACAGAAGAAGTGCTGACTCGTCAAGAAAGCCGGACGCTCTTTTTCCCACTGACCTTCCGCCGTTAGGCTTGACGCGTGATTCAGTGCTAAAAACAGCCCGTTCGGTTCGCCTTTACATGGGGTCCGATATGCGGTGCTCTAATTGCGGCGCGGAGAATGCGGCGGGTTCACGTTTCTGCAACCAGTGCGGAACGGGAACCGGCAAGCCCTGCCCCAAATGTGCTGCTGAGAACGCTCATGAGGCGAAATTCTGCTCACAATGCGGTGCAGCATTTGAAGTAGTTAGTAAGGCCGCCACTGAACCTCCTGAACGCGGCGTCACCGGCGAACGGCGCCATCTGACGGTGCTGTTTTGTGACGTGGTCGGCTCGACCGAGATCGCAGCTAAGCTCGATCCGGAAGAATGGCGCGAGTTAGTGGCTAGTTACCATCATGCCGCGGCCGATGCGATTACTAGCTACGGTGGCCACGTCGCCCACTACTTGGGCGATGGCGTGATGGCTTATTTTGGCTGGCCCGAGGCTCACGAGAATGATGCTGAACGTGCCGCACGCGCCGGCCTCACGATCCTCGAATCGATCTCGAAGCTGAACGAGCAGTCAACGAACCCGCAAATCTCCGTGAGAGTCGGCATCGACTCAGGCGCGGTAGTGGTAGGTTCCGGTGCCGGCAAGGACGCTGACGTCTTTGGGGAAACTCCTAACATTGCCGCACGAGTCCAGACTGCAGCAGCTCCCAACAGTGTGCTAATAACGGTGGCCACCCACAGGCTTGTCTCCGGCTTGTTTGTGGTCGAAGAGTCGGGCGCGCAGCAATTAAAAGGACTGCCGTCGCCGATTGAGCTTTACCGGGTAGTGCGACCAGCGGGAGTGCGGAGCCGGCTCGGAATGCGTGGCCTGACGTCCTTTGTTGGGCGTGAAGAGGAGTTGCGACTTTTGCTGAGCCGATGGGAGAGCGCGCGCGAGGGAGAGGGCCAGACGGCACTCATCGTCGGTGAGGCAGGAATTGGCAAGTCTCGCCTGGTGGCTGAGTTTCATGAACGCATTCGCGACAGGCCGCACATTTGGATGGAAAGCGTCGCCGAGCAGCTGTTCGAGAACACGCCCTTCCATGCTATCAGGCAGATGCTGTTACGATGGCTCGAATTGCAGGGTGCCTTGAGTCCCGACGAGCAGGCTGCCCGTCTGGAGCGGGCGCTCGTGTTGTCTGGTGTTAATTCGAATGACTCTGCACCGCTCATCGCAGATCTGATGCAGCTCCCGATGGGTGAACGCAACGAGAGCTACCGCTTAACACCCGAACAAAAGCGCACCCGCCTGCTCGCAGTGCTGACGCAATGGACGGTGGGAGCCGCACGGACCCAGCCAATGGCTATGGTCATCGAAGACCTCCACTGGGTCGATCCATCGACCCTGGAACTCGTGCACTTGCTGACCGAGCAGGGTGTGATGGTGCCACTGATGCTGATCTGCACGGCTCGCCCCGAGTTTCGCCCGCAATGGCCGATGCGCTCGCATCATACTCAAATCACACTGAACCGCCTGAGCTCGGGCAATGTGCGCGAAATGATAGCCCAGGTTGCGGCGCGCAACGCTCTCAATAGCCAAACTGTCGATGCAGTCATCGAGCGCACCGGCGGCGTTCCGCTCTTCGTCGAAGAGCTGACGCGCGCGGTGCTGGAGAGTGGCGCCGTCCAACTAAGCGCACGCGAAATTCCGGTAACGCTGCACGACTCGTTGATGGCGCGGCTGGACCGGCTCGGCTCAGCCAAGGCCGTCCTACAGCTCGGCTCAGTAATTGGCAACGAGTTTTCCTTCGAATTGCTCCATGCGCTGCACCCAGGCAGTGAACAGGATCTCGAAGGTGAGCTGCGCAAATTAACCGATTCAGACCTGCTTTACTTTCGCGGGATAGCGCCCGAGGTGACCTACCAGTTCAAGCATGCCCTGATCCGTGATGCCGCCTACGAGGCGTTGCTCAAGAGCCGGCGCAAAGAACTCCATTCGCGGATCGCGGAGGTGTTGGTAAAGAAGTTTCCGGACAAAATGACATCAGCGCCCGAGCTTCTCGCACATCACTACACTGAAGCAGGCCTTATCGAACAAGCCATCCCTTGTTGGCAGAGTGCAGGACAAAGAGCGGTTGCACGCTCAGCCAACCCCGAAGCGATTAGTCACTTTACTAAAGGCTTGGAGCTACTGAAGTCCACGGCCGACAGCCCTCAGCGCAACAATCAGGAACTGACGTTGCAAACGGCACTGGGCGCCTCGCTAATTGCGGTCAAGGGTTACGCTGCACCAGAAGTAGAGTCAGTCTACGCACGGGCCCGTGAGCTGTGTCACAGGGTGGGGGAAACCCCTGAGCTTTTCCGGGTGCTGGGGGGACTCAGTGCGTTTTATTTGGTACGTGGGGATTTCCATACATCGCGTGAGCTGGGAGAACAGCTTCTGCATCTGGCTCAAAACATGGGGAATCCATCCCTCCTGGTAAGGGCCCATTCTGCTCTGGGACCAACCTTGTTCTACCTGGGAGAATTTGCCCCATCCCGAGAGCATCTCGAGCAGGGGATTGCCCTCTACCGTGCCCAGCGGCACCACTCTCATGCTGCCTTCCTCCAAGACCCGGGCGTGAGCTGCTTATGCTATTTAGCCTGGGATCTGTGGTTTCTTGGCTATCCGGACCAAGCCTTGAAAAGAACCGACGAAGCCGTCACCCTCGCGCAAAGCTTATCTCACCCGTACAGCCGGGCTTATAGCCATGCATTTGCAGCCATGATCCATAACCTCCGCGGGGAGAGCGAAAAAGCTCAAGAACAGGCAGAGGCAGCGATTGGTCTCTCCGCCGACCAGGGCTTTATGATTTGGTTGGCGCAGGCAACTGTTTCGCTAGGTTGGGCCATGGCTCAGCACGGACAAGAAGAGGGGGTTGCACAGGTAAGGCAGGGCTTAGCCGCCTGGCGGGCCACCGGTGCAGAGGTGTGCTCGTCGTACAATCTCGGTGTCCTTGCCGAAGCGTATGGGAAATGGCGACGGGCCGAAGAAGGACTTGGCGTTCTGAGCGAGGCTCTTGCTCTCATGACGAGCAAAACTGGAGATCTTTTTTACGAAGCAGAGCTGTATCGGCTCAAGGGAGAGCTGATGCTGCAACGGGCTGGGGCGCAGGAAATAGCGTCTGCCGTCGAAAACGAAGCAGAGCGATGTTTTCTCAGGGCCATCGATATTGCCCGGCACCAGCAAGCGAAATCGCTAGAACTGCGTGCCATCAGAAACCTCGCACGGCTGCTTGCACGACAGGGCCGCGGCGATAACGCGCATGCGATGCTCGCCGAAATCTACAACTGGTTCACCGAAGGCTTCGACACAGCGGACCTGAAAGACGCCAAGGCGCTGCTCGACGAATTGAGCCGCTAGGGCTTTTGCCAGTCACTGACAAACGGCAAGATCACGTTTGGCGTCCGCTGGTGGGTTTGGAGGAGGACGCTGGACGTCGCCGTTCTGCGCTGGCGATGCGAGTCACTAGTCCGACGACAAGCCTGACAGCGCACCGGTGACACAGCGCCATATTAGATTGGTTGCCGAGCCGAACCCGATAGCTTGCGTTCCCGCGCCCGCACTCGTGACAATGTTCTGATTCCCGTTTGAGCGCCGTTGTCCTCATCCGCCCAGCAGTCGACACCCGGCCACAGGACTTTGCCTTAGCTTGGCCGAGCATATGTTATATAATCAAAACATAAAATTAGCGGCAATAGATTATTATAGCGCTAGACAGGGCCTTTTGTCGGTACGGTAATCGACGAAGGCATTGGCGCTGTGACGAATAAATGACGAATATGCTACGGCCTTTACGTGGCGCTTCCAACGTGCAGAGTCACGTGTCGTGATATCGAGGGCGTCGAGCATAGCGTCGAGGTCACGGCCGAAAGCCTGTTTGAAGCAGTTGCTCGTGGCTTGGCCGCGTTCCGGGATGCCGAGTGGGTTGGCGACATCGGGCACGGCCAGACGACAATCACCGTCGTGGTTAAACAACCCGAAGTGCAGCACACGGTCCCGCATGCGTGGATTTCGAGGCGTGGCTTCAGTCAAACGGCCGCTCGCCGGCAGAGATGGCCCTGAAAGTCCCGGTTACGAGAGCTTCTGGCCAAGTAGTCAGTTCAGCGGACGATCTGTGCTCGCCGTTGATATTCTTTCTTTAAACTCAACTATCAAGTGAGCGGGGGAAACGATGAATCCTTCTGATACCGCACAGGTGCTGACGGTGACGGACCTCTGCAATTATCTGAAAGTGAGTCGGCACAGCGTGTACCGTCTAATCCAAGCTGGGCGGCTGCCCGCGTTCAAGGTTGCCTACCACTGGCGTTTCAGCCGTGAAGAGATTGAGCGCTGGCGCGTACAGCGCGAGAAGACGACTTAATGGATCAGCTCGCGAGTTAGCGCTGGCTATGCGCTATCTGGCGAGAGAGCCCGTTCAACTTCTCGCAGTCGCGACGCTTTTTCCGCTGATAAGCGTCCCAATCGCCCTAATTCCATACCTCAACAATATTGCTTTACTTGCGCAATTCAAAGGACGGGTGTGCGGAGAGGCTCCGACGACTGAACTCGATCGACCTCGCTCAGCATTATCACACCGCAAGGGGCTGCGGTCCTTGCTCCAGCCCGTCTCGGGTCGGCGATGTATTGCAGTTCATCGGGTCCGAGCCGGAGCGAGATGGGATGATATTCGAACCTGCGGCATTGAAAGTTGGGATAATCGCACCCGCAGTTCGGAAATTCGCACAGCACCTTTTCTTTGAAGAATTCGACTGTCATGAAGAAATTGCTGCAAATGATAGAGCACTCCGGGCAGCGCGCGGCAAAATGCTGGTCACCGACAGTTTTGCCGTGGCCGAAGCCCACCGGAGTAATGGTGGTATCGCGTCTCCGCAAGTCTGCTATCAGAGCGGCCATCTGGCGCGTGTCCGAGACATTCTCGAGAGTGACAAACGCACTGCCATAGAGATAGCCACGCACCGCTTTGATTCGCTCGTGGCACTTCAAGCAAATGATTGGGACTATTTGAACGCGCACGTTATACACGGCGGGCCGCATTGATTCTCGCTGATCGACGGCGATGTGGCCTCGGACTCGTCGTTCGAGCGTCGCGCAGATGTTGGCGTTCTGCGGGCACTGTTTCGCCAGCCAGCGGGTCGGCACGTAGACGTGATCGTTCTTGATGATGATGGGTTCGTTCGCCTGGATGGCATTGCCATGAACAAGGGTTTCGAGCTCGGTGGTCACTGCGCCGGATGCCACAAAAATCGTGTCGTCGGCCATGTCGATCATAAACGTCCGAGCCCACTCGGGGCCAAGGCCGTCAAGTACAATGCAGATGTGCTCGCTCACGCTTTCATGCTCCCATTGTGAATCGTCGTCGATTGGACACGACTTCCGCCCCCGTTGCGTTGCTTCACCGGCTTTCACAAAGCGTGCCCATCGTTCCTATAAATGCGCCGCGCCGTCGCACACACGCGAAATCCTCACCTAAAGCGAGCGATAAAAGGCGAGTTCCGCGTTGTCTAGTGAATCCAGATTCATGATCAATCGATCTACGAGCCCCACAAATTATGTAAGTTGGGTCACATCCGTAATCGATATGCGGCGGGAGCGGACCGTCTACGTTTCGCTCATGGTCGAATTTTTAGGGTCGATTGGTTGCCCCCTGGGTGGGTCAGGACGTGAATTAGGTGTTGGCAACGCTACGTGTGTACTTGTCGATGCGGTACTTGATATGCCGGGCGATACGGTGCAGTCCGCCTCGGAGGGGGGCTCGATTTTGGGCATGTTAAGGTGACATTGCAAAAGAGCAACCATCTCCGCCGCAAGGGCATCGAGGTTGGTGATCTCTTTGGCCGTTCCTCCGCTTGACGGCGAGATTCGTCTTGTGCCGCGCGCGCTCGCGCCCGTTGACGCTATGCTTTCTTGGCTGCCCGCCTAGCACTCGGTCGTGTGCTGGAAAAAGCACTTGGTGCTAAGGCAGGGTTCCGGATGGGACGCTGCTAACCGTCACGGTTGGTGAGAAAATGTTGGGGCCTGACAAATCATGCGGGGGTTTAACCGCTACAACCTTTCAAGCATTCTCTGTTTCCGACTCGCCCGCTTCGCTTGCCGCGCGGGCTTCTTGGCCCCGGCGGATCTCGCGTCTAAGATGCTCGGCGTACAGCGCCATAGTTTCCTCGGAGTCACTCACGTTCTCGCTCTTCAAAGTTGCCATGAAGGCAAGCCTCAGAAACTCTCCGCGCTCCTTGGTGCTCTTTGCCTTGTCCGCCAGCTTAAGGAATTCACGACAGAACCACTGAACCTGCTTGCGAAGGGAACCGTCAGCGGGGAATCGGTGCTGATAGCGCGGCCGCTGATGCCAACGCTCCGGATGTTCCCGCCACCATGCTTCGAGATGTGCACTATGGTTGCCGCGTTGCTCGCTATTGGTCAATCGAGAGGGCATGAACACCGTTCTCGAATGGATTTCCCAACAAGCTCCGCTATGTCTCATGCGTCGGCTGACAACCCGCGAATTTTTGGGTGCCTTACAGATGCAACGGGTTTAACCCGCTCGCGGTCAATCAATTGTCGCTGATCCCATAAGGCCAGTATTCTACCGACCGGAATCACACTACATATGTCGACACGTTGGTGGTCAGGAGGAAGCCTGATGAAGTCTCGCAGTATGATCCGACACTCGTGATATTCGCCTAACCGAGGGGCCCCTGTGGCGTTCGTTCTCCATACGGATTAATCTTCCAATATGTCCGCGTCCTCCGATACATCTCAGTACACATCAACACAACATTCCGATCGACTCATACTTCGCGTGGTGGTACAGATGCGACTAAGTGAGCGAGAGAACGAGATCGTACGAGAACTCGCCCGCCGCGAGGACCGCAGCAAGTCGAACATGCTCCGGCAATTGATAATTGAGGCGCTCAGAATGCGGGCGGGATTAGAGCAGCCAAGGCCTATTAGCGGATTCGACCTTTACAGCACCCTCGGGCCGGCCGATAGTCTGCCCAACGCCGGTAAATAAGCCAGCAACGAGATGCTCAAGGTGTTGGAAGACCTTTCGATTTAAGCCAGGCCCTCCATTCTGCATCTCTCTGTGCGATGATGGCGTTCTTCCACGCCGCTTCGGCTTCCTGGCGGCGTTCGGCCTCGCGATCGTCAGCTTCCTGTAACCGCCGAACGCACATGCGCGTCTTTAGCAATGGAATTTGTCCGCGGACAACTCGCTCGAACCGGTCCATATCTCCCTGCTTAATGGCGTACGCTTCGATCGCCGCGAGCTTGGTGAGCTGCCTATCTATCAACTCCAACTCCGATGATGCCCGATGCCACTTGGTGACGGCGCCGATAACAGCGATTTCATAACGGCGCTCGGGCGAAAGCCGGGCCGCCCTGGCCAGGCCGCCCTTGCGTGCGCCCTTGCGGCTCATCTCAATAGCTTGTTCGCGAGTCCACGCCATCTTCCTTCGCCACCTCTTACCCGATTAAATCCGCGTTCCTTGCAAGGCTAACACCGGACCAAATAATTCCCTACTTACTCGAGCAAATTATGAATCTACGCCATCACAAGTATCTCAGATAGCCCACATCCTTGCTCTCTGCCGCGGGTCGACATGCGCCGTAGCGCTGTCGGCTGCTCCAGTGATGGGGAACAGGGACAAGTTTTTGTTCTCGTCGCTATGTTCGAAAGCGGGTTTATTATCGTTGTATCTCGGCCTCCCGGAACGGCACCTGGTTGTAGCAGAACTGAACGCTGGGATTGGGACCATTCAGTTGTCGCGAGCAGTTCTGGCAGCGCTTCTCGCCGCGTACCCAGCTCACAGCGGGCGCTGCTCCACTATCTCGCCGGTATCTGGATCGAGAATGAGCTTTCGCGAGCGGGGCCGGGTGAAATCGAACATGCCGGTAATGGGGTTCGCTTTAAGGTCGAACGACTGCGGATCCCCCAAAGTCCCGAGTTTCCAATTATCTTCGATGAACCGCAGAACCGACGTTTGGTCGGTCAGCGTGTGCTCGACGTAATTGCTCTTCGCCCACGGGGAGATCACGAGCAGCGGCAGTCGCGGTCCGTAGCCGCACCGGTCCTGATAGGCGCCTGGAGCCGTCTGGCCGCAAAGACCAGTCACGCCCAACAACCGGTCCTCCTCCGGATCGCTGGACTGATTCAGGATCTGTGGCATGACATGATCGTACCATCCGTCCGAATCATCATAGGTAATGACGATTGCCATGCTTTCCCATTGGGGCGTCTGCTCAAGCGCATTGATGGTATTGACCAGAAATGTCTGTTCGCTCAGCGGATTGGAAGTCTCCGGGTGCCCGGTCAAGTGATCCGGCGCCTTAAGAAAACTTACCTGAGGCATGTTGCCTGCGTTGACCGCGGTCCAGAAGTCGCGCAGATCGTATTGATGGTTAGCCTGGTCCGAATTCGAGCCAATCAGCGCTGGCGAGGAAGGCGGCAGGTGATCTGGGTTCTCGGTTGACGCGTAGTACTGGAACGGCATGTAGTGGCTGTTGTAGTTGGGATTGCAGACCATCTCGCCCCCGATCCGGATCAACCCGAAATTGCCGTAGAACCAGCCCCAGGTCACGTCGGCCGCGCTGAGGAGATTGCCGATATTGGGCCCCGACATCCGCACGGGCGTGCGAAGGTCGCAGTCATCATCCGCTGCTTCGACATTCTTGACTACTGTGCCATTCACGACCTTGTCGGGAATATCGGCGGGTGTCGCCCCGTGTGTCTCGCCGGAGACCAAATTGAGATGGCCGGCGACCGTGACGCCGAAAGTGGTCGCAAAGGAGTTATCGCTCATCGCGTAATGCTGGGCGTAATTCCAAATCGCCGTGACGGTGTTGCCGTCGTAGTAGCCCATAGGCAGGTTCGGGATGCATCCGGTACTCGCGAGCGGGCTTGTGAACTGAACAAACATGTTCAGGAGACCGCCGTTATATGCCTCCTGCTCGTTCATGTAGAAGTTCGTATTGTCGCAGGTTTCGGCCTGCGAGCGATCCAACCGGAACGGGTTCACGAGATTGAGATTTTGGCTCGCGGTCACCCCCGCGATGCCGTTTACCAACGGTGTATTCGGCAGCGCGACAAATCTGGGTTCACCGGGCGGATTGGCAGCAGTGGGATAGGTGGCGAAGTAGTGATCGAATGAGATGTTCTCATCGACGATCACAACCAGATATTTGATCGGTGTCGTGGTAGGCGCCAGCCCAACCGGTACGGCGGCTACGGCAATTACGCGAATGCAGATCGTCAGTCCTGCAAGTAGAATCCAAACACCCCACTTGGACATGAAATCCCCCCATTTGCATGGTTCAAAAACTTTTGCCGACGACATCGGAAATACAAGCGGGGATCGACACGTGTCAAATGGCCGCAGTCGCCCCCCGGGTTAGAGAGGAGAAACCGGCCTTTACTATAGTCAAGTTAGGTGTAACCTCGCCCTAGAAGGGGTGCCACCCTAGCCCTTGCAGGACCGCGAGCACCAAACAGGCGCGGCTAGGGATGCCCTAAGGTTCCAACTTGGCGGCGAATTCGTTTGTGTCGGCACGAAACCGTCGTACTCGGAAGAAACCTCGATCTGAGCGCCGGGTACAACTCAGGAACTCCGTTAGCTAGAAGGAAGAAACAACGACGGAATGAGGCTCAAGCGAAGTGTATGAAGGGCCAGCCGCAGTTCGGACAGGGCGCACTGCCGTCGCATGGGATGGGAAGACGCTGGCTCTTATCGATGCGTCGGCCTGTTTCGCGCCTCGACGGAATCACGGTGTGCGGTGCGGGTATCTTCTCAGACTCGAACGCTTCACGAGTTCGGGAAAGGGTTTTGGAGCGCGTGCCTGAGCCAGACCGTCGCCGGCGTTGTCGTTGGTACGTGGTCAGACAATTGCGGCACCATCGTTGGCCGGGGATTCGCTCGGAAGCGTGGCATTTCGAGCAAAGCATCCAACATCTGTATAACACTCCCCGGCGACTGAAGGCAGTATAACGCGCAAACGGATAACGGCTCTCGGAGACGCAACGCCCGAAGCCCGCTATTGTGAGACTGGTACGACCCGGCGCCTGAGCCTCTCGCAAAAGGTCATCGAATCTAGTCGAACGCGCCGAGCCTGCGCAGCGCAGTCACTATGGTTACTCACTGCCGATTTGCCGTCTTGAGCGTGGTCGTTGTGTACCGAGCAAGTTGCACCCAGGTCACGTTAAGGACGAGCGGTTACAGAGGGGCGGTCTCATTGGATCGGTGGCTGATACCATATAAATAAGGGTAACTCTGGGGGTAATTCATTCGCAGCAGCCAAAAAGCCCGCGTGAATATTGAGCATATGATAGCCACCCCCTCCGCCGGAAGAATCGTAGCGTTTGAACGGAGAAACGCTCGAGTTTGTCGCGCACATTGCGAGCAGAAGACCTTGGTGCTCAGGTATTCATCGCGCACTAATCGGTACCGGCAGTTATTGTTGGTCCGCGCAGGACCTTCAGGTCCTCACTCGTGGTGTCGTCGCAGGAGCGGTTCCGATGTAGGGGCGAACAGTAAAGGTTTAGCAATCTGCTTCGCCACCCGCCTAAAGCTTTCTGGCTCTTCGCCCTCAAGAGCGAGTCTAATCTAACGAGATGTGAGTATTTCCAGGAATTCTCGGGAACCGTTGGAGCCTTGCGCGACCGAGAGCGTCATTCTAATGCGGAGACTTTCATTCCGTGAGATGGCACTTTCATTGCTCAACTCAATTTTCCAGGTGACCGAGAGCGCGATAACCTTCCCGGATTCTTGATTCCTTTGGGTGAGCTGGTCGTGAATATTCCCCTAAGCCATCTTCACAGCGCGCGCGACTGACCATCCCCGTCTGCTCAGCGATGGGCAGTGCTCCGCTTCTTGCTGCCTGAAGGTTCATCCGCTCATGCGGACGCTGCGGTTCAGGGTTTTTGCGCGTCGGATTCCTTTTGGCCCGGCTCAGGTGCGCGTAACAAGGAGACAGGATGAAAACGCTCAACAATAGGATGAGGGCGGTTCGTAGCCATCATCCCGGGAGCCCAGAAGCACTTGTCTGCGAACGGCCCCGGTCCCGCAGATCGGAACAGGTGAGATCCTAGTCCGGGTCCACGCTGCCGCCATCACGCCAACCGAGCTATCATGGCTCGGAGAGATAACCAGGCCGATTATCCCGTCACGTGAAATGTCCGGCGAAGAAGCTGGGATTGCCGCAGACCTTTCAGATCTCAGGGTCGGGGATGCAGTCTACAGGCTACCGGCTTTTGATCGTGATGGCGCGGCCGCGGATTAT
>Ga0306920_100002204_pt1 | contig 24566 bp, 19 predicted proteins | sample flu12Cox44000170_FD_204666 | JGI IMG/M metagenome (GOLD analysis project Ga0306920, IMG submission 204666) | Lab enrichment of tropical soil microbial communities from Luquillo Experimental Forest, Puerto Rico - flux4day.12C.oxic.44.000.170 (v2)... | ecosystem: Environmental > Terrestrial >...
GGCAGGCGCCGATGTTGCCGCGCCACCTCGGACCGGTTCCGGTCACCGGACGGGTCGTCGACATCGACTTGGCCGAGAAGGGCTGGCGCATTGTCGTCGAACCCGATCCGCTGGCCGGGCTCGACCCGGCCGCTCAGCCGCACCGGTTGCGTCTTCATATTCCGCGAACGAGCGACGAGCTCAACCCGGGCGACCTGGTGCGGCTCAGGGCGATGCTTTATCCCGTGCCGCCCCAGATTTTGCCGGGTGGGCGGGATTTTCAGCGCGAGCTTTACTTCGCCGGGATCGGTGGGGTCGGCTACAGTTTTGGCGGGGCCCGCCGGATCCCTAGCCCAGAAGCCGCCCCCGAAGCCGGGGGCGGGTGGGCCGAGCACCTGCGGCATCTGCGCACCGAGATGACGCGGCGCATCAACGCTGTGCTGCCGGGCTCGACCGGCGGGGTCGCTTCGGCGCTGATCACCGGCAAGCGCGGTGCCATCGCCGAAGAGGTCAAGCAGTCGTTTCGCGACTCCGGCCTGTCGCACCTGTTGGCTATCGCCGGGCTGCATCTGGGCCTCGTCGGCGCCTTTGTGTTCTTCGCCGTGCGCGGCGGCTTGGCGCTGATCCCGCCGGTCGCGTTGCGCTATCCGATCAAGAAGATCGCCGCCGCAGCGACTCTCGTCGTCCTGACCGGCTATCTGCTGATCTCCGGCGCTGCGATCCCGACCGAGCGCGCCTTCGTCATGAATGGCGTCGTCTTTGCTGCAATCCTGATCGACCGGCTGCGCATCTCAATGCGGATCTGCGCGCTTGCCGCCGCGGTCGTGCTCGTCCTCGATCCGGCAAGCCTGATGGGCGTCAGCTTTCAGATGTCGTTCGGCGCAGTCGTCGCCTTGGTTGCGGTGTATGAAACCTTTGGCGGGCGGCTCGGCCGTGTTCTGCGCGGCCGCTGGCTCTTTGCGGGAGTCGTGGGATATTGCGGGGCGGTGGCGGTCACGACCCTAGTCGCGACCCTCGGCACCTACCCGTTCTCAATCTACCACTTCCACCATATCGCGGTTTATTCCCCGCTGGCCAATGTCATCGCAGTGCCGATGAGCGCGCTGTGGACACTGCCTTGGGGCGTCGTCACCTGCCTGCTGATGCCGTTTGGTCTCGAGCGTCTGGCATTGATCCCGATGGGCTGGGGGATCGAGGCGACGATCTGGGTCGCGCAGCACGTATCGGCGCTGCCAGGCAATGTCTGGATGACCCCGCGCTTACCGGCTATGGGGTTGTTGTCGATCTCGCTCGGCGGACTGTGGTTGTGCTTGTGGCGCGGTTCATGGCGAAGCTGGGGCGTGGTCGCGATCGCCGCCGGGTTTGCGAGCATGATGCTGACCCGGCCCCCCGATATCATCATTGCCGATACGGGGCGGTTTGTCGCTGCGCGAGCAGCCGACGGGCATTACTTCGTCTCGGCCGACAACGGCGAGAAAATGGTGCGCTCGTTTCTCGCCGAAGAGACCGGCGAAGCTCTCGCCGACTGGCCGGAAGCCGGGGCCGGTGCGGAAGGCGGGCTCGACTGCGCCAAAGCGTCGTGCCTTTACACAGCACGCGGCCGCAAGGTCGCGGTCATCACTGGCGAGGCCGGGCTGCCCCTCAGATGCGGCGGTCTCGATGCGATCATCAGTCAGGTGCCGGCCGGGTTCCGCTGCCGGTCGATGATGCCGGTCATCGACCGCATCGACTCCTGGCGGCGCGGCGCGGTCGCGCTGTGGCTCGACGCCGGCGGCATCACCGTCGAGAGCACCAATGAGATTCGCGGCGATCGCCCTTGGGTGCCCCACCCGCGCTCGAAGCGCCAGCAATCTTTGGATGCCGGCGGCAGCCCGTGAGGTCCAGCCTACCCATTTACGCCGGGGACATCAGTGACCAATACCAGCTGAAAAACTCTCGGTCCAACTCGGACGGCGAAGGCGCGCCGGCGCGGCGGAGTTCCTCCGCCATAGGATCGTCGCCAGCGGGCGAGGCCGTTTCGAGCGGTGCATCCGCCGCTGCTATCTCGATCAGTTGGAGGTCGGTGCGCTCGGCGAATCTCGGGATCACGCGAAGAAGAACAACGCGCTCGGAATTCACTAGTATCCGGCTGAGTGGCCCGAACTCGAGACAGCTGTCCTGACCATCGGACCGGTCGCCGAAGAGCAAAGGCATCCGAGATCTCAGGAAGTTGACCAGAAACTTCCAATTCCATGTCGTATTGTGGCACTCCCGCCTGGTTACCGTGCCATCGGCGAGCCATGCGGGGAGGGGGCCGGCGATACTCTCACCCGACGCCGGACCAACCGACGGGGCCACGAAAAGCAGCCCATCGCGAACGCAGACCGGATAACTCGTCAGCCGGAGCCGCGACGGATCGATCCGAGAGGACAGCTCCGGCTCGACCAACCGGCCGTCGAGCGCGTACTCCCAGCCATGATAAGGGCACATCAATCGCTCGGCAGAGCCGTCCTCGGCGTCGCACACGGGGTAGCCGGCATGAATGCAGACATTGCGCAGCGCGTGCAGGTGACCCTGACGGTCGCGGGTCACAATGATCGAGCGGCTGTCGGAAGCGAACCGGAAATAACGGCCGTCCTCGGCCAGGCGCGTCGCGTGGTCTGCAGCTATCCAGGGTCGGGTAAAGATCCGCTCGCGCTCAGCGGCGAAAACGCCGGCCTCGCTGAACAGGGCGGGATCGGGCACGATTTCGCTCGCTCCGCTGAGCTGCTCGCCAAGTGCGGTAACGCTGGCTGGAAGATCCATCGGGTTCTCCTGATCGGCTATTCAATTTCGCACAACGTCTTAAATCGCCCATCCCGACATGCAGCGGCGGAAGGTTGGCGAACCGCTCCGGGCGTGCCTCCTCGATTTGAGGAGCGATCTGCAACAGCAGGTCCCCGCGGCACAAATTGCCGTAAAACTGCACGCCTGTCTCGGTCGCAGCCGACCGGCAGCCAGATGCCCGGCAGACGGTCTCGTTTGCCGGCATCGTGTAACGGCAGGCATCGCATAGCCGGTCGACCACGGGCCGAGCTCCTTTTGGCGCAGCAGCGAGTAGGGTCCATCGGTTTCCGTCGTCAACCCTGGGTTCGACAGGGTAGCGGAGGGTTTGACTGTGCTTCGCGAAAATCGGCGATGCCATGGGCAATGGCTGGGTGACCTACTACCCCCAGATGATCTTCCAGAAAATTGGCTGCGGGCCGCTAGGGCCCCGCAGCATGACATTCGCCCTAGAGCTGGCTCGCAATATAGCTGAAAGTGCCGGAGAGACTGGTGCCGACTGCGGTGAGAGCGAGAATGGCGGCAATGGCGATCAACGCGGCGATTAGGCCATATTCGATCGCGGTGACACCGTTTGTTTCCTCCATCAGGCGGCAGACAGTCTCGTTCCCTACGCCTTTTACCGCAACCGAGCCCAGCAAGTGTGATAGGCAGCCCATTATAAAAAACCTCCGGTATTTGACTCGGGTCTCCGATATCAGGTCATAAATATTGCCAAGGCCTTAATTTCTCAGACTTAACATTCAATCTTTTAGGTAAAGACGCCGACGCCGGCTGCGGGTCTACTAACCATATTGCTGGAGGGCGATAAGCGACCACCAAATTTGTCAGCCGGCGCGGCAAATCCATCTCGATGCTGCGCGACGTACGGGATCGCCGCAACCGCCGTTTCGGTAACCCGCTCTGCGGTATCTCGGTGAAAGCCTAAGGATCGTTGGCGACGGGGTTGAGGGCGGTGCTCAGACCAGTGCCAACCGACCCCGCGACAACGACTGCGGCAACCGAAACCAGCGCAGCGATGAAGCAGTATTCGATCGCGGTAGCTCTCCTCTGGTATCTAATAATTCCCAAAAATTGTCGTCGATCGATCTTCGCAGATACGTCAAGGTGTTCACCGTCGTTTTCTCAGATAACAGGGAGGCCGAAACAATTTTGCGGAAATTTGTGATCAATCGAATTATAGCGCAAGCTGTCGGTAGTCGTGGTAGGTATCTCGCGGCGAGGACCGCCGCGCTTCGTCAGATGTGTCTGAAGATCCCGCCTAAATTCTTTTCTAACGTGAAGCGCCTAAGCTTATCGATCGGCGCTCGGAATTGGTCCGAGTTATCCATCGGAAGTGGTAAAGCCTATGATGTCGGCGAGGTTGCGCGTTCGTTGCTCGCAGGACAATCCTGCGGACCACGGTCGCCTGATCGCCTATTGCACGATCCTCCTTGCGATCGAGGTTAGCTGCTTTCTGTTTCTGGTTGCTGGGACTCATGGCTTGATCGTGCCGCTCGACGCCCCTACGAGCACCGATTTTGTCAGCTTCTACGCGGCCGGAAGCCTGGCCGATGCGGGTACACCCGAACTCGCCTACGACCAGGCGGCGCACAATGCCGCCGAAGAGCAGGCAACCGTGCCCGGCATAGAATATCGGTTCTTTTACTACCCGCCGGTTTTCTTGCTGCTTTGTGCACTCCTCGCCCGTTTACCTTATCTGGCGTCGTTCCTGGTCTTCGAGGCGGCAACCCTTGCTGTCTATCTGATCGTCATGCGCCGAATTCTCGGCGACCGTAGTTTTGCAGCGCTCGTCCCGGTATTCGCATTTCCCGCGGTGTTTTGGACGCTTGGGTTGGGACAGAATGCATTTCTCACGGCGGCGTTGTTCGGAGCGGGGACGCTCTACGTCGACCGTCGGCCGATCACGGCGGGACTGCTTTTCGGGGCACTCTGCTACAAGCCGCATTTCGGCCTGCTGGTTCCGGTAGCGCTCGCCGCGGGGGGCTATTGGCGTGCGTTGGCTGCAGCTTTTGCTGCCGCCGCTGTACTTTGTTTGTGCTCCCTGATGCTGTTCGGCTGGGCGACCTGGAGCGATTTTTTAAGCGTCGCTGCCGCCGCTCATGCCACTTACGAATCCGGGCGCGTTGCGTTCGGCGGGCTCGTCAGCCCATTTGGCGCAGTGTTGCTGCTCGGCGGGAGCCCGTCGACTGCGTATGCTGTGCAAACCGCGGCGACGCTATCGGCGGGTCTTCTAGTCGGCTTTGTCTGGCGCTCCGGTTTCTGCCTGCCGATCAGGGCCGCTACCCTCGCAGCGGCGACCCTCGTCGCGATCCCGGTAATCCTGATCTACGATTTGACGCTCGCTGGCGTCGCTGCAGCTTGGCTCCTCCGCGGCCGCGGGAGCAACGAACTCCCGATATGGGAGAAGGCCGCGCTGGCCGGGTCTTTCCTGTTGCTCGTGGATCCGCGCGATCTCGCCGAGGTTTCGCACGTCCCGATCGCGCCCCTCGTTGCGTTGGCGCTTTTGGTGGTCGTCGCGACCCGCATATTCGGCAGTGAAGCTCGCTCCGCCCGTTTGGCGACCGCCTGAGGCGCCGTAGAATTCGACTACTTCACCGGCTCGAGGGCGGGCTCGGCTGCGGCCCGCCTGATAGCCTCCACTTCAGCCGCCTTTTTCTCGACCAGTTCGACGAGGTGATCGACGATATCGGCGTCTTTAAGGCGATGATCGGTCAGACCGCTGATATAGACCTGGTGCGTGCCGTTGCCGCCGCCGGTGAAGCCGATATCGGTCTCGCGCGCCTCGCCGGGACCGTTGACGACGCAGCCGATGACCGACACCGTCAGCGGCGTCGTGATATGGGCGAGCCGCTCCTCAAGCCGTTCGACCGTCTTGATGACCGGGAACTGCTGCCGGGCGCAAGACGGGCAGGAGATGACGGTGACCCCGCGGCGGCGCAGATTCAGCGACTTCAGCATTTCGAAGCCGACTTTGACTTCCTCGACCGGATCGGCGGACAGCGAGACCCGAATGGTGTCACCGATCCCGGACCACAGCAGCATGCCGAGGCCTATCGAGGACTTGACCGTCCCGCTGCGCAGACCGCCGGCCTCGGTGATCCCAAGATGGAGAGGGTAGTCGCAGACTTCGGCGAGCTGCTGATAGGCGGCGACGGCGAGAAACACATCGGACGCCTTACACGATATCTTGAATTCGAAGAAGTCGTTGTCCTCGAGAATTTTGGCATGGTTGAGCGCGCTTTCGACCATGGCTTCGGGGCATGGTTCTCCGTAGCGCTCGAGGAGATCGCGTTCGAGCGAGCCGGCATTGACGCCGATCCGCATCGAACAGCCGTGATCCTTGGCTGCCTTGATCACCTCGCGGACGCGCTCGGCTGACCCGATATTGCCCGGATTGATCCGCAGGCACGCTGCACCGCTCTCCGCCGCTTCGATCGCCCGCTTATAATGAAAGTGGATGTCGGCAACGATCGGCACTGTCACTTGTTGCACGATCTCGTTCAACGCCAGCGCTGACGCCTGGTCGGGGCAGGAAACTCGAACGATATCTGCACCGGCAGCCTCGAGCGCCTGGATCTGCGCGACCGTCGCCGCTACGTCGCTCGTCACGGTGTTGGTCATCGATTGCACCGTGATCGGCGCATCGCCGCCTACCGGCACCTTGCCGACGTGGATTTTGCGGCATTGACGGCGGTGGATGTCGCGGTAGGGCCTGACGCTCATTCGGCAACACTCGCGCAGTTGGTAACCTATCAACGGCTTATAGACAGATTCGGCACCGGAGAACAGTCGAGGCGGAACTTACCCGCCGGCGGCCGTTCCTGCGATCAGCGCTTGCGGCTCGAGAGAAACGTTTCGAATCGCGCCGCTCGGGCCGATCGGCGGTGCAGGCTTGCCGTCGACACTAATTTCGAGACCGCCGGCATTGCCGGTTCGCATCGACACGCCCGGCCGATCGGGCACGTCATACGTCTCGCCCGCCTTCAAGAAACCCTCGCGAAGCACGGTCTGATTGGCGTCCCGTATCTTGATCCAGCTCTCCGCGGTTGCTCGGATAACAATGCGCGCCGCGCCGCCCGCGCCCCCAGTGGCGTGCGGCTTCTCGCTTTGGGATGTTGGGGCTAAACCGACCAAGACAGGAGGGGGAGCTGCGGGCAGCGCCAACACCGGGGTCGACGCGGCGGGGGCTTGTTCGGGAGGCGTCACCGACTGACCCGCCGCGGGCTCGCCAGTCGTACCGGATTGGGAGCCAGTCGTCGCGGGCGTCTTGAGCGCGGCGCCAGCCGGATCGATGGGTCGAGTGTCCGCCGCAGTATCGGCACTTGGCGGTGCTGTGGCCTCGCTGGCAGGCTGCACGGGTGGCGGTGAGAGGAGCCCGACCGGTACTTCAGCGACGCGTTCGGGACGTGAGCGTTCGGCGGTCGACAGGTAGTACCAGGTGCCGTACCCGCAAAGCACCAAAATCAGCGCCACCAGAAGCATTGCCTTGCCTGGAATGCTGCGCTCACCAAGCGGCATCGGAAAAGTAAGATCCGGCTTTGCGTCGAGCCCGGCGGACTCTGCCTTAAAGCGCCGCAGGATCTCGCTGCCATCCAAACCGAGGTGATCGCTATAGGCGCGCACAAAGCCGATCGCGTAAGTTGCGCCGGGCAGCAGGTCCGGACGGCCCACCTCGAGCGCTGCCAGGTAATCCGGCTTGATTCGCAGCGCCGCTGCGACATCGTCTAGGTCGAGACCAAGCGCCTCGCGCTGCTGCCGCAGCACATCCCCGGCGGATCGCGGACCTGATGACGGCGCGGCTTCGCCGTCAGGCAGATCTTCGGCAAAGGGAGTTGTGAGACGCCGGAACAACGCCATGTGATGATCCCGCTCCGGCACCACTTTAACCAAGGACGGCGGCTGCTGTCCAACCCGAGGCGTTGCGTGTCTCGAGACCCCTCGGATCGTGGAGCTCACAAGGCGATCTTGTGATCCCGCGCGTAGGCTTCGAGCCTGGGTCTTAGCGAATGATCCGGCCGGCTCGCGATCTCGTCGAGATACCCGGCGACGGCCGCCGCATCAAGGCTGCGGATCATGGTCTTGACTGGACCGATCGCGGTCGCCGCCATCGACAAGGTCCGGAAGCCGAGCGCTATCAGCGCCATTGCCTCGATCGGGTTGCCTGCCATCTCGCCGCACATGCTGAGCGAGACCCGCGCATCACGGGTCCGTACAATGACTTCGCGAAATAGCGCCAGCATCGGCATTGAAAGAGGATCATAACGATCAGCCAGGCGAGGATTGCCGCGGTCGCAGGCAAAGAGAAACTGCAGCAGATCATTGGTCCCGATCGACAAAAAGTCGATCCGCTCACAGAGCGCCGGCAACTGCCACAACAGCGCCGGCACTTCGAGCATGACCCCAGTTTTGATCACTGCCGGCAGACTTCTTCCCTCTTTCTCGGCCCGAGCGAGCTCAATATCGAGGATCGCGCGTGCCTGCTCCAGCTCAGCGATCTCGGCGATCATCGGAAACTTGACAAATAAGTGACGAGAACCCGCCGCGCGGATCAGCGCGCGCAGTTGCTGGCGCAGCATCGCCGGACGGTCGAGCCCGATGCGGATCGCTCGCCAGCCCATCGCCGGGTTGTCCTCGACGGCATGGGCCAGATAAGGCAGCACCTTGTCTCCGCCGATATCGAGGGTGCGGAAGACAACCGGAGAGCCCTCTGCCTGCTCGAACACGCTTCGGTAGAACTCCGTCTGGTCTTCAACGTCAGGAAAGCTGTCCCGCACCATGAACGGGATCTCGGTGCGAAAGAGCCCGACGCCCTCTGCGCCGGTCGTTCGGAGTTGGGGCAGGTCGGCCAGCAACCCCGCGTTCAGCAGCAGCTTGATTTGGATTCCGTCGCGGGTGACAGATTCTGCCGACCGCAGGTCGTCATAGATGGCGCGCCGGCGGGTTTGCACCTCGACCGTCGCAGCGACCGATTGATGGATGTCTTTGCTTGGCCGAATCAGCACCTGCGCATGGTCGCCGTCGACGATGACGATGTCGCCCGCCTCGATCCGGCTTGCCGCATCCTCCACTCGTGCGACGACAGGGATGTCGAGGGCCCGGGCGACAATGGCAACGTGCGCGGTCGGCGATCCCTCCTCGAGTACGAGGCCCACAATCCGCCGGTGCGCGTAATCCATAAGTTCAGCCGGCCCCATCGCCCGGGCGACGAGAATGAACTCTGCCGGCAGATCCCTCGAAGCGGAGCTTGGCGGGTGTCCGGAAAGATGTTGCTGGAGGCGATTGGCGAGATCTTCGAGGTCGAGCAAGCGCTCGCGGAGGTAAGAGTCGCTGACCTGCGTCATGCGCGTGCGAGTTTCATCGCGGACCTTTTGCACTGCCGCCTCGGCGGTCAGCCCACTGCGGATCGCATCGGCGATGCGCCTGATCCAGCCGCGATCGGCCGCGAACATGCGATAGGCCTCGAGGACGTCGCGATGTTCACCAATGCCAAGCCCGCGGCTCGTGGCGACGAGCTCGTCAATTGCGCTACGCATCGCCGTGACCCCGTGGCGCAGGCGCTTGAGCTCGCCATCCACGTCCTCGGCGACTAATTGACGGATCAGCAGCCTGGGCTCGTGCAAAACTGCCGGTCCGATTGCCAAGCCGGCATTGAGCCGAATGCCGACGAGTCGGAGCGGCAATAATCCGCCGCTCTGACTTTGCGCGATCTCCAACGGGTTAACGAGCTCGCCTGTCGCAGAGAGTTCGGCGACGACCATCGCGATCGTCTGAAGCACTTCGATCTCGTCTTCGGTATAATGGCGCAGCGAGCGGTTTTGAACGACCAGCACACCGAGCACACGGCCGCCGCGGAGGATCGGAACGCCCATCAGCGAATGGTAGATCTCTTCGCCGGTCTCCGGGCGATAGGCGAAGTCGGGGTGGGATTGCGCGTCAGCGAGGGCAAGCGGTCGCGCGGTTGCCGCTATTGCACCGACGAGCCCTTCGCCGATGCGTAGCCTTGTCCGATGGACGGCTTCAGATCGAAGCCCCTCGGTGGCGAAAAGCTCCAGGACCTCTCCTGCGCGCATTATGTAAGCCGAGCAAACCTCGGCCACCATCTCCGCAGCAACAATTCGAACAATGCGGTCGAGCCGCTCCTGGGGGCTGCCCGAACCCGCCATGATGTCGCGAAGTCGGCGCAGGAGGCGGCGGGTTCCACTGATGCTGCCTGCCGCCTCCGTCATCCTCGCGCGCCCTGCCTCCCCAACAAGGCCGGGGCGGAGCGCGGTGTCCAGTCGCATGCGCGCTCGCTACGGGCCGCAAGAACGGCCAACGCTTGTCCGACGAGCTCCTCGAGAATTTCGGTGGTGCTCTGCTCGCGCGTCACAAAGCCTACGCTCTGACCCGCCATCAGAGAACCCGCCTCTATGTCGCCGTCGATGACCGCGCGCCGCAACGCACCGGCCCAAAAGTGCTCGATCTCGAGCTGCGCCGCCTTTTGCGACAATTCGCCTCGTGCGAATCGATCGATGACCCGGCGCTGCACGGCGACGAACCGTTCGGTTGCCTGATTATTGAGCGCGCGCACCGGGATCACTGGAAACCGGGGATCGACTTGGACCGAAGCGACAGCGTCGCGCGCGGCGGCACAGATGAACGCCCGTTTGAAGCGCGGATGGGCGATCGACTCATGAGCACAGACGAACCGGGTGCCGAGCTGGACACCCGATGCGCCCATCTCAAGATACGCCAGCATTGCCTCGCCCCGCCCGATGCCACCGGCGACGAACACCGGGACATCAACGAGGTGTGGCAGAATCTCCTGCGCCAATACACCGGTCGAGACCGGTCCGATATGCCCGCCCGCTTCGTTCCCTTCGATCACGATCGCATCGACGCCCATGCGGACGAGCTTGCGCGCAAAGCCGAGCGCTGGCGCAAAGCAGAAGACGCGTGCTCCGCTCCGCTTGATGCGGCTCACCGCGGTGCCGCTCGGAAGTCCGCCTGCCAGGACGACATGGCCGACACGATGGGCCGCGCAGACGTCGATCAGCTCGAGAAGCTCAGGGTGAAGGGTTATCAGGTTTACACCAAACGGGCGCGTCGTCATCGCCTGGGTCGCCTGGATCTCGCTCGACAGCAGATCTGGCGACATCGATCCCGAAGCGATGACCCCGAAACCGCCCGCCTCGGAAATAGCGGCGACCAGGTTGCGCTCCGACACCCAGGTCATGGCACCGCCCATTACCGCCAGATCACAACCGAGAATTTCGCAGCCGCGCACCCACAACCGGTCGAGCTCGGCGTAGGCGGAGTCTTGCTTGGCGTCACGCTCACTCATGGCGCGCCCTCCGCCGGCTGAAGAATCCGCTGCGCCGATCCCCGCGATCATCCTGGGGCGTCGAGCCCATAGGCGGTATGCAGAGCGCGCAAAGCCAGCTCTGTGTATTCTGCTGCGATCAGGACGCTGACCTTGATCTCCGATGTTGAGATGACCTGGATGTTGATGCCCTTGTCCGCCAAGGTCCGAAACATCTGTTTTGCGACGCCGGCATGGCTGCGCATCCCCACGCCGATCACCGAGATCTTGACCACGTTCGAATCGGGCTTCAGCGCGGCATAGCCGAGCTCGGCCCGACTCTGTTCCAGCACCGAAACGGCACGATCGAGATCCATTTGCGCTACGGTAAAGGTGAGATCGGCCGTGTGGCCATCTTCCGACGCACTCTGCACGATCATGTCCACATTGATCGCGTTATCTGCGAGCGGGCCAAAGATGGCTGCAGCTACCCCGGGCCGGTCAGCCACCTTTTGTACTGTGATCTTGGCTTCGTCGCGGCTGTAGGCAATGCCGCTCACAACCTGTTGTTCCACGATCTCATCTTCGTCAACCAAGAGGGTTCCAGCAGCATCGGTAAAGCTCGACCGAACGTGCACGCGCACTCGATGGTTCATCGCCAGCTCGACCGAGCGGGTCTCGAGCACTCTGGCGCCCTGCGATGCCATCTCCAGCATCTCTTCGTAGGTAATTCTACTGAGCTTGCGAGCTTTCGCAACGATACGTGGATCGCTCGTATAGACTCCGTCGACATCCGTGAAGATATCACAGCGATCCGCTCCGAGTGCCGCTGCCAATGCCACCGCGGAGGTATCGGAGCCGCCACGGCCGAGCGTGGTGATCCGCCCGCGCGGGCCGATCCCCTGAAAGCCCGCCACGACGGCAACCTGACCCAGGGCCAACCGACGCCGCAGCTCGGTGACATCGATCTGCTCGATGCGCGCCTTGCCGTGGACGCCGTCGGTGCGGAGGGGAATCTGCCAGCCCAGCCAAGAGCGCGCATCGATCCGAAGGTCCTGAAGGGCGAGCGCGAGCAGACCGGCGGTCACCTGCTCGCCGGAGGAGACAACGACGTCATACTCGCGCGCGTCATGCACGAGGCTTGACTGGCGCGTCCAATCGACGAGCTGGTTGGTAACCCCCGCCATTGCGGAGACGACGACAGCCACCTCGTTCCCGGCATCGACTTCGCGTCTGACGCGCCGGGCGACATTCTTGATCCGCTCGACATCGGCCAGCGAGGTGCCGCCGAATTTTTGAACTATGCGACTCATGCTTGGCTCAACAGACCGTCGGTAAGCGGCAATCTAGCGCGAGGTAGGTTGCTGCGGGAGCGCGTCCATATTGCCGAAGCAACGGCACCGCCCCATAGTTCTTTCCGGTGATTGAGTTCCATTTCGCCAAATATACCGGACAATCAGGATAGAAAGCGTTGCGCGCTACCGACCCCACCATCGATCCCGGAGAAATCGGCCGCTTCTCTGCACAAGCGGGAAGCTGGTGGGATCCCGGAGGAAGCTTCCGGGCGCTGCACCGCATCAACCCAGCCCGGCTTGGCTTTATCCGCCAACATCTGACAGCCCACTTCCATCGCGATCCCTCATCGTTGCGACCGTTTGACGGGCTCGCTTTGCTCGACATTGGCTGTGGCGGCGGACTTGTCGCCGAACCGATGACGCGCCTGGGTTTCGCTGTGACCGGGATCGATGCGGACGCCGAAGCGGTAGACATCGCGCGGACGCATGCCGAGGCGATGAGTCTGGCGATCGACTATTGTGTCGCCGCTGCCGAATCGATCGCCGAGGCGGGCCGGCAATTTGACACCGTTCTGGCGCTCGAGGTGATCGAGCACGTCGCTGATCCCGCAGAATTCTTTTCGGCGGTCGGCGCGCTGGTCCGCCCGGGAGGTATCTTTATCGGCGCTACCCTCAACAGGACGCCGCGATCCTTCGCCCTGGCAATTCTCGGCGCCGAATACATCTTCCGCTGGCTGCCGCCGGGCACGCATGATTGGCGCAAGTTTTTGCGTCCGTCGGAATTTGTCCTCGGCCTGCGCCGCAACGGTCTGGTCGCAACCCAGCTCGCTGGCCTCGTCTACGATCCGCGGCGCGCGGAGTGGGTGCTCTCGCCGGATCTCCAGGTCAACTACATGGTCGGCGCAGTGCGGCGGTGATCTCGCCGAACTTCGCGGACAGCCTGAACCTTAACGATGGCGAAACGTTCAGCTCGGTGGCTGCTCAGCTGTCGGTGGTGGGGATCCAAGGGATCCGCCCAAAGTCGATCCCTTCATCGGCGAGCTCGCGCGACTCGTCTTCGCTCGCTTCGCCATAAATGCTGTGCGCATCGATCTCGCCATAGTGAATACGGCGGGCTTCTTCGGCAAAGCGGTTGCCGACGTAATCGCAATTGGTCTCGATTTGCCGGCGCAGATCGACCAGCGCCGCCCGGAACTGCGCAGGAGACATTGCTGGAACAGCTTCACGGGAGCGGCCCAGGCGGGGGGCCATCACCGCCTTCTCCACCGAGGTGTCGCTGCAATCCGGACAGGCGATCTCGCCGGCCTTCTGCTGCGCCTCAAACCCGTCTCCGTCGCGAAACCACCCCTCGAATTCGTGGCCGTGGGCGCAACGCAACGTGAACAGGATCATAGAGACGACCTCCGGTCGATACTTTTACACCCGCAGAGATGGCGTTCGCAATTCTCGGCGACAATGAGCGAAAGCGCCGAAACGCTTTGCGCCCCGGCACCACTATCGGCTTGGGTGAGCCGCTCAGGGACCTTGAAGCGCTTTAGCCAGTCGCCATCGAAGAGGCTCTCGATGGCTTTGCGAGGATACGGAGCTGGTTGCTACTCGGCGGCGAGCGGGCGTGCGACGAGCTCTGGCTCAGCAAAGCGACGGTCATGTTGGAGCGAGGGGACCATGCGGCGCACCTCGGCAATTCGCCCCACCTCGATCCTGGCGCTGACGATACCGACCCCATCGCCCGCGTCGGCAAGCACCTCGCCCCACGGATCGACGATCAGCGAATGGCCATAACTGCGCCGTCCGGCGGTGTGCTCGCCCCACTGTGCTGAGGCAAAAACAAAACAGCCATTCTCGATCGCCCGCGCCCGCAGCAGCACATGCCAATGTGCGATGCCGGTCGGCACGGTAAAGACCGACGGGATCGTCAGAAAATCGGCGCCCGCCTGCGCCAGCGCGCGATAGAGGTGAGGAAAACGCACGTCGTAGCAAACGCTCATGCCGAGCCGGCCCCATGGCGTATCGGCGACGACGGTGCGGCCGCCAGGCCGGTAAGCGTTGCTCTCACGGTAGCTCTCACCGCCCGGCAGATCGATATCGAACATGTGGATCTTGTCGTATCGCGCGACGATCCTGCCGTCCGGATCGACGAGAAACGAGCGGTTCGCCAGCCGCGTTTCTCCCGCCTCAGCATCCGGCTCGCCGGTCGGGTCGATCACCAGCGATCCGATCAGCAACCACGCTCCCGTCTCGCGAGCAACGCTGCGCATACCGGCGAGGAAGGGATCGTCTGCTTCGCGACGCGCCTTGTCGCGCCGCCGTCTGCCGCTTTCGATGAAATTCGATGCCTCCGGGGTCATGATCAAATCGGCGCCCTCGTCTCGAGCTCGCCGGACGAGATCGCATACCGTCCGCAGATTGGGCTCCGGGTCGGGGCCCGCGGTGAATTGCACGCAAGCCGCGGTGAAGCTCCGGCTCATTTCGTCATTCCCAGCTTCGTGTCGAGCTCGCCGGCGCGGTCGAGCGCTATCAGCTCGTCGGAGCCGCCGATATGTTCGCCATCGATAAAGATTTGCGGCACCGAGGTGCGCCCGCCCCCGCGCCGGATCATCTCGGCGCGGCGTGCCGGCTCTTTGGTGAGGTCGATGTCGGTGAAGGCGACGCCCTTGCGATCGAGCAGCGCACGGGCGCGCGTGCAGTAGGGGCAGAACGGTGTTGTGTACAGCTCGACTTCGGCCATTGCCATCGACACTCCACAATTCAGTGGCGGTGATTATGCTCCGGTGCGTAGCGCCCGCGCCAGAGTCAGCACACCGATGGACACCGCTCCGGCGCGCTTCAGCACGCGGGCGCATTCCTCGACGGTGGCCCCCGTCGTCATCACATCGTCGACTATCACCACGCGCTTGCTGGCGACACTGCGATAGGCCCGCATAGCAAAGGCTCCGCCGACATTGCGTTGGCGCGCCGCCGGCCCGAGGTGACCTTGTGCCGGCGTCCGCCGACGGCGAACCAGCCAATCCGCTGCGACCTCGGGCCCGCCCGCGGCGCGTACCGCGTGAGCGAGCAGCGCCGCCTGGTTGTAGCGGCGCTGGAAGAGCCGGGTCCAGTGCAACGGTACCGGGATGAGGAGATCGGCGCCGGCGAGGACCTCGCTGCCGGCGCGGTGCATCCACCGTCCGAAGGCGGCAGCCGAGTGGGTATGGTCGCCATGCTTAAAGGCGAGCAGCAGGCGGCGGCTGTTCTTGTCGTAGCGCAGCACCGCGCGCGCCTGATGCCAGGTCGGCGGCTCTCGCGCACAGTCGCCGCAGACCGCGCCTTCGCCCATCGGATGGGGAAACGGTAGACCACAAAGCACACACCAAGGCGGGGCAAAGAAGGTGATCGCACCCCAGCAGAGTCCGCACAAGGCATCGGGCTGATCGACGATCTCACCGCAGGAGAGACAGCGGGGCGGCAACACCCCATCGACGAACACGCGACCGATCCGCCGCAATCGATCGGATGTCCTGGCGGTAAAGGTTGCCGCAGCCGGCATGACGACCCATCATCGGGCTGTGGGCGCATTCGTCAACCCGAAGCCGAAAGATAGCCGAGATGCGCCCTCGGGATGGCTCACCAGACGGTTGCTCGCACGGTGACATCGGCCGACCCTGTGGCACTTTTTGATCGCCGCGCCTGGCGGTTGCACCGCGACCGCGCGGCTCGGAACGGCTGCGTCGACTTTCTGCATAACGAGCTGGCCGATCGCATCCTCGATCGCCTTGACGACAGCGGGCGGCATTTCCGCAAAGCGCTCGATCTTGGCACGCACAACGGCGCATTAGCCCGCGGGCTTGAACGCCGGCCGGAGATCGAGGTGGTTGTCGCCGCCGATCCTTCTTTCGTTTTCCTCAGGCGCGGCGCCGGGATACGAGTTGTCGCCGATCCCGAGCTGGTCCCATTCCGGCAAGGGAGCTTTGACCTTGTCGTCAGCGTGTTGGCCCTCCACTGGGTCGGCGATCTACCTGGCACTCTGGTTCAGCTCCGCCGGGTTCTGAAGCCTGATGGGCTGCTCCTGGCGGCGATGCTCGGCGGCGCCTCGCTGGTCGAACTGCGCACAGCGCTCTTCGAAGCCGAGCTCGCCGAGGAGGGAGGTGTCAGCCCGCGCGTATCGCCGGCGGCCGATCTCCGCGATATCGCCGCACTGCTGCTGCGGACGGGCTATGCCATGCCGGTCGCCGACACCGAGACGCTAACCGTTACCTACCCCGATGCGGTGGCGATGATGCACGATCTGCGCGGCATGGGCGAGACGAACGCTCTGTCGGCGCGCCGTCGGACGCCGCTACGCCGGAGCACCCTCGCCCGCGCCGCGGCCCTCTACGCCGAACGGTTCGGCCTGCCCGAAGGCCGCATCCCGGCGACATTCGAAATCCTGTTTCTGACCGGCCGGGCGCCATGAGCCCCGCACCCGGTATCGACGAGATCCGCGCTGCTGCCGAGAGAATATGCCGGTCCGTGCGGCGAACGCCGTTGCTTGCGGCCGCGCCGGTCAAGGAAAAGCCCGAGCTTGCGTCGGGATTGCGGCTCAAGCTCGAAGCGCTGCAAGTCACCGGCTCATTCAAGGCGCGCGGCGCGATCAACGCGGTTTTCTCGTTGCCGCCGAATCAGCTCCGCCGCGGCATCGTGACCGCCTCGGGCGGCAATCACGGGCTCGCAGTCGCCTATGCCGGTTGGGCGACCAAGGTCCCGGCGACGATCTTTCTGCCCCGTTTGGTGGCTGCCGACAAGATCGAAAAGCTCGATGCGTGGGGGGCGCAAGTGGTCGTGGCGGGGGAGGTTTGGGACGACAGCAACCGCGCAGCCCTGCAACATGCCAAAGCCAAAGGCTTGGCTTATGTCCACCCGTTTGCCGACCGCGCGGTTATCGCCGGTCAAGGGACGATCGCGCTCGAGATCCTCGACGAGGCCCCCGACATCGATACGCTGGTCGTCGCCATCGGCGGCGGCGGCCTGATCTCGGGTATCGCGCTCGCCGCGAAGGCGCTGAGGTCCGGCATCCGGATCATCGGGGTCGAGCCGGTCGGCGCACCGACCTTGCATGACAGCTTGGCGGCGGGCCGGCTTGTCGAGCTCGCACAGCTCGACACAGCGGCGGTCACCCTGGCGCCGCGCCGCAGCGAGCCAGTGAATCTGGCGATCGTTCGCGACGCCGTCGAGCGGATCGTTCTGGTCGATGACGCGGAGATGCGAGCGGCGGCGCGCTGGCTGTGGCGCGAGATCGGGGTCGCCACCGAGCTCAGCGGTGCGGCTGCCGTCGCGGCACTGCTTTCCGGGTGCTACAGACCGATCGCGGGCGAGCAGATATGCGCGGTCGTCTGCGGCGCCGGAACCGACGGCATCGGTTAATTGCCGCGGCAGTCGGCGCGTTTTTTCCCTGCCGCGCGGGAAAATTCCCGCAAAAAACTCGACTTCGACCGGGCGCGTCGTCGAGAAGGCCTGCTATAGCAGACACTTAGGGCCGCCGCGATGACGATTGCCCGCGCGAATAACCGGGTAAGACCCGGCGCCAAGATTCCCGGATAAGGCGGGTAAGCGGGAAATAACCGGGAATGTAGGACCCGGCTTCTTCATCCAGTATAAAGACAGAATACGCCGTGATTTTGGCGACACGATGGCCTGACGATCACAGCAGGTCCCGCAGCGATGCGACGAGCGGCGTGTCGGCCGGCGGCATCGGGTAATCGCCGAGCCGCGCCGGCCATACCCAGGCGAGGCGCTGTCCCTCCCGCGCCACCGGGGTCCCTGACCATTTGCGGCAGACATAAAGCGGCATCAGCAGGTGAAATTCGGGATAGGTGTGTGAGGCAAAGGTAAACGGCGCGAGGCAGCTCGCCGTGACATCGATGCCGAGCTCCTCGGCGAGCTCGCGGATCAGCGCCGCCTCAGGCGTTTCGCCGGCGTCGACCTTGCCGCCGGGAAACTCCCACAGCCCGGCCATCGATTTACCCGGCGGCCGTCGGGCGAGCAGCACCCGCCCATCGGCGTCGATAAGCGCCACTGCGGCGACGAGCACGACGGGAGGGGAGGCCTCAGCTGCGGTAGCTGGCATTGATGTCGATATAGCCGTGGGTCAAATCGCAGGTCCACACCGTCGCCTTGCCGCGGCCGATGCCGACATCGACGGCGATCTTGATTTCGCGACCGCTCATATGGGCAGCGACCGGCGTCTCGTCATAGCCTGGCACCGGACCACCATCAGCGAGGATCGGCAGATCGCCGATCAAGATAGCCAGGCGATCGGGATCGATCTTTTCGCCGGCCTTCCCCACCGCCATGACGATGCGGCCCCAATTGGGGTCGCCGGCCGAAAGTGCGGTCTTGACCAATGGCGAGTTGCCGATCGTCAAGCCGATACGGCGTGCCGCCCGGAACGTTGCCGCACCGGTCACTTCAATCGTCACGAATTTCTGCGCGCCCTCGCCATCGCGTGCGACCTGCTGGGCGAGATCGACTGTCACCGCCTCGAGCGCCCGGCGAAAACCTCGGAGCCGCCGATCGGTAGGGCTCGTCACCGGCGGGTGTCGCGCCTGCTGGGTGGCGCAGAGGAGTACCGTGTCGCTGGTCGAGGTGTCGCCGTCGACGGTCATGCAATTGAACGACCGGTCCGTCGAAGCCCTGAGGAGCGGCTGCAGCACCCCGGCGGGCAATGCCGCATCGGTGAAGATATAGACGAGCATCGTCGCCATGTCGGGCGCGATCATGCCGGACCCTTTGGCAAATCCGCTCAAGTGGACCTCCACCCCGTGGATTTCCGCCGTCGCCGTCGCCCCCTTCGGAAAGGTATCGGTGGTCAGGATCGCCCGCGCTGCAGCCTCCCAGCCATCGGTCGACAGCCGCGAAAGGATCTGCGGCAAGGCGGCGATGATCTTGTCCCCCGGCGGCGGTTCGCCGATCACCCCAGTCGAGGAGATGAAGATCTGCCGGGGATCGCAGGCGAGCAGCCTCGCGGCCGTGGCCGCTGTCTTTTCCACGACCTCCTTGCCGTCCCGGCCGGTAAAGACGTTCGAATTACCGGAATTGACGACGATGCCGCGTACCTTGCCCTCTGCAAGGCACTCGCGGCACCACAACACCGGCGCGCCGACGGTCAGCGAGCGGGTAAAGACACCGCCGATCGTGCTCCCCGGCGCCAGTTCGGCCAGCATCAGGTCGTCGCGTCCGGTGTAGCGGATGCCGCAGGCGAAGGCGGCGAGCCGCACGCCGGCGATCGGCGCGAGTGCCGGAAAGCGCGCCGGCGCGAGGGGCGAGACCGCGGCCATTTATTTGCTGGCCGGCAGCGGCTTGCCGTCGAGCCCAAACTCCTCGATCTTGGCAGCGTCGCGCAGGTCGTGCAGCTTGCCGTCGATGATTTCGTGCGCGATCTCGCGGCTCAACTGCTCGCGCGCTTCCTCGAAGCTCGGCGGTTTGCCGGCTCGGCGGTCCTCGACCTTGATGACATGCCAGCCGAACTCGGTCTTCACCGGAGTTTTGGTGTATTGCCCCGGCGACAACGCAAAAGCGGCATCGGCAAATTCCTTGACCATGTCGTCATGTCCGAAATAGCCGAGATCGCCGCCCGATTCCGCCCCGGGATCTTTCGAGTATTTTTTTGCAAGGGCAGCAAAATCGGCACCTTTTTCGAGCTCGGCGATGACCGATTTTGCCTCGGCCTCGGTGGGAACCAGGATATGCCTGGCATGCACCTCTTCGCGCGCCGGCTTTTCCTTAAGAAAGGTCTGGTACCGTGCCTTGAGCGCGTCCTCCGTCTCGGCATCTTTGATTGCGCGATTGATGTAAGCCTCTTGGATCAGGCGATCCTCATAATGTTTCAGACGATCTTGCAGCTCGGGATCCCGATCGAGGTGCTCCTTGCGCCCGGCCTCGGCGATCAGCATGCCGTCGACGAGCCGGTCGAGCAGCATCGGATAGATCTGCTCGAACGGCAGTTTTTGCGCCTGCGGCGGCAAATTCTGTTGGGCCGCCTTGACATCCGACAGCCGAAGCTCGGTCCCGTCGACGCGCGCGACGACCGTGTTATCCGGCGGCATGGCCTGCGCGGCCGGAGTACCGGGCGCCGGCGGGGTCGCGGGCGGATCGGCCGCCATCGCGGCATGGCCGGCGGCGCATACGAGGCCGAGCGCCAGGGCAAGCAGGGGACGTGTCAGCATCGCACACCTTTATCGAGGGAAGCGCCGCCGCCCTACGAAAGCGCGACTGATTCATCAATGCATATCGCGCGCCGGCGGACAAGGCCCGGCCCTCCTGCGAGTGGGGAGAGGCGTGCTCCTGACAGGCCCGGGTGCGCCCAGTGCCGTCGAATTGACACGCCAGGCTCTCCCGCCTATCTGTGAACTGGCCGCTGTGCGATCACGTCCTGCCTTCCGTCCCCATTTTTCGAGGGTCCCATGTTCGGCGCCTTAGCCAGGCGGCTGTTCGGCTCCGCCAACGATCGTTACGTAAAGAGCCTCGAGCCGATCGTATCCGCGATCAACGAGATCGAGCCGCAGCTCGAAGCGATGTCCGACGACGAGCTGCGGGCACGCACTCAGCGTTTCAAAGAACAGCTGGCCGAGGGAACGGAGCTCGACGACATCCTGATCGACGCCTTCGCGACGGTGCGCGAGGCCGCCAAGCGCACGCTCGGCCAGCGTCACTTCGACGTGCAGCTGATGGGCGGGGTGGTGCTGCATCGCGGCATGATCGCCGAAATGAAGACCGGCGAAGGCAAGACCCTGGTCGCGACGCTGCCGGTTTATCTGAATGCATTAGCCGGCAACGGGGTGCATGTCGTCACGGTCAACGATTATCTGGCTCGCCGCGACGCCGAGTGGATGGGCCAGATCTATCGGTTTCTGGGTCTGACGGTCGGCTGCATCGTCCACGAGCTCGACGACATGCAGCGCAAAGAAGCCTATCTGTGCGATGTCACTTACGGGACCAACAACGAGCTCGGCTTCGATTATCTGCGCGACAACATGAAGTTCCGGCTCGAGGACATGGTCCATCGGCCGTTTCAATACGCGATCGTCGACGAGGTCGATTCGATCTTGATCGACGAGGCGCGCACCCCGCTGATCATTTCCGGCCCGACCGAGGACAATTCCGGGCTCTACATCAGCGTCGACAAGCTGATCCCGGCGCTCGAAGACGGCGATTACGAAAAGGATGAAAAGCAGCGCACCGTCGCCTTGACCGAGCCGGGGGTCGAGAAGATCGAGAGCATGCTGCGCCAGTCGGGCCTGCTGGCAACGGGCTCGCTCTACGACATCCACAATGTCGGGCTCGTTCACCACGTCAACCAGGCATTGCGGGCGCACAAGCTCTTCGCCCGCGACACCGACTACATCAGCAAGGACGACAAGATCGTCATCATCGACGAATTCACCGGCCGGATGATGGAGGGGCGGCGGTATTCGGAGGGGTTGCACCAGGCGCTCGAAGCAAAGGAGGGTGTGACCGTCCAAAACGAGAACCAGACGCTCGCCTCGATCACCTTCCAGAATTACTTTCGGCTCTATCCAAAGCTCGCCGGCATGACCGGCACGGCGATGACGGAGTCGCAAGAATTTAGCGACATTTACAAGCTCGAGGTCATCGAGATCCCGACCAACGAGCCCTGTATCCGCGACGACACCGATGACGAGGTCTACCGCACGACGCGCGAAAAATACGACGCGATCGTCGAGCATGTGCTGGAATGCCAGAAGAAAGAGCAGCCGATGCTGATTGGCACGGTCAGCATAGAGAAGTCCGAAGCGCTGTCGGCATTGTTCAAAAAGAAGAAGATCCCGCACAACGTGTTGAACGCGCGTTATCACGAGCAGGAAGCCCACATCATCGCGCAGGCCGGCCGGCCGGGAACCGTAACGATCGCCACCAACATGGCGGGCCGCGGCACCGATATTCAGCTCGGCGGCAATCTCGAGATGCGCCTGAAGACCGAGGCGGCGGTGGTCGAGGATGTCGCCGCGCGCGAGGCGCGAGCCGGCGCCATCCGCGAAGAGATCGCGACCGCGCACGAGGGAGTGGTCGAGGCCGGCGGGCTCTTTGTCGTCGGCAGCGAGCGGCATGAGAGCCGGCGGATCGACAACCAGCTGCGCGGCCGCTCGGGCCGCCAGGGCGACCCTGGGGCCTCGAAATTCTTTGTCTCGCTCGAAGACGATCTGATGCGGATCTTTGGCTCCGAGCGCATGGATTCGATGCTGCAGCGTCTTGGCCTCAAGGAGGGCGAGGCGATCATCCACCCTTGGGTCAACAAGGCGCTCGCCAAGGCCCAGCAGAAGGTCGAGGCGCGCAACTACGACATCCGAAAGCAACTGTTAAAATTCGACGATGTGATGAACGACCAGCGCAAGGTCGTTTACGAGCAGCGCCGCGAGATCATGAGCGCGCGCGACGTCGCCGATACCGTCGCCGATATGCGGGCCGAGACGATCGCGGAGATCGTGGCGCGCACGATCCCGGAGAATTCACTCGCCGAGCAGTGGGACATCCAGGGGCTGCACGCCGAATGCCTGCGGCTTCTCGCCCTCGAGTTGCCGCTCGCCGACTGGGCGAAGGAAGAGGGGATCGGCAGGGACGAGATCCAGGAGCGGATCAGTGCGGCGGCCGACCGCAAGATGGCCGAGAAATCGGCCAATTACGGGCTCGATCTGATGCGGATGGCCGAGAAGAGCCTGCTGTTGCAGCTGTTGGATCAGACCTGGAAGGACCACCTCTTAACACTCGACCACCTGCGCCAGGGGATCAATCTGCGCGCCTACGGCCAGCGGGATCCGCTCAACGAATACAAGCGCGAGGCCTTCGAATTGTTTGAGGCGATGCTGGCCAATCTGCGCCAGCACGTGACCTCGGTATTGAGCCATGTCGAATTGCGCGTCGAGCCCGCGCCGATGATGGCGATGGCGGGCGGTGAGCCCGATGAGGCGATGGCCGAAGAGGCGCGCGCCACCGGCACCACCGGCAGACACTTCGGGCCGCCGCCGCGCGCTGCTCGCCGGCCGGGCTCGGGAAACGGTGTCGACCGCCCCGGGCCGCGGCTCGCGGGTCCACGCCCGCCTTGGGCTGGCACGCCGCGCAACGCACCCTGCCCCTGCGGCTCGGGCAAAAAGTTCAAGCACTGCCACGGCCGGGTGTGACGACCCGGCCCGCTCTCGACAAGCCCGGAATGCCTTGCTATAGAGCCCGCCCCGCGGCGGGTGCATAGCTCAGTTGGTAGAGCAGCTGACTCTTAATCAGCGGGTCGAGGGTTCGAGTCCCCCTGCACCCACCAAACTAATCAATAACTTACGAGAACGGTGGAGCAAATCCATTTCATTGGGTAAGCGTGGGGGTAAGCATCGATTATAGGGTTTCCCCAACCCGGTATAGGAGCATTAAAGTGCGGATTTGATCCGACTCCGCGGGCTACGCGTGCGCAGCGACACCGGCCTAATCGCCCGCGCAAACAGCGAGGAAGGCGACAATCCACTGCCGCAAGTCGAGCCGGTTGCGATCACGCCGACGCCGACGGATCTCCTCGAGGTCGGCGTCCGTCAATCTCAGAGTCCTCTACTGCGACACCGGCCGCCTCCCCGACGCCGACAAGACCTTCAGCGAGGCAGCTGACCATCCTACCGCGAGACATCACCCCGCGTTCCGCAGCTTCCGCACCGCGTACCCCATGCCACCCTGAGCCGGTCAGGCCGGGCAGCCGAGAGCCCGGGACAGCGTCTCCCAGCCTTAGTCTGGAAGATACATCTCCTCCATGGAGCGCAGACGCGGCTCGTCCAGAATGCGGCCATTGCTGGCCATGCCCCAGGGACTCTGGGCCGCCTGGGCACGGAGCGCATCCAGGGCCAATGTGCCGCGCTGCTGAAAATCACTCAAGAAATCCCAGTTAGCCTGCAAGCCTGCGATGGTGGTGAGCGCCGGAAACCAGGCCGCGGCGGCCCCGGCATCCTGCTGCGCCTGTAAGGAGGGGTAGGGCGACAGGTCGGCGGGAATGAGGGGGACGACGGGCCCGGGAATGAGGCGGATCGCCTCTTGAATTTCCTCCCAGGTGCGTAAGCCATTGGGGCAGATGACATCGACCTGCGCTTCGGCTTTGTACGCCTGGCAGCGTTCAATAATTTCGGCAAAGCTGGCGCCCGGCACGCCGCCGAGATCACACCGGGCCATGATCACGAAGTCCGGGTCGAGAGCCTGTTTGGCAT
>Ga0306920_100002206_pt1 | contig 24545 bp, 22 predicted proteins | sample flu12Cox44000170_FD_204666 | JGI IMG/M metagenome (GOLD analysis project Ga0306920, IMG submission 204666) | Lab enrichment of tropical soil microbial communities from Luquillo Experimental Forest, Puerto Rico - flux4day.12C.oxic.44.000.170 (v2)... | ecosystem: Environmental > Terrestrial >...
CGAGGACCCGCCCGCCTTCGACATCCTGGCCTGGAACTCCGACAGCACCCGGATGCCCGCCGCCATGCACACGTTCTACCTGAACCACCTCTACCTGCGTAACGAGCTGGCCAAGGGCGAGATGGAACTGGCCGGGCAGCAGCTGTCGCTGTCCGACGTGAAGAACGACACCTACGTGGTCGGCGCCATCAACGACCACATCGTGCCCTGGCACGCCTCGTACGAGACCACCAGGCTGCTGGGCGGCAGCGTCAGGTACGTGCTGTCCAGCGGCGGCCACATCGCCGGCATCGTCAACCCGCCCGGGCCGAAGGCCTGGTACCAGGCCTCCACCCGCACGCCCGCCTCGGCGGACGAGTGGCACGCCTCCGCCACCAAGCACAGCGGCTCGTGGTGGGAGGACTGGACCCAGTGGTCGGAGAAGCGGTCCGGCCACCGGGTCGCGCCGCCGCCCATGGGCAGCGAGCGGTACCCGGCCATCGCCGACGCCCCCGGCAGCTACATCCACGGCTGACCGCCCGTGCCGCCCGCGCTTGACAAATCAACCGCGGCGCTTGACAAGTCACGCACATGTTGCTTACTATAGTTTGCAACGCAAGATCTGAGGAGGAACCGTGACTGACTACCGCACCGCGACCAGGGAACTCCAGAACGAGGTCCTGAACGTGGTCACCAAGAGCCAGACCGCCGTGGTCGACGTCATCCAGACCTGGGCCAGCGCCATCCAGGCCATCACGCCGGACCTGCCCGGCCTGAGCCTGCCGTACGCCGACAAGCTGCCGCGGCCCGAGGAGTTCATCGCGACCGGCTACGACTTCGCCGAGCAGCTGCTGGCCAGCCAGCGCAAGTTCGCCGAGGACGTGGTGCAGGCGACCGCGTGGGCGCTGCCGATGGGCGAGGACGCCCCGGCCAAGCCCGCTGCCGCGTCGGCCAGGAAGGCCACCGCCCCCGAGGCCAAGTAACGCACGGGCTATCGCGCGGCGAACCGGACCGGTTCGCCGCGCGAGCCATTTAAGCTTCCGTAACGCGGCGCCTCGAGGGCTGGCCGAGCAGCCGGCGGCTCTCGATCAGGGCGAGCGTGGCCCGGGCCGTCCGCTCGGCCGCGAGCTCGATCGCCTTCTCGTCCTGGGCGGGCCCGCTGTCCAGCAGCAGCATGGCGTGACCGTAGGCGGTGGCCTCGATGGCCGTGGCCAGGTCCTCGGATAGCGCGTCGTCGCCCGCGGACAGAGCGCGCACGCAGGCCTGCAGGGCCTCGTCCAGCGGCCGCTCCGCCTCCTCGATCTCGGGATGGCGGGCCTTGTCCACGCCCGACTCGTACAGCAGCTCGAACAGGGGCCGGTGGCCGGCGGCGAAGCGCACGTAGGCACGTGCCATCGCGGCCAGGCTGTCGGCGGGGTCGGAGAACCTCTCCATCTCGGGGATGAGCGCCGCGTGGCATAGCTCGAAGGCCCGTACCGCCACCGCGGCCAGCAGGTCGTCGCGGTCGGCGAAGTGAGCATAGGGAGCGCTGACCGCGACGCCGAGGCGCCGGCTGGCCTCGGCCAGGGAGAACCCGCGCACGCCGCGTTCGCCGATCAGCTCGATCGCGGTATTGATGAGCGCCGCCCTGAGGTCCCCGTGGTGGTAGCGGTCGCCCTTGCCTGGTGCCGGCATGGCGTCTCAGAGTACGCCGGCCCGCGCGAGCGGCGCGGCCCTGGCCGGACCGGAGGTCCCTATCCGGACCTGGCCAGCATGCCGTAGCCGACGCCGGTCAGCCGCTCGGAAACCTCCCAGCGCCCCGGTCGGCGCGCTCTGCGCGAACCAGAAGGTGAGCGGGCGCAGCTCAGGCCGGTACAGGATCCGGGTCAGCCGCGGCGTGTGGCGCCACAGGCCGGTGCGGGCGTTGCCCGGGTGAGCGGCCAGGGCGGTCGTGCCGGCCCCGGCCGCTGCCAGCCGCGCCTGCAGTTCGTAGGTGGACAGCAGGTTCGCCAGCTTGGACTGGTAGTACGCGGGCCAGGGCTGGTATCCGCGCTCGGACTGCAGGTCGTCGAAGTGCATGGCGCCGGTGCCCATGCGGTGGCCGATGCTGCTGACCGTCACGATCCGCGAGCCCGGGGTATCCAGCAGCCGGTCGAGCACCAGCCCGGTGAGGGCGAACGGCCCCAGGTGGTTGGTGGCGAGCGTCCGCTCGAACCCGTCCTCGGTGCGGTGGTAGGGCACCGCCATCACGCCCGCGTTGTTGATCAGCAGGTCCAGGCGAACACTGGTGGCCCGGATCTGTTCGGCCGCCTGGCGGACTGAGGCCAGGGACGCGAGGTCGAGGGGCACGACCCGCACGCTGGCCCGCCCCGCCTGGGCCCGGATCTGCCCGGCCGCCCGCCCGGCCTTATCCGTGTCCCGGCAGGCGAGCACGACCGCGGCCCCCCGGGCGGCCAGCACCCGCGCCGTCTCCAGCCCGAGGCCGCCGCTCGCGCCGGTCACCACCGCGGTCCGCCCCGACTGATCGGGAACCTCGCCCGCCTCCACCGCCTCGTCATGGGTCCTCCCGGCAATCTGATTGCCTATCAGAATCTGATAATCACTAAGATGCGGCGCCTGGCGCCCGGGTCAACGGACCAGCACCCAGCCGCAGGCCGCCGAGACCCGCGGAGTACAAGATCGTCTTTCATCGGGCCGTTCGGCCTCGGGCCGCGGGTACAAGGGCCCTGGCCGGCCATCCGTCCAGCGGCGATCGTGGGTGCTTACCGGATAGGGCGGTGAGCGCTATGAGCGAGAGCACGAAGCCGATTGCTGCCGCGGGCAGCGTCCGTGACCCGGGGCCTCGCCCCGGCCGTGATTATCCCGCCGTGCCCATACCGGCCGACCAGGTCGCCCACCTGGTCGCCACTGCGGCGCGCGCGCCGTCGGTGCACAACACGCAGCCCTGGCGGTTCCTGGCGCGCGAATACGCGATCGAGTTGCACGCCGATCTCGGGCGCAGGCTCCACGTGGACCGGGGCGGCCGGGAGATGCTGATCAGCTGCGGCGGCGCGCTGTTCGGGCTCCGGCTCGGCATCAGGGAACTCGGCTACCGGCCCGTCGTCGACCTGCTTCCGGAGCGGTCCCGGCCGGACCTGCTGGCCCGCGTCTGGCTGGGCGAGCAGGCCCCAGTGACGGCCGAGGAGCGCCAGATGCTGGCGGCGCTGCCGCACCGCCATACCCACCGCGGGCCGTTCCGCCCGGGCCCGCTGCCGGCCGGGCTGCTGCCCCGGCTGCAGCACGAGGCGCTCATCGAAGGCGCCACCTTGGCCCTGATCACCGACCCGGTCATGTACCAGAAGCTCGTCGCGCTGGCGGCGGCGGCCTGGCGGCGCGGCGCGGCCGACCCGGTCATCCGGGCGGAGACCAGGCGCTGGAGCCGCAGGCCGGATAGCCCTGCCCGCGACGGGGTGCCGGCCCAGGCGTTCCCCGCGGACGGAGACTGGCCCCCGGGGCGGCTGCCGCAGCGGGACTTCGACCTGGGCCGCGGCATCGGGCTGCTCCCGGACGACGTGGGGGCGCCGGCGCTCGCCACCGCGGTACTGATCACCACGAGTGACGGCCCGGCCGACTGGCTGCGCGCGGGGCAGGCCATGCACCGCCTGCTGATCCGCGCCGCGACGGAATGGGTGTTCGCCAGCCTGCACACGCAGCCGCTGGAGCTCCCGGCCGTCCGCGAGTTGATCCGCTCCCGGCTCGCCCTGCCCGGGGATGCGCAGATGCTGCTGCAACTCGGCCTGTCCGGGACCACCCGGCCCACTCCCCGCCGCCCGGCTCCGGAGTTGCTGCTCCGCCCGCGGCGCCAGGCTTCCGCTAAGCCGGGTGAGGGCTAAGGTCCCGCCGATCCGGGCCGCATTCCTCCTGACCGGGCGCCGCCGGCCGCGGCACCCTGGCCGTCAGGGCCGAGGATGGGAGGTCCAGGCATCAAGACCAGGAAACCAGGCGGGGGAGAGTGCCCGGTCGTGGTCGTCGCCGCGGCCACCCCAGCGGATTAGCCGAGGGAAGCGCGGCCGCCAGGGCCATCGGCTGCCGGCGGGGACGTGAGGAGACTGCGGTGAGAGCGCGTGTCGGGGACCGCCTGGTGCTCGCCGGCGACCCGGACCGGTACGGGGTCGTCATCGGGGTGCTAGGCCAAGACGGAGCACCGCCCTACATCATCAGGTGGCGAAGCGGCCACGTTGCGATGGTGCTTCCCGGCCAGTACGCGCGGATCGTGTCGGCAGGCCACCCGTCCGGCACCGGCCATGAGCCCGGGAACGGCCATGAGCCCGGGAGCGGCCGGTGACCGCCCCGGCCTCCGGCGCCAGCACGTACGCGCTGCTGACCGACGGCAGCACAGTCGAGATCAGGCACGCCGGGCCGCCGGACGTCGACGCGGTGCGGGAGATGCACACGGCGATGTCCCCGGACAGCATGTACCTACGGTTCTTCAGCGCGAGCTCGCACATGGCCGAGCGGGAGGCACGTCGGGTATGCCGCGAGCCCGGGCCGGGCCATGGGGCGCTGCTCGCCTGGCTCGGCGGCCGACTGGTCGGCGTGGCGAGCTATGAGGCCACCGACAGACCGGGGGTAGCGGAGATCGCGTTCGCCGTTCCCGACGACATGCACCATCGCGGCGTCGCCACCCTGCTGCTTGAGCACCTGGTCTCGCTGGCACGACGGGGCGAACTGCAGGCCTTGACCGCGGAGACACTGGCAGAGAACGAGGCCATGCTGCGGGTGTTCGCGGAAGCCGGCCTGCCGGTGCAGCGGCGTTCCGCCGACGGCGTGGTCCAACTGACCTTCCGGCTGCCAGGCAGCGCGGGCGAAGACCTGGAGAGCTACCTGGAGTCCGTCGCCCGCCGGGAGAGCCGGGCGGACGTGGCCAGCCTTCGCCACCTGCTCCGGCCGACGTCGGTCGCGGTCGTGGGCGCCAGCCGCAAGCCAGACACGGTGGGCCGCGCCATCCTGCACAACATCGTCAGCTGTGGCTTCCAGGGCAGCGTGTACGCGGTGAACCCGCGCGCCGCGCAGACTAGGACCATGGAAGGCGCGCGCTGTGTCGCCTCGGTTGCCGGCCTGCCCGAGGCCGTGGACCTCGCGGTGCTCGCCGTGCCGCCCGCCGCCGTGCCGCAGGTGGCGGCGGAGTGCGGCCGCCGCGGGGTTCGGGCCCTCACCGTGATCACCTCGGGCCTGGGCTACCAGGGCGCCGACCTGCTGGCCATCTGCCGGCGGTACGGGATGCGGCTGGTCGGGCCGGGCAGCTTCGGCGTCAGCGTGCCGGACATCGGCCTGAACGCGACGTTCGCGGCCGGCCATCCGGCGCCCGGCGTGGCCGGGCTGGTGGTCCAGTCGGGGGGAGTAGGAGCCGCGCTGATCGAACAGCTATCCCGGCTGGGCATCGGGGTGTCCTCGTTCGCGTCGGTCGGTGACAAACACGACGTGTCCAGCAATGACCTGCTGATGTGGTGGGCGCAGGACGGCGTGACCCGGCTGGCCATCCTCTGCGTCGAGTCCTTCGGCAGCCCGCGCAAGTTCGCGCGCACCGCACGCCGCGTGGGTCGTCAGATGCCGGTGCTGACCGTCGTCGGCGGCTGGTCCCAAGCCAGCCCGCGCGCGCCGGCCTCGCCGAGTGAGGAGGTGGCCGCCCCGCTGATCACGCAGGAGGCGCTGTTCGCCCAGGCGGGCGTCATCGCCGCCGCCAGCCTTGGCGAGCTGACCGAGGCCGCGGCGCTGCTCGCCGGCCAGCCGCTGCCCGCCGGCCCCCGGGTGGCGATCGTCACCAACGGGGGCGGCGCGGGCGTCCTGGCCGCCGACGCGTGCGGCGGCCACGGCCTGCGGGTCGCGCTGCTCGCCGGGGCCACCCGGCGGCGGCTGCGCCGGCTCCTGCCCGCAGGAGCGGTCGTGGCCGGGCCGGTGGACACGACCGCCGCCGTCGGCAACGACGCCTTCCGGGCCTGCCTGGAGGAAGTCGCCGCCGACGACGGGGTCGACGCGGTGCTCGCCGTGGCCATGCCCACGGCCCTGTCCGACCTGCGCACGGCGATCGCCGGGGCCGCCGTCAGCAAGCCGATCGCCGCCGTGCTGCTCGACCAGGCCGAGTCCGTGCGGATGCTCACGCCGGGGCGGCCGTGCTACGGCTTCCCGGAGGACGCAGCCCGCGCGCTCGGCCACGCGGTCCGCTACCGGGCCTGGCGCGACCGGCCGCAGGGCCGGGTCCCCGAGCTGCCCGGGCTGCGTCCGGCCGACGCCCGGAAGCTGGTAGCCGGTTTCCTGGCCCGCCACCCGGCCGGCGGGTGGCTGCTCCCCGGCCAGGCCGCGGAACTGCTCGCGTGCTACCAGGTCCCGCTGGCCGCCTCACGGTCGGCGGGCAGCGAGCAGGAGGCGGCCCGGGCCGCCGATGGCGCCGAGGTGCGCATCGGCGTGGCCCAGGAGCCGGTGTTCGGGCCGCTCGTGATGCTCGGGCCCGGTGGCGCGGCAACCGGCGCGGCCGGCTTTCAGGCGGCGCGGCTGACCCCGCTGACCGACACCGATGCGGACGACCTGATCCACGCGGTGCCCGCGGCGCCGCTGCTGTCCGGCCAGCGTGACGCACCGCGGGCCGGCGCCGGGGCCCTCGCCGATACCCTGCTGCGGGTCTCCCGGCTCGCCGGTGATCTTCCCGAGGTGGCCGAGCTGGACCTCAATCCCGTCATCGCCCGTCCGGACGGCGTTTACGCCGGCGGCGCGCGGGTCCGGGTCAGCCCGGCGCAGCCGCGGTACCCGTTCCTGCGCCAGCTGCGCTAGCCCGGGCTGGTAGCCTGTCGGCCCTGTGAGCCACCCCGCATCTGAGGCCGACGACGAACCGTACCGCCCCGCGGCTGCGCCGCGAGCATCGCTGCGGGGCTGGCAGCGGGAGGCTCTTCGTGAGTACTTCCGTGTCCCCAGACGTGACTTCCTGCTGGTCGCGACGCCGGGAGCGGGGAAGACGGCCTTCGCGCTCACCGTGGCCGCCGAGTTGCTCGCCCGCCGCGAGGTCGCGGCGGTCACCGTGGTCACGCCGACTGAGCACCTCAAGCACCAGTGGGCCCGGGCCGCGCACGAGGCCGGGATCAGCATGGACTCCGGCTACCGCAACGCGCAGGGGCGCCTGTCGGCCGACTTCGCCGCGGTGGCGGTGACCTACGCGCAGGTGGCCGCCCACCCGGCGCTGCACCGGCAGCGGACACTGCACCGGCGCACGCTGGTGATCTTCGATGAGATCCATCACGCCGGCGACGCGCTCTCCTGGGGCGAGGCGGCCCGGGAGTCCTTCGAGCCGGCCCGGCGCAGGATGGGGCTGACCGGGACGCCCTTTCGCAGCGACGCCAACCCGATCCCGTTCGTGACCTACGCCCGGGACCCGGACGGCACCCGGCGCAGCTCGGCCGACTACGTCTACGGGTACGGCCCGGCCCTCGGCGACGGCGTGGTCCGCCCGGTGATCTTCCTGGCCTACTCGGGTCAGATGCGCTGGCGGACCCGGGCTGGCGACGAGCTCACCGGCACCCTGGGCACCCCGATGACCCCCGACCAGCTGACGCAGGCGTGGCGGACCGCGCTGGACCCGGAAGGGGAATGGGTCGCCCGGGTGCTCGACGCCGCGGACCGGCGGCTCACCGAGGTATGCCGGGGCATGCCCGACGCGGCCGGCCTGGTGGTCGCCGGCGACCACGCGGACGCGCGGGCCTACGCGGCGCTGCTGCGCCGGGTGACCGGCACCCGCCCCGTGATCGTGCTCTCCGACGACCCCGCGGCCAGCCAGAAGATCGCCGCGTTCGCCGCGTCCGGCGACCGGTGGATGGTCGCCGTCCGCATGGTCTCCGAGGGAGTGGACATCCCGCGGCTGGCCGTCGGGGTGTTCGCCACCAGCGTGCGCACCGCGCTGTTCTTCGCGCAGGTGGTAGGCAGGTTCGTCCGGGCCCGGCGGCGGGGCGAGACGGCCTCGGTGTTCTTGCCCTCGGTCCCGGTCCTGCTCGGCTACGCCGCGGAGCTGGAGGCCGAACGCGACCACGTGCTGCACCTGTCCGGCGACGGCGATCCCGAGCGCGAGCTCGCCGAGGCGCAGCGCCGCCGGGACAACCCGGACGGGCTCGGCGAGGCACCGTTCACCGCCCTGGGGGCGTCGGCGCACTTCGACCGGGTGCTGTACGACGGGGGCGAGTTCGGCGCGTCCGCTGAGGAAGAGGACTTCCTCGGCCTGCCCGGGCTGCTCGAGCCGGAGCAGGTAGCGCTGCTGCTGCGCAAACGCCAGGCCGACCAGCTCAAGAGAAAGGCCAGGCTTCCGGAACGCGAACGCCCCCAGGGCCCGGTGGCCACTCCGGTCGGCCCCGCCCGTGGCGGGGGGCCGCCCGGATCGCCGCTGCATGCTCGCGCGGCCGGGGCGCCCGGCTCACCTCCCGCCTCCCGCCAGACGCTGGCCGCCCTGCGCAAGGAACTCAACGGCCTCATCACGGCCTGGCATCACCGCACCGGCCAGCCGCACGGGACGATCCACGCGGAACTGCGCCGGGCGTGCGGCGGGCCGCCGCTGCCCCAAGCCACCGCGGAGCAGATCCGGGCCCGCATCGGGATGCTGCGTCGCTGGGCGGCAGTCGGCCGCTGAGCCGCCGCGCGTCGTCGGAACGCTCGCCTCAGAGGGCCAGTTCCGAGCGCGTAGACGTTTCGAGCAGCCGGGCCCGGGTGGCCTGCAGCCTGCGCACCACGGCCACCGAGAACCGCCGGCTGATCTCGTACCCGAGGGCGGGATCGTCGTCGCAGGCGTCCCGCACCGCGCGCGCGTCGAACTCGAACGCCTGCGTGGGCTGCGTGGTGATCGCGCCGAACCCCCACTGGTACGGCGGCATCATCCAGGACAAGCCGACGATGTCGCCGCGGCCGAGGGTCTCGATGATCAGCCGGCTTCCGCCGGGCACCATGGCGTCGAGCTTGACCTGGCCGGCATCGATGAGCCAGAACCGGTCGGCCGTGGCGCCCTCCTCGAACAGGCGATGCCGCGCTGGCACCGCGATGTGCTTGCACAACGCGGCCAGCCTGGTCAGCTGATGGTCGGACAGTCCGCGCAGGAACGGCTGCGCTCCGAGTACCGATTTATCCTGTTCGGCCATGGTGGGCCTCCTCCCGCCGCCCAGCCGTGCTCCTGTTATCAGACTGCCCCGCGAGCAGCCCGGGGTACAGGGCCGAAGGACCCTGACCACTAGGCTAGATGTCGCTTCCAGGTCGGCCCGGCGTGGACGGGGGTTAAGGGTGCCAGGTAAGCGGCTGGCCACGGGTCTGGCGGTCGCGGGCGCGGCGCTGGTGGTGTATTTCCGTTTCCTGCGCCCGTGGCATCTGCACTGGGGCGCCACCGCGCCAGAGGTGAGCGGCGCGGTCGCCGGCGACGAGCTGATGCCTGACCCGGACATCGTGGCGACCCGGGTGGTGGAGATCGACGCCCCGCCGTCGGCGGTCTGGCCGTGGCTGGTGCAGATGGGACCGGGGCGCGGCGGTGCCTACACCTACGACTGGATCGAGCGCCGCCTCGGCATCGACATCCGCAACACCGACCGGGTCATTCCTGAGCTCCAGGACCTCAAGGTGGGCGATGAGATCTCGATGTCCGGCTACGCGATGCGGGTGGAGCGGCTCGATCCCGAGCGGGCGATGGTGGTCCGGTCCAGCAACCACGCGTGGGTGTGGTCGTTCGAGCTGCGGCCGGCGGGCGGGCATACCCGGCTGATCAGCCGCAACCGGTTCGACACGTCCGCCCTGGCGCTGAGGGACAAGCTCGCGTATCCGGTCATCGAGCCTGGCTCGTGGGTCATGGAGCGCAAGATGCTGCTCACCATCAAGCAGCGGGCCGAACGCCTCGCCCGGGCGCAGCGGCCAGCCTGACCAGCCGCCCGGCCGCCCGGTGAAGGCCGAAAGGGCTGGTCAGTTCGGGACCATTGGCCGGTTCGCGGCGCAGGCTGGTCTGGTTACTATCCGTTATGAAATGTGATCTTCAGCCTGTGTCCGGCTGGACGTGAGGAACCGATACAGCTCAGGAGGGGGCCATGGAGCGGTTGAACCCCCTGGACGCTCAGTTCATCGACGCGGAGGACGAGGACCGGCAGACCTCGTTCGCGATCGCGTCGATCGCCGTGTTCGAGGGCCCGGCGCCGTCCTACGACGAGTTCCTGCACGCCATCGAGGGCCGGCTGCCGCTAGTGCCGCTGTACCGGCGCAAGCTCCGCACGGTCCCGTTCCGCCTTGGGCCGCCAGTCTGGGTCGACGACCCGAACTTCGACATCCGTTACCACATCCGGCAGGTCGCCCTGCCCGCGCCCGGCGGGGATGAGCAGCTCGGCAACCTGATGGCGCGGGTGATGGCCCACCGCCTCGACCGTGATTACCCGCTGTGGGAGTACTGGCTGGTCGAGGGGCTGAGCGAGGGCCGCTGGGCGCTGATCTCCAAGGTGCATCACTGCATGGTCGACGGGGTCTCCGGCACCGACCTGTACCGGGTGATCTTCGATGCCTCTCCCGAGCCGCCGCCGCCTCCGGCCGATGGCTGGACCGCGCCAGCGGAGCCTTCTGCGCTGGCGCTCGCCGCTTCTGCCTACCGGGACATGCTCCTGATTCCGGTGCGAGAAGGGCTCGCGCTGACCGACGCCGTCCTGTCCCGTCCGGGCGAGGCTGTCCAGCAGGCATCCCAGGCGGCACGGGCCGTGGCGAAGCTGGCCAGGTCCTTCTGGCCGGCCACCGGGTCGTCGCTGAGCGGCCCCATCGGCCGGCAGCGCCGGTATACCTGGGCCCGGGCGTCGCTGGATGACATCAAGACGATCAAGCGCGAGCTGGGCGGCACCGTGAACGACGTCGTGCTCGCCGCGATCAGCAGCGGCTTCCGCGACCTGCTGCTCGCGCGCGGCGAGCGCCCGGAACCGCGCATGGTCCCGTCGCTGATCCCGGTGTCCGTGCGCAGCCCGGGCGAGGAGAACATCTACGAGAACCGGGTGTCGGTGCTGCTGGCCAACCTGCCTGTGCACTTGGCCGACCCGGTGGACCGCCTGGCCGCCATCCGCGCCGACCTGTCCGCCTTGAAGGAGGGCAAGGAAGCGGCGGCGGGTGAGGCGCTGGTTACCCTCGGCCGCTACACGCCGTATCCGCTGGCCTCGTGGGCCGTCCGGCTGGCCTACCGGCTGCCGCAGCGGGAGATCGTCACGGTTACCACCAACGTGCCCGGTCCCCGCCAGCCGCTCTACGGGCTGGGCCGCAAGCTCCTGGAGATCATCCCGTATGTCCCGATCGCCACGAGCCTGCGCACCGGGATCTCGATCTTCAGCTACTGCGACAACGTCACGTTCGGGCTCACCGGCGACTACGCGACAACACCCGATCTCGACGTCCTAGCCCGCGGCATCGAGAACGGCGTCTGCGAGCTGATGGCCAAGGCTCAGGAGAGCAAGGCCAGCGTTCCCGCCCGGCCCAGTGCCCGGCGAGCCGCCCCTAAGGCTGCAGCGCAGCCCAAGGACCGACGGCTCACCAGGCCGCGAGGAGGAAGAGATGAGCAGTTGGCCTTACAGCCATGACAGCCTGCGGGCCATGTATCGGGGTGGCCGGGCGAACGCGACCGCGCGCCGCTTCTCACGGATATGGGGCACCGTGTTCGGATTGGGGCTAACGCCAAGGCGGTGGGTGACGCTCGAGGTCGCAGGCCGCCGGTCCGGACGGCTGGCGCGGTTCCCGCTGGGGATGGCCGACCTCGGTGGTCAGTGGTACCTGGTGCCGATGCTCGGCGAGCGATGCAACTGGGTGCAGAACGTCCGCGCCGCCGACGGCCGGGCCACGCTCCGGCACCGACGCGCAGTCGCGTGCCGACTGGCCGAGGTGCCGGTGAGCGAGCGCGCCCCGATCATCAAGCGCTACCTGGAGCAGGTGCCGGGCGCCCGTCCGCACATACCGGTGGACCGGCATGCGCCGGTAGCGGACTTCGAGGCCATCGCACCGCGTTACCCCGTGTTCCGGGTCGCTTCCCTGAACGGGACGGGCAGGACGCGGAAGCGCCGCTGGTGACGCTGGATCGTGGCGAGCCTGGTCGCGCTCGCCCTGTTCGTGGTGCTGGCGGTCGGATTGTTTGTCAAGCTCCAGCCGTCCCCGGCCCCACTGACGCTGCCGCGGGGCGCCGGTCGCCCGCCCGTGGGCCCGATCAACGGGGCCTGGGACGTTGCCGCGGGATCGGTCGCCGGCTTCCGGGTCTAGGAGAGCGCCTTCGGTTTCAGTAACGACGTGGTCGGCCGGACGGACGGCGTTACCGGCACGGTCGTCGTGTCGGAACGGGCAGGTCACCGCCGCGACGTTTCGCATCGACCTCGCCGCCGTCACGGTCAACGGCAAGGCACAGTCCCAGTTCGCCAGGAGCCTCGACACCGCGAGCCACCCCGGTCGCGACGTTCACGCTCGCGCGGCCGGTCACGCTGGATCCCGCCTTCGCCTCTGGCGCGACCGTCACGACGACCGGCATCGGTGATCTCACGCTGCGCGGGGTCTCGCAGCTGGTGACCTTGTCGGTCACGGGCCGGCGGGACGGGTCGGCGCTCCAAGCCGCGGGATCGATCCCCATCACGTTCTCCGCCTGGGACATCAGGAGGCCGGCCGGCTTCTCCTTCCTGGGCTCGCTCGCCAACCACGGCATCGCCGAGTTCCTCATCGTCCTGCGCCGCGGAAACGACACTGCCTAGAGCGCCAGCCAAGTGGGCCACGTACCTAGGCCGGCGGGTGCTGGTGGAACAGCGCGGCTGGTTCGACGACCAGCAGGTCGCCGCGCTGCGTTCGTCGGAGTACGGCGTCCGTCAGTGCACCGGGGCGACGTGCCAGGTGCCGGGCCTGCCCGCTGGTCAGCTCCGGGCAGTGCCGGCTCGCCGAGCAGGCAGACCTGATCGTGAACCTGCTCCCGGGCGGCGAGCCGCGCATGCCGCGGTCCACGCACTGGCCCACAAGGCGGCCGGCGGGACGAACCGGGCCTGATGCCGAAAGTCCCCGGAAACACACACCGAAGTCCCGTCACGAGACGGCCGTTGGCCCTAAATCCCCGGGTACCCAACGCTCACACTGCAATCTATGTGACCTCTGGAAGGAGCAGCGGAATGAAGGCAGCCGTCGTCACCGAGTTCAAGCAGCCGCTGATCATTGAGGACCGGCCGATTCCCGAGCCCGGGGAGGGGCAAGTGCTGGTGAAGATCGAAGCCTCGGGCCTGTGCCACACCGACATGCACGCCGCGAACGGCGACTGGCCCGTTAAGCCCACGACGCCGTTCGTCCCCGGCCACGAAGGCGTGGGCATCGTCACCCGGGTCGGCCGGGGGGTTACCCGAGTCGGCGAAGGCGACCGGGTCGCCATCCCGTGGCTCGGCTGGGCCTGCGGGGAGTGCGAGTACTGCATGACCGGCTGGGAGACGCTGTGCGAGCGGCAGCAGAACTCCGGCTACTCCGTGGACGGCGGGTGGGCTGAGTACGCCCTGGCCTCAGCGTCCTATGTGGGCAAGGTCCCGGCGGGCATCGACCCGTTCGAGGCCGCCCCGCTGACCTGCGCCGGGGTCACGACCTACAAGGCCGTGAAGGTGTCCGGGGCACGCTCGTCCAACCTGGTTGCGATCTTCGGGGTCGGGGGTCTGGGCCACCTGGCGCTGCAGTACGCGCTGATCGCCGGCGCGCAGGTGGTGGCGGTGGACCTGTTCGACGAGAAGCTGAAGATGGCCAGGGAACTGGGCGCCGCCTACACGGCGAACGCCCGCGAGGAGGACCCGGCCGCCGCGATCAAGGCTCTGGGCGGCGCGGATGCGGCGATCTCCCTGGCCGTCTCCCCGAAGGCCTTCGAGCAGGCCTACGGCTCACTGCGCCGCGGTGGCACCCTCGTGTTCGTCGGGCTGCCCGCCGACAACTTCATCAAGCTGCCCATCTTCGAGACCGTGCTGAACGGGACGAAGGTGCTCGGCTCGATCGTGGGCACCCGGGTCGACCTGCAGGAGGTCTTCGAGCTCCACGCGGCGGGAAAGACCGAAGTCGTCTACGAGCGGCGCCGGCTGGAGGACGTCAACTCAGCGATCCACGAAGTGGAGACCGGACAGGTCAAGGCCCGGCTCGTCTTCGACCTCCGGTAGCAACCCCGGGTCGCCGTGCCCCCTCGGTTCTCGTCAGGCCCTGACGAGCTGATCGATCCTGTCCAGGGTCTCCTCAAGGCCGCGGGCCAGCTCCGCGCTGGCTTCCGGCGGAACGTCTGGGATGACCACCCGGACGGTTACCCGCGAGCCCGCACCGTGCCCGGTCACGGTAAGGACACCCCGGTAGCCGCTAAGCCGAGGACTGTCCCACGACAGGCGGCGCGCGGCATCGTCGGCGACGAACCCGCCACGAGTGTCGTAGTCATGACCGTGGGATTCACCCCGAAGCTGGACGCTATCGTCGCCGGACGGCTGGCTGGACGTGGTAGTGGGCACCCATTCGGCCAGTCGCTTCCGGTCCGAAACCAGGCGCCAGACGACCTCCGGCGCAGCACCCACTTCCCGCGACTTCTCGAAATCCATGGCGCCCTCCGTCTACCAGCCGTGCGGCGTATTCCAGCCGCCGCCCGATTACAGCCACTGACGTTCGTGAATCGTAGCCGCGTCCAGCGGACCGCCGTCTGGCATGCCGGCCACCGGCTGCCAGCGAAGGTCCCGGCGACGGCCGTTACTCACTGACGATGGCTCGCAGGATGTTGAGTTTGGCTGCCCGCCGGGCGGGACGGACGGCGGCGAGAATGCCGCCGAGGGCAGCGAGGATGACGATGGCCACCATGGTCCGGTACGGGATGCTCACGGCGCTGGTGCTGAGCAGGTTGAGGGCGTGGGTGATGGCCCAGCCGAAGGACACGCCGATGAGGAGCCCGAGCACGGTGCCCTGCAGGGCGATGACGACCGACTCCAGGTGGATCGTCGAGCGCAGCTGGCGTCGTGTCATGCCGACGGCCCGCAGCAGGCCGATCTCCTGGATCCGCTCGAAGATGGACAGCGCGAGCGTGTTGCCGATGCCGAGCAGGGCGATGACTACGGCGAGCGCCAGCAGGACGTAGATCAGGCCGAGGATCTGGTTGATCGGCTGCGCGGTCTGGGCCTTGTACTGCGCCTCGTTGAGGACCGTGGCCCCAGGGTAGTGACTGGTGACGGTCTTGACCGCGGCCAGGGCAGCGGCCGACGAGACACCGGGCGCCTTCTTGACGAACACCTGATAGTCGTACTGGTTGGTGAAGTTCGCCTGGTAGGCGCTGATGCCCAGGAAGTAGTTCCCGGCCGGCTCGTTGGAGCCGTAGATCAGCGCGACGCGCAGGAGCCTGGTGCCGGTGGCGAACTGGACGGGGATATAGCTGCCGATCTTGAGGTGGTGGTCGGTGGCTTGCGTCTTGTAGACGGCGATGGCGTCGCGCCCGAGGTTGTCCTGATTTCCTTGCAGCGGCTGGACGTCGAAGATACCGAAGGCGGTCTTAGGGTCGACGCCCACGACCTGCTGGACGCTGCCCTCGATCTTGGCCATTCCTACTCTCACGCCGGTGGCCAGGGCGACCTGGGGAAGCTGGTTAACGCGCCGGGCCAGGCTGGGGTCGAAGCCGCCGCCCATGCCCGCACCGGAGTCGATGACGAAGTCACCGGTGAAGGACCGGTTGACGACGGTATTGATCGCCGCCTGGGTGGAGGAGGCGAAGATGGTGATGAAGCTGACCAGGCCGACGCAGATCATCAGCGCCGACGCGGTGGCGGCGGTGCGCTTGGGGTTGCGCATGGCGTTCTCGCGGGCAATGGTGCCGGCGACGCCCCGGACGGCCGGCAGCGGCGCGCCGAGCACCCGGCTGAGCGGCAGCGCCACGGTGCGCCCGAGGATGGCCACCCCGAAGAAGACAAGGCCCGCCCCGGCACCGACGAGCAGCACCGGGCTGTGCACGTGCGCGAACAGGCCGGTGAACAGGGCGGCGACCCCGGCCGCGAGTATTCCGGCGCCGGCGAAGACGCGCTGCTTGGACCCGTACCCGGAGCTCGTCGCGACGCCGTCTTGCATGGCGGCGATGGGCGCGACCTTGCCCGCCTTGCGGGCCGGCGACAGGGCGGCGACCACCGTTACGCCGGTGCCGACCAGAAGGCCGACGATCACGGTGCGGACGGCGAAGACGATGCCGCCGGCCGGAATGCCGAGGCCCAGGGCACCGAGGAGGGCCTTGAGAGCGCCGGCCACCGCCACCCCCAGCGCGAGGCCCACGGCCGATGCCAGCAGCCCGACCACGACCGCTTCGAGCAGCACCGCGGACAGGACCTGACGGCGGGACGCGCCCACGGCGCGGAGCAGGCCGTTTTCCCGGGTGCGCTGGGCCACGGTGATCGAGAACGTGTTGAAGATCATGAATGCGCCGACCAGGAGGGCGGCGAGGGCGAACACGATGAGCAAGGTGTTGAAGAAGCCCAGCGCGTTCATGATGGTGGACCGGTCCTCCCTGGCGGCCTGCTGGCCGGTGACCGCTTGCAGGCCGGCCGGAAGCGCCGTTTGCAGGTTCCGCGCCAGCTGGATTTGCGACACCCCGGGCTGGGCGACGAACGAGATGCTGTTGAACTTGCCCGGGGCCGCGACCAGCCGTTGCGCGACGGGGGTGGTGAAGAGCACCACGGATGCCCCGCCCGGGCTGTCGGCGGTGCCGAAACCGACGATGCCCACGACCCGGACCCGTTGCGGCGGTCCGTTGGCCAGCACGGTGGCGGTGTCTCCCACCGCAAGGTGACCGTCCCGCGCGCTCTTGGCGTCGATCGCGACCTGCCCGGGAGCCTGCGGGGCGTGCCCTGCCACCAGGTGGAACGGGTTGAGCGCAGCGACCTGGTCCCAGTTGCCGCCCAGGGCCGGGGCGCCCGTGGCCGGGTTGCCCAGGGCGTGCCCGTTCTTCCCGATCAGCCTGGTGTAGCCGAAGATGGTGCCCTCGTCCGCGGCCACGCCCTTGACCGTGCGGAGCGAGCCGACCAGGCTGGCGTCCACCAGGGGTCGCTGCGCGCCAGTGCCCTGGATCCCGGTGAAGGCCGCCTTGGCCCGGACAACCGCCGCGGTCCCCTTGTAGACGGTCCCGTACAACCCGCCGAAGGTCTGGCTGATCGTGTCGGTCAGCACCAGCGTCCCGGCGATGAGCGACACCCCGAGGATAATGGCCAAGGCGGTAGCGGCCAGGCGGCGCCGGTGGGCTAGCAGTCCGCGGGTAATGATCCTGACCATGGCGCTTCACTCCCCGAACTTCTTCATCCGCTCCAGGACCCGCTCGGCCGTCGGCTCGTGCATCTCGTCCACGATCCGGCCGTCGGCCAGGAACACGATCCGGTCGGCGTAGCTGGCAGCCATGGGGTCGTGAGTGACCATGACGATGGTCTGGTGCATGTCGTCCACGGCCCGCCGCAGGAACTTGAGCATCTCGGTACCCGCATGCGAGTCCAGATTCCCGGTGGGCTCATCGGCAAAAATAATCTCAGGCCGGGTGACCAGTGCCCTGGCCACCGCGACCCGCTGCTGCTGCCCCCCGGACAGCTCATGCGGCCGGTGCTTGAGCCGGTCGGCGATGCCCAGGGTCTGGATGACCTGCCCGATCCAGTCCTGGTCACCCCGGCGGCCGGCCAGCAGCAGCGGCAGCATGATGTTGTCCGCCGCGTTCATGGTCGGCACCAGGTTGAACGACTGGAACACGAAGCCGACCCGGTCGCGCCGCAAGCTGGTGAGCCGCTGGTCGTTGAGCGTGCCGAGGTCGGCATCCCCGATGAAGGCCTGGCCCGAGGTGAGATTATCGAGGCCGGCCACGCAGTGCAGCAGGGTCGACTTCCCCGAACCGGACGGGCCCATGATCGCAGTGAAGCGGCCGGTCATGAACTCGACCGAGACGCCGTCCAGGGCGCGTACCTCGATCTGGCCCGTGCCGTAGATCTTGACCGCGTCCACGGCCCGGGCCGCAGCTTTCTGTGCCACCCCCGAGGGGACGGGCGTGATGACGGTGGCCACGGCGAACTCCCTTCCGCCTCGAACGGGGAACGCAGTTCGCAGATCCCCTGGGCCATGACCGTGCCTGCGCCCCGCAAACGCCCGGGGCCGATTCACTCCGTTGTCATCACGGTTCACCCGGCACAACCGGGATCCACGTGCCGGAAGTCCCTAACCATGAAGGCGAAAGACCCCGCCTGGGGATCGGCCCGAGGATGGGCCGAAGGTCCTCGGGGACAGGCCGTTCTCCCCTGCCAGCTCGGGCCAAGGCCTGCTGGCATGAGGTTACGGACTGTTATCCGGGAGGCCGCCATGGCTGGCACAACGTACGGAATTCTGCTCGGATACGACGGCTCGGCCGGCAGCGACCGGGCACTCAGCTGGGCGGCCAGGGAGGCGAGGTCGCGCGGCGCCGTGCTCACGGTCTGCCTGGCGTGGACCGAATGGTACGACGCGCGGCCGGGATCGGCGGAGCCGCCTGGTGACGGTGTCGCCGATCATGCGAGGAAGGCCGCGGAGCAGGTCGCCGCCCGGGGGCTGCGCGCGGCGCAAGATCTCCTGGGCGCCCAGAACGCGCGCCTGCTGGCGGTCTACGGGTCGCCTGCGGCCGTGTTGTGCGACCACAGCTTGGCCGCCGACATGGTTGTGGTGGGCTCGCGCGGCCGCGGCGGCATGTCCGGGCTGCTGCTGGGATCGGTCGGCCTGCAGGTCGCCGCGCATGCGCCCGGACGGGCGGTTGTGGTACGCGGGCACTGGCGGCGGAACGGCTACATTCCGGGCCCGGTCGTGCTGGGCGCCGACGGCTCCGCGTGCTCGCGGGCTGCCGCGGCGTTCGCCTTCGAGGAGGCCGAACTTCGGCATGCCCCGCTGCTGGCCGTGTGCGCCCTGGCCGACACGCCAGGATGCCTGGGTGGCGCGGACCGGCTACAGGACGGATTCGAGAACCTCATCAGCCAGTTCGAGAAGGAGCATCCGGAGGTCACGGTGCTCCGGCAGGTCTCGCCCGGCAGCCCGCGTCCCGCGTTGCTGGAAGCGGCACACCGCGCCCAGATGCTGGTCGTTGGCGCCCGGGGGCTAGGCGGCATCCGGGGCATGATGCTCGGCTCGGTCAGCCACGCGGTGGTGTACCACGCACCATGCCCGGTCGCGGTGGTGCATGGATCATGATCGGCACCCGGGTGCTCCGGAGACTGAAGCTGAGGGTTAGTGATGGGAAGAGGCGAGAACGATGAATGCCAGGGTGGCGGACGTCATGGCCAAGGATGTGGTGGCGGTCCGCGCGAGTGCGTCGTTCAAGGAGATTGCCGCCCGGCTGCGCGAGCAGCGGGTTAGCGCATTCCCCGTCCTGGATGCCGACAACAAGGTGATCGGCGTGGTGTCAGAGGCGGACCTGCTGCCCAAGGAGGCACGGGAGGCCGGTTACGAGGGCCATCCGGGCCCGCTGTCCGGCATCCGGCACCGTAGCGAGCAGCACAAGGCCACGGCCGTGACTGCGGCCGGCCTGATGAGCCGCCCACCGGTCACCGTCCGCCCGCATGACCTCCTCAGCCATGCCGCCCACCTCATGTACGACCACCAGGTCCGCTGCCTGCCGGTCGTGGACATGGGCGGCCGCCTGGCCGGGATGATCAGCCGCGCGGACGTGCTGGGCGTCTTCGGCCGGCCGGACGAGGAGATCCGCCGCGAGATCATCGACACGGTCATTGTCACGCAGTTCCTCGCCGACCCGGCCAGGTTCACGGTGACCGTTGCGGATGGTGTGGTGACGCTCGGGGGCGTCCCGGAGACTGCGGTGGTGGGCCGGCAGGTCGCCAGCGCGGTGCAGCATATGGAGGGCGTGATCGCCGTGCGCGAGGAGTTCACCTACTTCCCTGGAGCTGCCACTTGAGGGAGGGGTCATGGCTATTTCCTCACCACCTCGTCGCGGTGGGCAGGCGGCACCGCACCGCCAGCGGGCCCTTATCACTGCCCTTGTCCTGGCCGTCATCGCCGTCCTCGTCCTGGCCGCAGCCGTGGTGGCGCTGCTAGCCCGTGGGGGGCCGTCGAGTCCGGGAGTGCAGGGGTCGGGTGTGCCGGCCGCACAGTCGCGTGCCCTGGCCAGGTTCAGCAGCCTTGATCTAGCGGGCAGCAACAACGTCACCGTCGTCGTCGGCGGGCGCCAGTCAGTTGTCGTGCACGCGGACAGCAACCTTATCCGTTACGTCACGACCCGTGTCGTGGCCGGGACCCTGGTGATCGGGACCACCGGCAGCTTCACCACAAGAAGTCCGATGGGCGTCGAAGTCAGCGTGCCATCACTGGCAGCGGTGAGACTGAGCGGCAGCGGCGATATATCCGTGACTGGGATCGAGGCCCGGCAGCTGACCGTCATGCTGTCCGGCAGCGGCGTCCTTTCCGCCAACGGAACCACCTCCCGGCTTGACGTTACCGTCGGCGGCTCGGGTCTGGCCCAGCTCAGCGATCTCGTGGCTCGCGACGTCCGCGCGGTCGTCACCGGCTCGGGCCTCATCCGCGTGACCGCCACAGCAAGCCTGAACGCGGCGGTGCCCGGCACCGGTGCGATCATCTACGGCGGCAATCCGCCCCACGTGATCAGCAGCGTCACCGGCACCGGGGCCGTGACCCGCGGATGAGGTCGATGTCCTCGAGCGTCGGCCAGGGCGGTCAGAGCAATTGCCGCAGGAAGGGGTCGTGGGCCTGAACCGGCGTCAGCCGGATCCGGGCACCGTAGGCGGATACGCCGTCCGCGCGGGCGATGACCGGACTGAGGTCGAGCTCCGCGACCTCGGGGAGGTCATCGGCCAGCCGGGACACTCGCAGCAGGATCTCCCGCAGGACCGCCAGATCGGCTGGTGGCGCGCCATCATAGCCAAGCAGAACCGGCGCTGAGCGGATTGAGCGGACGAGCTCCTCGGCGTCGCTGTCGGTGAGCGGGGTGAGCCGCGCCGCCCGATTGGCCAGCTCGCCTGGGCCAACTCCGCCTCGCCCGAATATCACCAGTGGGCCGAAGACGGGCTCCTGGGCGACGCCGATCATGACCTCGGTGCCGCTCAGGCGGCCAGCAGCGCCGGCGGCGGGCGTGCGGCTGGCCAGCGGGATACCGTAGCAGCTCAGTAGCCTGATCACCTGGTCGGAAGGCAACCAGCCGCCCCGAGGTGGCCGGGCCAGGAGTTCTCGCACCAGCTCTCGCGCGTCATCGGTCTTCACATCGCTGAACTCCGGAACCTGCCCCGATGGACGCGCGCGCCAGGCACCGTAGGCGGCGGCGCGCGCCAGCGCGCGGGCGGCGGCCTCGGGGTCGGCGTAGGCGGGTACGGAGCCGGTTCGGCCTGCGGTCCCTCCCTGCGCGCTGTCGGCGGACCGGGGGAGCAGCCGGACGGCCTCAGCCTGGTCGAGGACGACCGCAGCGAGCGGGACGCCAACCTCGGCGGCGCGGAGCGCGCTGATCAGGTCACCGGTGGCGGCGGTCGGCAGCACGAGCGCGAGGACCGCGTCCACTCCCGCGTCAGCGGCCACGAGTTCCAGGCAGCGCCGGAACGACGTTTCGGCGACGGCCACGGTCGTATTCACGGGCCCGGCCACGGCTCCGCCCGCCGGTACCAGCGCACGCAACCGCCGCCGGGTCTGCGCGCTCAGCTTGTGAACCGTCAGGCCGGCGTCGGTGCAGGCGTCGGCGGCCAGGACTCCGGCACCACCGATGTTGGAGATCACCGCAACGCGGCGGTCGGCTGGGGGAGGCTGGCTGGCGAGCAACGCGGCGGCGTCCATCAGCTCGCCCAGGCTGCCGGTGGCGACGATGCCGGCCTGTTCGAAGAGAGCCTCTCGCGTGACGAGCGGTATGGCCGCCGCCGCCTCAGCGTGACCGGCAGCAGCCTGCTGCCCGGCCTCCGACCTCGGGGCCTGCATGGCCAGGACCGGCATCGTACGGCCGACCCGCCGCGCAGTGCGGGCGAATTCACGCGGGTTGCCGAATGATTCGATGTAGAGCAGCGCCAGCCTGGTCGTATTATCCTGCTCCCACCACATCAGCAGATCATTGCCGGAGATGTCATACTTGCCGCCCACCGAGGCAAAGGAGGAGATCCCCAGTCCGAGCCGGGACAGGCGGTCGACCAAGGCGAAGCCCGGCCCGCCGGACTGCATTACCAGACCGACCGCTCCGGGTACCGGATGACGGACGGCGAAGGTGGCGTCCAGGCCGATGCCGGGCACGGCGATGCCGAAGCAGTTCGGGCCGACCAGCCGCATGCCGTAACGGCGGCAGGCGGCCAGCAGATCGGCGCCTTGCCCGGCGTCCAGGCTGGCGGTGACCACCACCAGGGCCTTGACGCCGCGCCGACCGCATTCGTCGGCCACAGCGGGCACGGCGCCGGGCGGCACGGCGATCACTGCCAGGTCGACCGGCTCAGGCAGGGCAATGACTGACGGCAAGCACGGCACGCCCTCCATCCGGGTGGCGTGCGGGTTGACCGCGTAAACCCTTCCCCCGTAGCCGCCGGTGACCACGTTGTGCAAGACGGCCCGGCCGACGGTCCTGGCGCGGCGGCTGGCGCCGACGACGGCCACCGAATCCGGCCGGAACACGTGGCGCAGGCTGGCTACGTCGGCCTGGGCCTCCCGTCGGGCGACCGCGCGCTGATAAGGCTCCCCGGATGGCCCTGTCGCCACCCGGGGCAGGTCGCAGGCGAGCTCGATCACTTCGCCGCCTGCCCGGCGCCGGGCGCTCAACCCGGCGTCGGCAAAGAGCTTCAGCATCTTGGCGTTCTCAGCCAGGACCGGGCCGGTGAAGGTCCGCACGCCCTGATGACGGGCGGCCGACCCGAGGTGCTCGAGCAGCAGCGTGCCAACACCTCGCCCGTGCATATCGTCGGCCACGGCCAGGGCGATCTCGGCCGCGCCCTCCCCGAGGACCTCATAGCTCCCCACGCCGACGAGCTCAGCGCCTCTCAGGGCGAGGAGCGCCAGATGGTCCGGAGCTGGCATGCGGCTCACCCGTTCGGCCTCACGCTGGGCGGACAGCTTGCCGAGGCCGAAGGAGCGCCGGTACTCGTTGCCGGGGGACATCGCCTGGTGCATCGTCTTAACCAGCCTGAAATCGGCTGGCGTGGCGGGCCGGATCTCGATCGCCGTGCCGTCCGCCAGCAGCGCGTACGCGCTGGCCAGGCTGCCTTGCACCAGCCGGTCGCCCGCTGAACCGCTCATCATGACCTCCAGCCAGACCGCGATCGCGCCCTTGCCCTGCCGTCCGCGCAGACCGGCTCGCTCACTTACATGGTCGGCCGTGGTGGTCCTGGCATGCACCGGTCCGAGGTCCCCAGGCGGCAGGCCGTTAGCCCCCAAACGGGACCAGCGAAGGGACGTTCGGCCCTCTTGCCAGCGGCACGGCCGGCAAATGCTTGGTGACGGGCGAACTGTGTGGCCCCGGCCGGCCGCGAGGCTGCGGCCGATGCTCGTTGCGCTGTCGTCGTCCCTGCCCGCTACCGCGACCAGCCACCCCGGCGCCCCGCTGGTATTCCTGACCGGACGGGACGCCAACGCGATCGGGTTCGGTGACTCGGTGCTCAACGGCATGAACTGGGCGGCGCAGGCGTTCCGGCAGCTGAACCGGACCACGGACCTGATGTTCGTCGACCAGCGCACCCCCGGATCGGGGCTGCAGACCTGTCCGGGCTGATGAACTGGCTGTCCAGCCCGGCCGCGATCCAGGCTGCGGCCCGCCGTTGTCTGGCCTCGGCGAGCCGGGACCCGCGCCCTGGCCGGCGAGCCCATGCCCTTCCCCGCACCCTGAAGCCGGGCCAGACGGAGGCTCCGCCAGGAATCTCCTTGACGGGATCCCCCAGTGCTTGTGAGAGCAGCTTGCTCCCGTATCGGGCCGCCGGCAGGAGCCTAAGGTCCCGTACCGGCAGGTGAACGGCCATGGCCCGCGCCTGGCGGGATGCAGGCGACTCGTTTCTCGACATCGGCCAGATTCAGTGGGCACGGCCGGACGCGCACGTCGCGATCGGGGTCTCCGACCAGGGATCGACGTCCACGCCGATCTACACCAACCACGGCTAATCGCGCCGGTAACCCACCCGCACGCGCTCGGGCGGCCTGCCGGACCAGGTGGTCGCGCTCGGCGACGTCCGTGGCCCGACGGGCGGCAGCCGCGTAGGCGGTAGCGGCGGCCTGGAAGTCGCCGTCGAGCTCGTGCAGGTGGCCGCGGACCGCATGCCACCGGTGACGGTCGCCGAGCACCTCGCGCAGCCGGTCGGTCTCGCGCAGCCCCGCGGCGGCGCCGAGGACGTGGCCGACCGCGACCGCGCGCCCGAGCACCGCGGCGGGGTCCTGGCGTACCGGGTCGCCGGTAAGGGCGACCAGGTCGTCGTACCAGGCGAGGATCTGCGGCCAGTCGGTCTCCTCGGCGCTGGCCGCGTCGTCGTGCAGGGCGGCGATGGCGGCTTCGACCTGGTAGCGGCCGGGGCGCGCAGCGGCCAGCGCCGACTGCAGGACGCGCACGCCCTCGGCGATCTCGCGGGTGTCCCACAGGCCGCGATCCTGCCGGTCGAGCGTGACGATGCGACCCT